>JACLAB010005955.1_pt1 | contig 13867 bp, 8 predicted proteins | sample 8027921 | NCBI WGS metagenome assembly JACLAB01 (sample SAMN15725117, study PRJNA655200) | protist metagenome | isolation source: fluorescence activated cell sorting (FACS) single amplified genomes of... | place: USA: West Boothbay Harbor, Gulf of Maine | collected 2000-07-19
CGACGTTTTTGAACAGCGGTGAGAATGGTGGTGGTGAGAAGGAGGACGCGAAGATGGTGCGAGAGGCGATGGAGGAAGTGGTCGAAAGAGCGACGAAGAAGTTGAACGGCAAAGTGCCGACGTTTGCGATGTTGTTCGCGACGCCGGAAGCGATGCGAAATTTGACGACGACGACGACGACGACGACGGGAAAAGAGGAGGACGAGGACGAGAAGAAGAAGAAGAAGAAGAAGAAGATGGCGAAATCCGGCGGCGTTTCCTCGTCGTCGTCGTCGTCGCTGCCAAAGCTGTGCAGAGAGTTGTTGAGAAAGAAGATAAAAGGGAGCGAGGACGTGAAATTAATCGGAGGCGTTGTAGAATCTATCATATCCGGTCACGCGCAAACGCAGAACGGCGTGTCGCTGACGCTGGCGAGCTTTCCGTCCGCAGGCGCGTCGTGCGAAACGTTTCGCTCGAGCGGGGACGATTTGCCCAGCGTGCGTTGGAAGGAGGTCATAGAAGGCGACGCGAGAGGTGATTCGACGGTGTGCTTGACGTTTTGTGCGCCGTCGTTTTCATATGCTGGGGTCGTCGCGGAACCCGATGTTTCTGATGATGATACCGAGGAAGAGGAAGATGAAGACGAGAGTGATGATGTTGAGGACGACGATGGTGATGAAGACGATGACGACAGAAAGAAATCGAAAAGAAACGTTGCTGCGCTGCGCCCGACGTTCCGACCAACTTTGGATTCTTTCTTGACTCGATTACAACACGCCGTGCCGAATAATCTGGTCTGTTTTGGTGGCGCGTTAGAAAACGAGAGTGAAAAGCATTCCGCGCTGTTTTGCGACGACGACGTGTACTCATCGTCTTCTTACTCTGGATGCGTCGGAGTGCTGCTCTACGGCGATGGAGGCTTTGAAGTCAAATCTTCCTCGTTTAGCGAAGGCAAACCTATCGGAAAAGCGATGAAAGTTACAAAAGCTAGTCGTGATGGCACTGAAATCATAGAATTAGATAATGAACCGGCGAGAATGAGGATCTTATCTGTCCTCGCTAAGTCCGGCGCGACGCCGGACGATGAGGATAAAAAAGTCTCCGTCGGGATTGGAGGCTTTCCCGAGAATAGAGTTGGCGAAGATTCGTACGCGTTCGCAAGAGGTGAAGTGGTTTCCTTAGGCGGGCGGGCCTATGTACTGCCGGGGGGGGGGTCACCCGATTCTCACCTGGTTCGCTTGGAATAAACGGTGCAACGGTGCAAGAAGGTGCCATCGCGCAAATACACATCGACGAAAACGATTCGTCCTCGAGAGAGCGAATGCAGAAAAAGTTTGGGAAGATTGCTGCCTCAAAACCGGCGGGAACGTTATTCTTTTCGGACGTGCGTTCAAACAGAATGTTGGCGGCGGATTTCGCGGAGATGATTGGAAGCAAAGCGGCCGTCGCCGGAGCGTATTTGAGGAAAGAGATCTGCGGTGTCGGTTTCAAGGAAAAGGAAAGATTCGCGGTCACGAAATCCTCGTCCACCGTGCTCGCATTCTATAACAAAGGAACGAAGAATAGCAGTGAGTGACGAAGAAAGTAATACTAGTCATTTTAGTTTTTTAGCGCAGCGCGTTGCAAAGTAGCATTATATGTTTCAATCAATATCTACGTCTATTGTTTGGTTAGAGGCGTCGCCGTACGTTTTCCTCCCCCCGCTCGAGTTGCTTCTCGGTGGCTGCTGCCCGCCCATACCTCCCATGCCTCCCATGCCGCCTGGACCGCCCATACCACCGTACTGGTTTCGTTGCATTTCCTCCATCCTCTGCCTCGCCTGCGCTTGCATCTTTTCCACTCGTTCCGAAATGAACTGCGGAAACAACAAATTCGTCACGAACGCTAACAACGCCACGGAATATAACAACGTCCAAAATATCCCGCTCGAAAACAACCAAATCCAAAACACAAAGTTCGCCACCTTCCCGGCCGGCGTGTTCCTTCCTTTCTGATACGCGTCTCGTATTGGCGGCCACGAATTTTTCACGAACTTGGTCGCGCCTACATTTTTATCGAAATCAACCACGGATTTGCGCACGCCGGCGACGACTTCGTTCGTTTTCGCCCCGACGCCGTACCGAACTTCCAATCGATTCGCAGTTTCTCGAAACGATGACACGAGGGCGTCCACGGATACTTTCTCTTTAACGCCTTTCACGAAATTTTCAAAGAAGTCGTTTTTCGGTTGTTCTTTTCGTTGTTCCTGCTTTGTTGACGAAGAAGACGAAGAGCTCGACTCTGCTCGCGCCGAATCGCTCCTCCTCGACGACGCCGCTTTCTTCTCCCGCGCTCCACCTCCGTTCGCTTTCGCGTCTTCAAACTTCCGCAACAAGTCGCCCTTCTCGAAGCAATCGATCGTATCGACGCCCTATTTCATTACAACGCGCAGAAAAAAGAAGACAAAGAAGAAGACAAAGAAGAGAGAAATCATCCAAGGCGTCAGCGTTTTGCGCGAGCGGCAACAGCGAACCCATCGACGCAAAGAGGAGAGAAAACCAAACGCGCTTACGAAAGAAATCGAGCTTTATCCGCACGCGAGTAAAGAAAGAAAGAGAGAGAGAGAGAAAGGAAAGAAAAGAAAAGAAAAGAAAAGAAAGAACAAACGTCTCATTCGTTGGTGTTCGTTTCGCATCAACGCAAATTCAGATCCGAAAGATGGTGTTTTTGAATGCATCGTTTAATCATCGACGTTCGTTCGTTCTCGATTTTCCTCTCTTTCTTTCTTTCTCTTTCAGACTCTTTCAGAGAGAAACAGACCCCCGAGAGAATACGTATAACTCAGAAACAACGCACCAGCTCCTCTAACTTTCTTTTCAACTCTCGCGCGGACATATTTTCGTCGCTGTTGTTTTTTGTGTTTCCGTCGTCGTTTTGACTCGTCGTCGCATAAGTTGTTGTGGTCGTCTCATTCGTCGTTCGACGGCGTCGAGGAGATCGAAAATCGAATCGAACCGATTTTGTTGTCGTTGTTGTTCTTGATGACGACGGAGAAGAAGAAGACGAAGAAGAAGAGGAGGCTTTGCAAAGCGAACCCCCCGCGCGTGAAAAAGCGACTTTCGAGGAGAATAAGAGAGAAGACATGATGTTAAAAGCGCAGTTAGTTATTGTGTGTTGTTATTGCTGCGCTCTCAGCAGTCGACTACTAATGGGGAAATCGTCCAAAACACATCTCGTCACAAAACTACTTCCTCTTTCTTGCGCAAGGAATACGCAGAGCAGGGAAAGCATCAGAAACCATCAGAAAAGTGTAAAAGAGTGCAGAAGAAAATGACTTCAGGCGAAAAGGAGGAAGAAAACGACGACGACGGAGAAGAACAAACAATGGCGGAACGCGAGGCGTGGTTACGAAGCCACGGGGTGGAAATCGAAACGGCCGAAGACCGACGGCGGATGAACGTCGAGACGACGACGACGAATAAAGAAGAAGACAAAGAAGACTTAAAAGAAGAAAAGACGACGAAGAAACTCGTGTGCGTGAAAATCCCAAGCGAGGACTTGAATCCGTTCGAGGAGGTGGTTTTAGAGGTTGCGACGCAAAAACTTGGAGACGTCCTTCCGGAGCTTCTGAAACCACACTTTATGGGCGGAGGCGATATCGACGTGAACTTAGCGCGCCAAGCCGCGACGAAGCAACTCGGGGAGGAATTCGCGTCAAAATCACAAAACTTAGGCGTAAGTTTAGCGAAAGAGTGCGCGATGGGAAGCACGGAGACGTTCGCGTTGGTCAGGCCGTCGGAAAAGAACGGCAGGAAAGGCGTGTACATATATTTAGACGAGGTTGGTCTGTTGAAAGGGAAGGCGAAGAACGCGCGAGCGTCTTCACTGGCGGCGTCGTGCGGATTTCCCGGGACGACGTTTCACGGAGACGTTTTTGTTGGGGCGGTACAAACGGAGCCACAACCGATGCGGTCGGTGGATTTTACTTTGAAAGAGATGGATAGTAGCGCTTCGTGGTTGAAGTTAGCGCCGATGGAGAACGCGGAGTACGCGATATCGATGAAAGAGTTGGAGAAGGCGATGGCGGAGAAAGGCGCCGGGGGTGGACCTGGTTTACAAAGGATAAACATGGGTGGTGGCGGTGGAAACGAGGACGGTTCGTTACCTTCCGGCGACGGCGACGGCTACCGATGGGAACAAACCGAAGACGGAGAGGTTGAAATTTCCGTCTACGTCCCGGAAAACACGAGCGCGAAGACCGTCTCGGTCGGCTTCCGAGCCAATTCCTGCGTCGTCATAGATAAGAGCGAAGGTAGTAATAGCGGTAAAACTATCCTCCAAATCGACAACTTATACAACAAAATCCGTCCAGACGAGTGCACGTGGACTATCGCCGGCGGGAGTAAGAAGAACGAAGTGTGCGTCTCGTTGGCCAAAGTCGACGCCGGCGAAACTTGGCCGCAGTTGACAACGACGACTTCTTCCAAATGATATAATACTCTTTATTATTATTATAAAAAGAGTATCATCGCGACAAAGAACGCGTGCCTCTTCTTCTTCTTCTTCTTCTTCTTCTTCTGATGATGATGATGATGATGAGGGGGCATTGGAATTCTCGTCGACAAAGAGAGCGATTGAAATACCACAGTCTTTTAAACTTCTTCTTCTGAAGAAAGAAGAGAGAAAAAAAATTGCGAAACCCTAAAACAAACCCTAAACCTAATTTTTCTCGCCGCTTCCTTCTTGGGAGCCGCGGCCGCTCTTCGCACATCATCTTCAAACTTATTCTTTCGCTCTCGCTCGCTTACGTATTCTCAGACGAGACTTTCGACGAAAAGAAGAATGAGGGCCAAACCGCGACGAAGTGGTAACGCTGGAGGACGAGCTTCTTCGTCTTTTACCACCTCTTTGTGCGCGCGACGCGCCCTTTTATTCACCGCTGCTCTTACCTCGGTCGCGAATGCGTCCCAAAACCACCAACACCCTCGTCCTTTCCACGAGGCGGCATCGTCGTCGATCTCGTCTTCTAAACGAAAAGTTCTTCTTCCGATAACTCCGGACAACTTCCTCGGCGCGATCGCGGAGTGCCTCGAGGAAGATTCAAACGGCTCGTGCCCGAAATACGGAGAAGAGAGCAAATACGGGGAGATGAAAGATTGGAACGTGAGCGAAGTCACGGACATGGACTACGGGTTCCACAAGCAAGAATCGTTCAACGGGGACGTGTCGAGATGGGACACGTCGTCGGTGACGAGCATGAGAGAGATGTTTAGCGGGGCGAGAGATTTTAGTCCCGATACGAAGAAAGGCTTGGGGAGTTGGGACACGTCGAGCGTGGAAGATATGGGATCGATGTTTAGCGAAGCGTCGAACTTTAACGGGAAAGGATTGGCGAAGTGGAACGTCGGGAAGGTGAAAGATATGAGTTTTATGTTGAAAGACGCGGTGTCGTTCGCGGAAGATTTGAGCGCGTGGAGGCCATTTCAGTGTAAGACGACGTACGGGATGTTTCAAAACGCGGTGGAGTTTGAATCGGACGTGAAAGATTGGGGCTTGTCCGCGACCGCGGATACGAAGGATATGTTTTTAGGCGCGGCGAACTTCTTGGGACGGTTCACGTGCGAGCATCCGTTGAACGGACCGCCGAGCACGTGCGAGGACGAGAAGAAGAAGACTGCGTTGGGCGAAAAGACGACGGTAACGAAGATGACGACTTTGCGTGGCAGCGGCGGCAAATCCAAGAAGAAATCTTTCAAGCGCGTGGCGGCGATGGGGTCGGACGAAGACGACGAAGACGCGGACAAAATTGAAGAAGAAGTGACCACGGTGGCGTCCGAGGATACGACGCACACTTCATCGTCTTCCATTCTTAACACCAACGAAGTCGACACCGATGCAATCGCCGACTCTGTCGACGGCGAAGATGAGGATGACGAGACTTCGGTGCCTTCGGACGTATCCTACCCGCACAGTGAAGCGGATGAACTCACTTCTTCCTCTTCTTCTTGGACGACAACATCGTCAACTTCGTACGTTTCCTCTTCTTCCACGGATCCGAACATCATAGATTGCAGCGATGGCGATTGTCCACAAGGAACGGCAGATAGCATGAGCGAGTTGGGTCCAGAAGATCGAGACGCGGTGAAGGATGCTCTCGCGATTGATACGGAGTCTGTATCATTGAACAAAGAGTCCCCGTTCGTTACGTCCGAGAAGACTTTAGACGAATTTACGGGTAAAACGGTCAAAGAAGAAGAAGAAGAAGAAGACGAAGACGACGAAGAAGATGATGATGATGATTCTGATTCAGAGGTGAACGATGATAGCGATGACGACGACGGCGGCGACGACGATGAAACCGTCGAAGTTAGTAAAGATCAAATCGAAGATCTCGTCGAAGATAAAGAAGCCTTCGATCAAGAGTTTGAGAGATTCATGAGTTCTTCGAAAGAGGAAGATGCAGCATCCGAAGCCACTGCGGCCACGGGTGATGACGAAGAAGTAGAAGAGACGACGACGTCGTCTTCGAAGAAATACTCGTCGCATCACAAGAAAGAACAAGAAGAAGAAAACGAAGAATCAGAACAAGTCGTCTCCGCCTCCATGACCAACCCTTTTAAACTCAAAGCGGATGGTACCGTTTCGAAAAAACATGGCAAAATTTCGGGAAGTCCCTCCTCCTCTTCCTCCTCGAGCAGATCTTCGTTATCGCGAAGTGATTCGTTGACGGCGAAAAGACACCATCTTCACGTGATGGATCAAATCGGCGACGAAGATGTGGACGAAGAGCTCGAGAGATTAAAGAAGAAGTTAGACAGATTACAATCGGAAACGCCAGAAGAAATGCAGGCCGAGCATAATTCGCACGGACACAAGCAGCTCGACGACAATTCCTTTTATCGGGCCGTATCCAAGTGCATCATCGAGTCCGCCGCCGGTTTATGCGTCGAATACGGCGCGGTCACGCGATTTGGTATGATGCCAGATTGGGACGTTTCGAAAGTTTCAACCATGACGCACGCGTTCCAGCACTATGAAGAGTTCAACGCCGATTTATCGAGTTGGAACACGAAATCTGTCACTGACATGTCGTTTATGTTTTACGATGCCAAGAGTTTCAACTCGGATATTTCGGGTTGGAACGTCGCTGGCGTGACGAACATGAAACAAATGTTCCGAGGTGCGAAATCGTTGAACCAAGACGTCGTCTCTTGGTTTGCCAATCGCCCATCGTCTCAGATGAAAGTCTTAAACATCGACGGTATCTTTGACGGCGCGGAAAAGATTGAAGCGGCGTACGAGTGCGGTTTGAGTAAATTTTTAGACAACGCGATGGACATGTGCAGATTTTCGAACGCCGCCAGAGGCGCGAAAGCGAGCGCGAAGGCGGCGGCAAAGGCGAGGGCCAAGGCGGGCGCCAAATCGAGTGGCAAAACTGCGGCCAAGTCCGGCGCCAAAGCCACCGCGCGTGCCAGCGAAACCGCCAGAGACGCCTCGGAAGCTGAACTCGGTTCGTCTCAAAGCTTCCCTCGTTTGGGATGGAACCTTCCGAGAGAGGAAGCGTCTTCGTCTACCGACGGCGCCGGTTTCGCCACGCTCTACGTGTGCGTCGGCATGGCCATGGTCGCCGTAGCTATTCGCGCGAAGCGTGATTCTATCGTACGCACGATGGAGTCGCACTTCTATTCTTCTCCTTTGGAGAAACACGTGGAAGAAAAAGAAGAAGAAGAGGAAGAGAACCAAAACATCATCATTAGCAACAACACGAACACATACGGAACAACGCTTAGCGAGGAGGAGGAGGAAACTCTCTTGTAATACTGAACACATACAACCGAAAAAATACAACCGAAAAAAAAATTAATGCGCGCGTAAATAAAACCGTGCCGAAACGTCGCCCTTGCTTTCACGCGAAAGGACAAGACTCTCGCGTACTACGTTTTTAGCACGTTTGTCGCCACAAAAATTCACACCAACCAACGAGAGAGAGAGACACACAGAAGAGAGATAAAATGGCAACGGACGAGGAGCTCGAGGCGAAGAAAGTCAACGAGAACGACAAAGCGCCCGAGGGACAAACACAAGTACCCTCAGAAAAGAAAAAAGTGAAAGACGTGACGGCGATTTTGGAGAGGAAGAAAGCGCCGAACAGACTCGTCGTCGGTGCGTGTTCGTAGAATTGGTTTCATCAGATCTCTCTCGTTAAGTCGATCGGGATTTTCTTTCTTTCTTTCTCTCTCTCTCTCTCGGAGTATTCTCGCGCTCTTTCTCTCTCTTTATCGATCGTCTTTTGCGCGCGCGGTATTCTTTACGTTGATTCGATTTAGATGGTTTTTAGTACGCGTTCTTCCTTCGTTTACGAAGAAACTTTCGTCGTCATCGTCTGATTGTTGACGTAAGTAGTAAGCGGCACCCCCAAGAGACGGACGTTTTTGACCTTCTTTTTCCTTCTCTTAAATTTTCTGTTTTGCGTATAAAAATTGTACTACACAGATGAAGCGGTGAACGACGATAACTCAGTCGTCGCGTTATCCCCGGCGAAAATGGAAGAGCTGCAGCTCTTCCGCGGGGACACGGTTCTCGTGAAAGGAAAAAAGCGCAAAGACACCGTGTGCATCGTCCTAGCGGACGACCAGTGCGACGACGGGAAAGTTCGGATGAACAAAGTGGTGAGGAAAAATTTACGGGTGAGGTTAGGGGACGTGATTTCGATTCATCAGTGCACGGACGTGAAATACGGGGCGAGGATTCACGTGTTGCCGTTTGGGGATACCATCGAAGGCGTTTCCGGGAACTTGTTCGACGTGTATTTGAAGCCGTACTTTTTGGAGGCGTACAGACCGGTGAGGAAAGGGGATACGTTTTTGGCGAGAGGCGGGATGAGAGCGGTGGAATTCAAGGTTGTAGAAACGGATCCGGCGGAGTATTGCATCGTCGCGCCAGACACGGAGATCTTTTGTGAAGGCGAACCGATTAACCGCGAAGACGAGGAACGTTTGGATGAGGTTGGCTACGACGACGTCGGAGGGGTCAGGAAGCAAATGGCGCAAATTCGAGAGTTGGTCGAGTTGCCGTTGCGACATCCGCAGTTGTTCAAAACCATCGGGGTGAAACCGCCGAAAGGTATTTTGTTGTACGGCCCTCCGGGTTCTGGAAAAACCTTGATCGCCAGAGCGGTGGCGAACGAAACCGGCGCGTTTTTCTTTTTAATCAACGGTCCGGAAATCATGTCCAAGTTGGCCGGCGAATCCGAATCCAACTTGAGAAAGGCTTTCGAGGAAGCCGAGAAGAACTCGCCGGCAATTATTTTCATCGACGAAGTCGATTCGATCGCGCCGAAGAGAGACAAGACGAATGGGGAAGTGGAGAGAAGAATCGTATCGCAATTGTTGACGCTGATGGATGGGTTGAAGGCTCGATCGCACATCATCGTCATGGCGGCGACGAATAGACCGAACAGCATCGACCCGGCGTTGAGACGATTTGGTAGATTTGATCGCGAGATTGATATCGGCGTCCCAGACGAAGTTGGACGCTTGGAAGTGATGAGAATACACACGAAGAACATGAAGTTGGACGAGGAGGTTGATTTGGAGGTGGTGGCGAAGGACACGCACGGTTTTGTCGGCGCGGATTTGGCGGCGTTGTGTACCGAAGCCGCGTTGCAATGCATTCGCGAAAAGATGGACGTCATCGATTTGGAAGACGATGAAATCGACGCGGAGATTTTGGATTCGATGGCCATCAGCAACGACCACTTCAAAACCGCTTTGGCGCAAACCAACCCGTCCGCGTTGAGAGAAACTGTGGTGGAAGTACCAAACGTCTCCTGGGACGACGTCGGCGGCTTAGAAACGGTCAAGCAAGAGTTGCAAGAAACCGTGCAATATCCGGTCGAACACCCGGAAAAATTTGAGAAGTTCGGCATGGCACCGAGTAAAGGGGTGTTGTTTTACGGTCCACCGGGTTGCGGTAAGACGTTGTTGGCGAAAGCGATCGCGAACGAGTGCCAAGCGAATTTCATTTCCATTAAAGGCCCGGAGTTGTTAACGATGTGGTTCGGCGAATCGGAATCCAACGTCAGAGAGGTTTTCGATAAAGCCAGGCAAAGCGCCCCGTGCGTGCTGTTCTTCGACGAGTTGGATTCGATCGCGAACCAACGCGGCTCTTCCGCCGGCGACGCCGGCGGTGCCGCCGATCGCGTCTTGAACCAGTTGCTTACGGAAATGGATGGCATGAACTCGAAGAAGACGGTATTTATCATCGGCGCGACGAACCGACCGGATATCATCGATACCGCGTTGATGCGCCCGGGTCGTTTAGATCAGTTGATTTACATCCCGTTACCGGATGACAAATCGAGAATTTCTATCTTTAAAGCGAACTTGAGAAAGTCCCCGATTGCCAACGACGTCGACGTGGAAACTTTGGCCAAGTTTACGCACGGGTACTCTGGTGCCGATATCACGGAAATCTGCCAACGCGCGTGCAAATACGCCATCCGCGAAAGCATCGAGAAAGATATCGAACGCGAACGCGCCATGGCGCAAAAACCAGAAGGTGCCATGGAAGAAGACGAAGAAAACTACGTCGATCCGGTGCCAGAAATCACCAAGGCGCACTTTGAAGAGGCGATGAAGTACGCTCGCCGCTCGGTTTCAGACGCGGACATCCGCAAGTACCAAGCGTTCTCGCAAACTTTACAACAAAGCCGAGGCCACGTGGGCGATTTTAGATTCCCGAACGAAGGCGGAGCTGCTGCTGGCGGTGGTTCCGGCGCGGCTCCGGCGGCTGGCGGCGCCCAAACGGTTGGCGACGCCTTTGCCGCCGCCGCCGCGCAAGACGACGACGACGATTTGTACGATTAAAGTTTTAAGAGAGAGAGAGAGAGTTAGTAGAGAGAAAGAGGAGTCGTAGCAGAAGAACGGAAGAGAACGAGAGACAAAAACACACACAAGAGAAGAGAGAGAGAGAGAGAGAGAAAGAGAAGAAGAACAAATAGATTTAAACTTTTTTTAATACTGAAAATAAAACAGAGAGAGAGAGAGAGACAAAACATCAAACCGTTACGTAAAAAAAAGCAGAAGAAGGAAAAAAAAAAATTCTCCCACAAACAAATCAGCATAAATCTCGGAACAAAACGTTCTAAACATGTTAAACATGTTCGGCGTGAAATCCCCGCGCGATGGCGGTGGGAAGAACGCCTCCCCTCGCTATTCCTCCTCTACCTTCGGTTTGAAAGACTTTGACCTGATGAACGACGACTCGAGCAGAGAACAAGAATCTCTTGCTTCGGCGGAAAAGGTACGGACGATGTGTCTCCTCTTAATAGCCATCATAATGAGTTCCGCGGCGTTGTACTGGTTGCAAAGAGTCCTCGTCCCTTTGGTTTTAGCGGTGATGATGAGCTACACGTTAGCACCTTTGGTTGATTTTTGCACGCACCGAGCGAAAGTACCACACGGAGCGTCGATTACGATCGCGTTATTCTTTGGTTTAGGAATATTGTGCTCTCTTTTGTTCTTGATTTCGCACAGCGTGAAGGACTTGGTGCAAGACGCGAAGAAATACGAAAGGTACGTCGTTCGATTGACGAACAGAGCGGGAGAGACGCTGTCGAGAAAAAACATCGACATGGACGTGATTGAGGCGCAGTTGCAAGATATCCCGCTGGCGAAGATGGTGGCGCAATCGACGCACGCGATGTTGCAAGCGGTTTTAGACCTGTTGAGTAACGTCGTGTTGGTGTTGATTTTCGTCGTGTATTTGTTGGAAGGGAGACGAAGACAGAAAGTGGAGAGGAGAGTTCCGGGCGGGGTATGGACGAGAATTGAAACGAGGATTAAGCGGTACATTTTGCTGAAGTTTTTTGTGAGCACTTTGAACGGGTTCATCGCGGCGAGCATTTACTACGCGCTGAACGTAGAGTTGGCGATGGTTTTCGGAGTGCTGCACTTTGTGATGAATTTTATTCCGCACGTCGGGCCAATTATCGCGACTGTTTTGCCGCTACCGGTCGTGTTGGTGTCGAAAGATATTCATTTCTTGCACGTGACGTTGGCGATATTACTCCCAGGTATGACGCATTTTACGATTGGAAACGTCGTCGAACCGAAATTGATGGGCGGACACTTGGATTTGCACCCGATTACGGTTCTTTTGTGTTTGATATTTTGGGGTATGTTGTGGGGTATTCCAGGAATGGTTTTGGCGGCACCTATTACGGCGAGCTTGAAGATCTTGTGTGAGTCGGTGGAGGTGATGCATCCTTTAGCTTTGATCTTATCGGGCAACATAGAAGAGGCGTTAGACGGGAAAGCGCCGCCGACGGTGGCGGAGCCATCGATCGAGGAAGGCGTGAGAACAGTGGTTCAAGACACCATGGACGGTTTGCACGCGTTGAAAGAAGTGGCGACAACGGGCGGCGAAGGAGTGCCCACGATGAAGCACGCGAGACATTGAATGTTTTAAATTCTACTAGATACTTGACTACATAATTACAATTCAGCTACTACTTAATATTTTTCTCTTCTCTTTATTCGTGGTGATATTATTACTTGGCATCTTCCAAAGCGGAAGCGCCGGAAATAATTTCAATCAACTCCGTGGTAATCGCCGCTTGTCTCGTTCTGTTATACAAGAGCGTCAACTTTTTTAACATCTCCGAAGCATTCTTCGAGGACGATTCCATAGATTGCATTCTAGATCCCAATTCCGAAGTGTTGTTTTCCGCCAACGCGTTGTACATAACCGCGCCGGTTTTGAACTCCGCCAAGTCGAGCAAAAACTCCCCACGATCCGGTCCTTCAACCTCGTACGAATCGAATTTATTTTCCAAGTTTTCCGCCGACTTCTCGTACTCTTCCCCAGACAATACCGTCGCAATCGTTGGCTTGAACGAAATAGCCGAAACGAACCTGTTGTACACGATGAGCGCTTTACCCTCGTTGTCCTTCGCCACTTGCTCCGCCAACGCCGAAGCCGTTCCAAATGTCAACGGTTGCTTCGTCGCGTCCACCAACACGTTCGCGAACAGTTCCCCTACTTGCCGTTGCATCAAACCTCTCGCCTTATCGCCAATTACATCCATCGAAATTTCTGACTCTTTATCCTTCGCCGTTTCCAACAACACGTTCGACACTTTGACGACGTTCCCATTGATGCCGCCGCACAAACCTTTGTCCGAGGAAATCGGCACCATCAACGTCTTCGCCGTCTCCGCGCCGGGTAAATCTCCCAGTAACTTATAAAACGGAGTCACCATCCCTCTCGAGGCAATAGCTTTATCTTGGGCTGGTTTCAATCGAGACGCGGCGACCATCTTCATCGCCTTTGTGATTTTCTGAATGTTCGAGACGGATTTCATGCGTTGTTGCACGATTTGCAAGGAGACGTGACGAACGCCTTCCGGGTGCGCGCTGTTGTTGTTTGAATAAAAGTAGATAAACGTGGAGAAAAGAACGAGAAAAGGTAAGTTTCAAGAAGAATAAGAATGAGCTTATAATTTGCCCATTAATTTGGTCCCCGAAGAAAGACCGACGAGAAAAAAAGTTTGATCGAAGAAAATCATCTCGCGAACAACGCGCATATTCATCCGATCCATCCTCGCGCCCTGACTAAACACGCGTTCTTCGCGCGAACGAATACTTTTAGCACTCGCATTCAGCGCAAACCGGTCTCGAACAATCCCGGATCATCCATCGGGTAGTGGTTCGCGCGATGCAAATTTGCGTAAAATTGAATAAAAATCGAAAATGTGTAAGCGCACCTCGCTAAATCCGCACTCCTCGAGACGGTTTGCCCGACTCTGGAGCTGGTACCACCAACGCTCGTCGCCGAGGCGCGTAAACGCGCATCTTTGAGTAATCGAAACGCGCGATTGCGAGACATTTTTGATCTTCGCAAAAGA
>JACLAB010011912.1_pt1 | contig 13867 bp, 12 predicted proteins | sample 8027921 | NCBI WGS metagenome assembly JACLAB01 (sample SAMN15725117, study PRJNA655200) | protist metagenome | isolation source: fluorescence activated cell sorting (FACS) single amplified genomes of... | place: USA: West Boothbay Harbor, Gulf of Maine | collected 2000-07-19
GAGGACCGGCGATGCAGCGACCGTGTGTTTTTGCCGAGGACGAAGACGTCGTTCGAGAGCGGTTTCGAGGAGGCGAGTGGAAAGCTTTGGATGTGAGACACGTGGCGGGGGCGATGCTCGATTTGGACGTCGCCGCGCCCGACGATGCCGTCAGAGAGGCTTGCGATGGACGGTTTGCTGTTCCAGGGAAATCGGCAGTACATTCGGCTTTGGAGAAATCGCAAGTGTCGTTATCTAGGAGACTGTGGCTTTCGCTCGGGTGTCCTCCGGCAGATGCGCTTGTGTGCGTGCGAAAAGCGACGAGGGGTGGTTTAAGGAAAGTAAAGAAGGTGACGTTGAAATTATACGCCATGGAGGCGGCGTTTGCGGTTCGCGCGGAAGGCGCGTGGTTGCGAGACTCGCTCGCGAGGAATCGACGTACCACTAGAAATGATTTATCGTCGTTGGAGATGTTAGCTTTGCGCGCGCTACGCGATCGCGGATATCGCGTCGGGCAGATTGTGCGTTTACCGCTTTTAGGCGTCTCGGCATTGTTTGAAGTGATTTCGATGACAACGACGGGTGATGAGAATATGAACGCGTTTGTTAGTAATGACGAGATAGGTGAGATCGACGAGGAGACCGAAACGTGTGAACTGCTCGGCCGAGACGCGAATGAAAGTGATACCAATGCAAAGAGCCAAGACGGTAAAAACAACAACAACGAAGAAGAAGAAGAGGATGAAGAAGACCATATCGGCAGTGCTGTTTTCCGCGCTCGTGCCGCAGGCGCTTCGATCAAATCTGAATCATCGTCCTCTCTTGATAAAAGTAGAACCAGAAATGTACTCGCCGGATGTGAGTCGCACATCGTCGCGTTAAAAGATATCGTCACGCTCCCGCTGGTCAACGCTGACCTTTTCAAGAAGTGCGGCGTCGCGCCGCCTCGAGGCGCTTTGCTTTGGGGTCCACCCGGGACTGGTAAGACGCTTTTAGCCCGACACGCGGCCGAGACGTCAAACGCGACGCTCTTTGTCGTCGATGGACCTGAGCTTGTCGGCTCTGTCGTCGGTGAAACCGAAGAGGCCATCCGTGAAGTCTTTCGAGCGGCGGCGAAAGCGAAACCGGCGATTGTCTTGATCGACGAACTCGACGCGCTTTGTCCTTCGAGAGGCGAGAACGTCCAAAACTCTGGCGGTAGTTCCGGCGAAGGAGGAGAGGAATCAAATTTGAACACGCGAGCGGTAGCGGCGTTGACGGAGATTTTTGATGGCAACGTCGTTAATCTTGACGGCATTGTCGTTTTGGCGACAACGAATAGACCCGACGCCGTTGATGTTGGACTGAGACGACCGGGAAGGTTTGATCGCGAACTCGAAGTAAACGCTCCGGATCCGCAACAAAGATTTGAGATTTTGAAATCACACTTGGGAACGATTAAGCACGATTTGACGGAGGAGATTATTCGCGAAACCGCGTGGACGATGCATGGATTCGTCGGCGCTGATATCGCGCAACTCGTTCGAGATGCCCCCTCCTCGTTTCTTTTCAAGCGCCCGAGGGAAGAAAAGCGCGACGACGAGGACGTCTTTTCCTCCTCCGTTTCCTCCGCATCCTCGGCACTGGTAACGGCGGTCATCTCTCGAGACGCGTGAGAGGGAAACGAAGGGAAATTGGCCTCGAATTCGCCGTCGGCCTCGCCAGTCACGGGCGGCTTTTTCTTCCTCTTTTGATTCCCCATTATTCTCGCGATGATGCCGTTCAGGAGTAGTAATAGTGGTGCGAGGAGTATCGCGCGGTGGTCGATGATGATGTCGTCGGAATCATCTCTCTTTGTTGTTCAAGCGTGCACGCAGAGAATTAAAGTTTGAAGGGGAAAAGAGAGAGTTAAAGGCCTTATGACGAGGTTGCGCACACATGTTTGAAGTTACATAAAACTTTAAGCAAAACCTTCTCGATGATGATGATTATACTCGAGGGGAAAAGGTAAGGAAACTCTGTGAGAGCGAAGCGCTCGAAAGAACGTGCGTAAACGGCTTTTGCGAAACAGCGCGCTACGCGCAAACGTTCTGTTTTCATGTTCTGTTCACGAGGGATACTCTCGCACTTCTCTGTGCGGCGATGGCGCTTTCGGATTCCCTCTTACGTAAAATCTCTGAAACAATTCCACGGCTTCGTCTTTGAACAAACCGCCGACGCACTCGTACGCTTTCGAGGAGGAGGACGAACCGTCGTCGGCCGTGTCTGATTGTAAACACGAAGGCAAGCCGCGCATCTCGTGGACGCTCAAACACGTCCCGCCGCCGCCAAACTTATCGTTCGCGCATCCAAATATGACTTTAACTCGCTCGAATGGGAGTTGTCCCAGCATGGACGCGCACATGATGCACGGTTCGCACGTCACGTACACATCCAACTTCTCCGGATGACGACGTTCATATAGAAGACCATCACCGTCACCATCACCAACACCAACACCATCACCCTTCTTGGTCTCCAAAGTCCTCGTTAAAGATTCCAGCGCGACAAACTCCGCGTGTTTCGTCCCGTTCCTCGTCTCGTTCGTTTTATTCCTCCCCGTGGCGATGATCTCCTCCCCGTTCGCAAAGACGCACCCGACCGGGACTTCCCAACACTCGTACGCGTTTTCCGCGAGCTCGAGCGCTTTTCGCATGAGTTTTTGTTCCAATTCGGTGAACGAGGACGTTGGGCGCATGAGAGGCGCATTCGAAGAAGAGGGAGAAGAAGCGATGAGACTGGTGGTTTGGGTCGCGCTCATGGTTTCTCTCCCTCTCGTCGCGCTCTCTTCATCTAAAACGGGTCATCTCCTTCGATGACTTGAAGTCTCTCATCATCAACAAAGTGGCGAATTGCATTGGGAACAATCCACATTGTAAAGCGCGCTTTGAGCGGTACGTCATAAAAGTTACAACGCGCGATTGAACGAATATAATAGCAGTAACAACGAGAGCAATGAACAACAACAATCCAGCTGAATTGGGATACTACTATCGCACGGAATCCGGGCAAGAAAAAGGCCCGTTCGATTACGCCTCCATGCAATCGTGGTTCTCCGCGGGGTACTTCAAATCGGATCTGAAAGTGTGCAAAGGAAGAGGCGGGAAAGTGCGAAACATCGGGCAAATGCTCGTGCAAGACGCGCACTTATACGGCGTGCCTTCACACATGGTACAAAACGTGATCGCACCGAAGTATGGTTTAGCGGAGAATCCGAGCACAATTGGGAACGATTTCGTGAGTGGAAGTGGAATGAGAGAAGGCTCGGCGAAAGAGCAAAGATACGCGTCGTACGCGAACCAACCGACGAGTTTATCCGTGGAGAACGTCACGGAGTGCGTGACGAGAGTGATTGAGACTCTGACGGAGATATTGCCGTTGGTGTTAGAGGGTGGTTTGCGAGCGGAATTCGGGGACGAGATGTGGGCGGATATGACGTCGACGCCGCCGCCGTGGAGTTTCGAGCAAAGCGCGAGGGAGTTGAAGAGCCATTGGAATTCGATTTTTTCATCCATGCCGAGAAGAAATAAAGAGTTTGAAGTTTTGATGGATTGTTTGTACAGGAAGAGGAAGGAGGGGATGTATTGTTTACAAGTTGGAGAGGCGAGAGCGTTGGCGGAGGCGGCGATGCAAATCATCGAAGGGTGTCCGAAAGATTTTCCCGAGGCTGTGAACGCCAAGCTCGCTCGAGGATGGGCCGCGGTAGAGGAAGTCAGGGAAGTTTTGAAACGGTGACGATGAAATACTCACGCATGTCCGCTTTTTTGTACTACTACTACTACTACTACTAAAATACTTAGGTTTTAATGATGTAACTGTGTGTTCATTTTGATACATATATACTAGGAAGAAGATTTTGCTACTGGTACGCTTTGCTAATTTTATGTTGTGATATGTTTTTTCCGCATCAAAACATTCGCATCACGGAAGACGACGAGGCGAGTGAGCAAGCGCGAATGAAAGGCGGTGGGACGAAACGAGTCCGTCGTAACGCGTGTTTTCTACCGTTTGCTTTTCTACTCATCGCTCTTGCTGCCGTTGTCACCCCTTGTTGTCGTTGTTGTTGCTGTTGTTGTTGTTGTTGTTGTTGTGCCATCGCCGCCACAGCGTTGCTACCGGTACTCTTAATCCCGCACTTCTCAATCGTCACCCTCTGAAACGTATCCCCTTCTTGTCTCGCATCACCTAACTTTTGCAAAGAATACAATAAATCAAATCCACTCACGACTTGCCCGAACGCCACGTGCTTCCCGTCCAATTCTTTATTCTTCGTATCGAACGTAATCATAAAGCGGCTCCCGTTCGCGTCTGGTTCGTCGTCGTTATACATGGTCAACACCCCCGGCCCGTCGTGCTTCAGATCAAAATTCTCATCCTTAAACAATGCATCCTCGTATATCGACTGTCCACCGGCTCGAACTTCCGGCAGCAGCTCCGGATAGTTGAAAAACTCCGGATCGTTGGCGTCCCAGACGACTTCGTCCAAGTCCGAGATGTCCCCACCGACGAGCCAATTTCCAGGATACACTTTGAACTTCGTTCCGGCGTAACACTTATACTCGACTAACTTCAAGAAATTCTCCGCCGTGATTGGACACAGGTCTCGCTTGACTTCAACTTCCACTCGACCTAAGTAATACCCACCCGCGACGATGTCGAAAAACGCGATTGGATTTTCCGCTTTTGCCTCACCGAACGGATTTCGATAATCAGGAAGTGGAGTAATCGCCAACTTTTCCGCGCGTTTCATCCGCGTTTCCCACTTGACCGCGTACACGCCTCCAGGGGCGAGAGGGAGGATGGACGGGATGTCTTTTCCTTTGCTCTCGTCGTCTTGAGGGGTTGGGTTTCTCGCGGACATTTTGTTTGTTCTTCAAACGGGGGTGAATAAAAGGGTGCGCTTCTCAGAAAGAGTGACGACCACGAAAGAGGAAGATCTGGAAAATGCGACGAATTTGTTTTGTTTTTCTCTTTTCTCTTGTCTCGGGGGTCGTCATTTTTATTCGCTTTCAGAAGGTACTCTCAAAGACTGATAATACAACACATACTAGTACTACGAAAACAAATTCTTACTCTTGTCGCTTGGGATCGCGTGCACGTCTAAAATTTCTCTCGTGGATTGCTTCGCTTTTTCGTTGTCTAAAACGACGAGCGTTTTCATGTCTAACTCAAACGTCAAATACTCCTCGGAGCAGGATTCGACGAGGTCGACTAACTGTTTGAGATTTTTAATCGGTTTGCCGTTGAATTTTTCCACCGCGAGGTTGGAGAAATCCTCGTAGCCGATGTTGATTTCGTGCGCTAAGACTTGCGAGCATATCACGAGTTCTTGGTCTGGTTCGGTCATATCTTTCAAGTACATTCGCGATAAGAGTTGAACGGGAGCGTCGTACTCCCAGTCCTTTCCAAACTCTGACTTCAAATACGGACACGAAACAGTCGTGAACACGAGACCGGCGATGATAAAATATTCCGGCGTTTTACCTTCCATGTGCACTGGAACTAATCGTTTCTTGTTTTCCATCGGGACGGAGAACTTCATCGGTTTACCGTCTCGTAAGATTTCTATTTCTGCGTTTTCGCCGACGAATTTTTTGGACACCAAGTGGGAAAACGAGATGCGCTCGCCAGCTCGAAACGGGACAGTTCCGTCGCTCGCAACGGCAACGCCGTCAAAATTTTGCAGCACGTCGCCTGTTTTCAGTCCAGATTTTGCAGAATTTGAGATTGGCTCCAATTTTCGTAACAAAACGCCGCTTTCGCCTTCGGGGACTTTCTTCGATCTCTTCAAATCGGCGTTTTCCAATTTTTGAAAGTCGCATCCGAGCGCCGGAAAGCCAGTGTATCTTTTATTCAACTCGTAGTCTCGCACGAAATGCGTAATGACTGGAGTTGGAATAACGTATCCGATATTTTCGGCATCGTCGTGTTTTAAACTCTGAAACGCGACGCCGCACACCATCCCTTTAGAGTTGAACGCCGGTCCTCCGCTGTTGCCGCTGTTAATCGCCGCATCAATCTGTAGACTCAACAATTCAGTCGCGCCGTGCGCGTATTGAGTCACTTCGACTCTACTCACAACACCACTCGTAACAGATATCGCAACCCCACCAATCGGGTACCCGACCACGGTGACGCTATCTTGCAACTTTGGCAACGCGCCCAACTTCAACGGCGTGATGTTTTCGAAAAACTTTTCGTCTTCCACCGATAACAACGCCAAATCGCACTCCGTTCCAATCGCCAACACTTTAGCTATAAACTTCTTATCCGACCCTCTCTTTTTCAACTTAACTTGCGTCGAATGCTCGACCGAGTGCGCGTTCGTCAATATCCGTTTCCCTTCCACGACGAAACCTGTGCTCGTCGAAGGCATCTGCCTTTTTCTTTGCCACGGCAAAGAATAGTTTGGCTCCGTGTGCACCGCGTAGACTTTCACCACCGCATCGAACGTCTCGTTTCGAGACGCGTCGTTCTCGTCGTCTTCCAGATTTTGTCCTCTTTCCTCGTCTCCGTCGTCCATGAGCATCATCATCGACTCCGGGGAAATCGATGGTTTCACATTTTCCATCATCGCGACGGCGCTGTTGTTTCGTTTGTGTTTCTTGCTCGCACTCAAAGAGAGCGAGTTCGGGGAGACGAGCGGTTGCGGCGACCCGGGGCGCGCGTCGTGGTTCTGCGCGCTTCGTTTCGAAGTGTTGTTTTTCGGTGGTGGTGCCATATTTTCGTACGTGCGCGAGTGCGTGTTCTCTCTTCTGCCCTCCCGCACACAAACGAGTATCTCTTGCGTTCAAGCGAGAGTGTGCGGTAAAACTCGTGGTGTGGGAACAAAATGATATTTTCAGAAAAATTCATCCTCCTTGTCCCGTCAACTGCAAACCGTCAATTTGACCCCTCGGGAGAAAGAGCTCGGATGATTGATTTTCGGCAGCAGTTGTTTTTATGACCCAAAAGAGAGTGTTTTTCGTGGGTTTCTTTTTCCCCAGTTTTTCTATATAGTGCTGTGTGAACGAATCGAAAACAGGACACCTAAAAACGCCGAAGAACGGCCAGAAACGATCGAGTCGTCGCAATCCTTGCACAGACTCGCGATCGAGCGAGTTTTTAGACAGAGTTCGAACGCGCGCGCACGCGAAGAGGTCGATTCGAATCTCGGCATTTTCCTCTCGAAAATTCATCTCTCATCGGGTCCCCCGGGGGAAAAGGCGGTTCAAATTGCATTCTGCTAAAACACAATGACGAGCGCGCACGAGGACGAACAACAACCCCCGCAAACCGCCAACGACGCGTTGGTGTACGTGCGAACGGTAAAACTGCGCTTTAACGGCGACCAAGGCCACGTGTACGAGGCTTTTTTGGACGTCATGAGAGACTTTAAGAGCGGCAGGTGCGTGTTTCTATTTCGTTCGTGTTTCAAAGAGATAATAGCCCCCCAAGAGAGAAGAGACATCGAGAGGAGACAAGCCCCCAAATCGTCTTCTTTTTACTGCTTGCTGCTTTTATTTAGAGGCTGCTTTTCTGCTTTATTTCTTTAGGCTGGCCCTTGCTCTCTCGTTAGGTTGACTTTTTGGACGACTCACCGAAAAAAAAAACTCTCTCTTTTCCTTTTTGCTCTTAAAAAACAAACGCACAGATACGACACCACGGACGTGGTGAAACGAGTGAAGAAGTTACTCAAAGGCCATGAGGACTTGTTGGACGGGTTTAACTGTTTTTTACCAGATGTGAGCAGCAAAATTTGCGTTTTCTTTATCCTCTCTTCTCTTCTTCTTTTGTGTGTAGACTCTCTCTGTTCTCGAGCGCGTTTTGAAAACGGCGGCGAACTCACCATCTCTCTCCTCGCAAACAACTACAGGCGTATAAATACGGACGACACGCGGTTAAATCTGCGCAGGTACGCAGGTTCTTTTCTTTTTCTTTGTTTTTTGTGCTCTCTCGCGTGTGTTGCGTGTTCGTCGCATCGTTCGTTCGCGCGTTTGTGTGTGTGTGTATGTGTGCACACATTTATTAACAAACAAACTCTTTCCAAACAACACAGATCAAAAAAGAAAAATCAGACTTCAAACGAGAGGACTCGGCAAAAACGCAGCAACAAAACAAACAGCAACAACATAGCGAAATCAAAAAAGAGGAAACGAACCCGAACCAACCGACGATAAACGGAGGATACAACCTTTTGAAGCGAATACGAGAGATTTATAGCAAAGACGAGAGACCGTATAAAGCGTTATTGACGATGTTGATTAAGTTTCGGAACCAAGAGACGACGACGGACGAGGTGGTGAAGAATATAGGAGCTTTGTTTTTTGACCATCCAGAGTTGTTTACGGGGCCGGATTCGTTAGAGTTTTTTATTTCAAAGAACACGACGAAGCCGAAAAAGTGTCAGTGGTTCGATTGGGCGCCGAGTAAGCACTTTGCGTACCAATCGCCGGCGTTTAGATTGATCGTGCAGACTTTTTTGTTGTGCGAGATGAGGCACAGGAGGAAGCCGCCAGATTTAAGACAGATTCGATTAGATGGACATCAAATGGATTCCTCGGACGAGGATTACGATTCAGACGAAGAAGAGAGTTCGGACACGGAGGAGGATGAGAAGAAGGAGAAGGAGAGTGGGACGTTACGGGACGATCAGATTCCCGATCGATGGGACGAGGAGAAGAGCGGGCCGAGGATTTTGAGTCGATTTGAAAAGTTGACGTTAGAGCAGAAACCGCAAGACGAGGAGTATTGTTGGTTAGATACGAAAGCAGTGCGAGAGAAGAAAGCGAAGGAGGCGGAGATGAGGAAAGAGAACAAACGAGGTCGTGAAGCCGAGCGCCTTTCCCGAGAGGCTGGTTTACCGGAAGATTCAGACCGAGAACTCTCGCCGCCGCCGCCGGAAGGCAAAGCGAGAAAGTCCAAACGCATCGTCGAGAAAATCCAAAAAGGCATCATCTACGACAAATACAAACACTTGCACTCGCCAATCATGTCCCCGGGAAGACGACGAAATAACGGACGCATGTCCTTATTAGGTGGAGGTGGTGGTATTCACGGGTGTTCGGTACCAAACGACATCGTCCCGAAGAAGAACGTCAAGTTACACTTGAGCAGAGATTTAGAGACGCAAACGAAAGAGCAAAAAGAACGACCCGGGTTACACTCTTTACCGCTAAGCTGCGTGGAGTTGATTTTAAAGCACTACGCGAAAATCGAAGGCACGGAGGAGCTGACGGCGATACGGAACAAGCTGATTAAGAATCTCGAAAAGAACAAGTAGTAAAAAGCGAAGAAGAGAGAAAGAAACCGCGCGAATAGCACGCGACCGCATAGCAGAGACAGTTTCAACGTTTGAACAACTTTAGCCACAATCTCACACCCGCAAAAAAACGAACGAACGCATGATAGAACGCAGAGAACAAACGAGAAACAACGAAATCGCGGGGCAACACAGATAGATGCACTCTGTTTTCTATTTTCTTTAGTCTTTCTTTCTTTCGCTATTACTAATTTACATCGTGTGAAACGAGGGCTATAAAAGACGGATCTCTCTCTCTCTCTCACGAATACGCGCTACTCTCGCGCAACACTTTTATAACTTTCCTCCTCCTCACTCTTCTCCATCTCGGCCAATAAACGTCGTCGTCATCGTTTCGTCTCTCTCTCTCTCTTTCTCTTTATACGCGTATGCATTAATGTCCCCCAGGATTGAGAAACTTGCTCGCTTTTTTATCCTCGCTCGTAATCGTCGTCGTCGAATACGTGACCGCTGCACCGACGAAGGCGAAACCGGCTAAAAACGGCCACATTTTCTTACCTTCGCGAGCGGCGGTGCGCAAGAATGATTCGGACGCGTACGGCATGTTGTTGATCTTTTGTGTTTATTTCTTTATTCGTGTCTCGTTAATGTGGCGGTGTGTGATCGTTTTTTCTTAAAAAAGACTTGAGTTTTTGTCAAATTTTTGAGTTTTTGCTTTCATGATGAGTTTTTTGGCTGTTTTTTGGAGGTTTTTTAGAGGAGAAATAAAGAGACAAAAAGCGACACAAAAGCGACGAACACAAAACCGGTACATAGAGCGCTTTTCTTCGGGTCGTGGTGTAAAAGTAGTAGGAGTAGTAATACTAAAACGGTGGTTTCGAGAAATGAGTGTCGAGAGCGCGGCAGGAACAAAGTTTCGGGAGTATTCGCACCTGATAAAAATCCTCCTCGTCGGTGACTCCGGGGTCGGGAAAAGCTCGTTACTTTCGAGATTCATCGACCCGGACACAGATTTAGAGGACATAAGTACGACGATTGGCGTTGATTTTAAACTGAAGTACGTGAAGTTGAAACAGACGAACGAGACGGTGAAACTGACCGTGTGGGATACGGCGGGACAAGAACGGTTTCGGACCTTGACGTCGAGTTATTATCGAGGCGCGCAAGGCATCGTATTCGTGTACGATATTTCGTCAAAGGAGAGCTTTGAGAGCGTGGAAAACGTCTGGCAGAAAGAGGTGGACATGTACTCGACGATTCCAGATGCGATTAAAATCGTCGTCGGGAACAAAGTAGATAAGGAAAGCGAGCGAAAAGTGAAGAAAGAAGACGCGATCGCGTTCGCGCGGCGCAACGGGTGTTTGTTTTTAGAGTGTTCGGCAAAGACGAGAGTGAGCGTGAAGGAGATATTCGATGAGCTGTTACAAGCGATCGTGGAGACGCCGAGTTTGTTGAAAGACGGACCGAGCGGGAATAGTAAAGGAGCTAGAGGAGAATTCGGTGTGAATTTAAGTGAAGCGAGAGGGGATGGGAACATTGTGACCAGGAATTGTTGCTCTTAGTGTAGATGATGACGATGAGATGTGCGCGTAGAAGAAAAACAATGATAGACGCGGCGTCGCGCCGCGTAGGAGAGCGTGTAGTGTGTAACGATAATAATAATAATAATAATAATAATTCTACTATATACTTTTGTTGTGTTATTACAGATTATATAAGTGTGCTTATGTTTGTTTGTTCTGTCCGGTTCAGTTAGACCGGATTGGCAATCAAATGTTCAACCTTTTTAATCTTCGAGAGCAAACTCAAGTCTAAATACTTCTCCCCGATGCCAACCGTCATCCCGCCCACAATTCTCGGATCTACTTTTGTACTCACAATCACCTTCGAGTTCGCTGGCACGTGTCCCTTCAACGCATCCGTCACATCCGCTAACATCGCCGCATCCAACGGTTCTGCCGTTGTCACCACGCACTTCACTTCCCCTCTCGACGCCATGCACAACTCCTCGAAGCACTCTGCGATTTTCTCTAATTCACTCAATCGACCGTTTTCGCCAACAACCTTGATAAAATTCGAGGTCGTCTCTGAAAACTTTCCACCCTTGCAAAACTCGTCTAATCCAGCCAACTTTTTCTTTCTCGCCATCGTCGGATCTTCCATGAACTCTTTGAACTTTTTGTCCGAGTTGGCGAGGGAGACGATTTGCTTGATTTCAGTTTCCACCGCCGCTAAGGCGGATTTCTTCGCCGAGGCGGTGTACAAGGCGGAGGCGTATCGAGCGGCGGTACCGAACAATTTCAGTGGAGGCTGTGGTTCGTTGATCAAAAAAGGAATTATTTCGTATCGTCAGTTCATGCGCTCGCGAAGAAAAGTCAAATAAACTCATTTCTCCTTCTCTCTCTCTCTCTTTGCTTTTCAAGGAGAGGGAGAAAAAAGAGCGTAAAATAAAAAATGCCAATCGAAACCACCGCTCGATCAAACGTCGCGATCGTACAATTACAAATCAAACGTCGTAAACGCGTACCTGGTACTTAGCATCATCCGCGGTCGACGCGGCGGCAAAGTTTCTCTGCAAAAATAAAGAGTATTCCGGGTCAGTTTTCCATTCATTTTTGAGTGATGCTTTCAAATTCGCGCTGCCTTTTTAGAGCGAGAAAAAAAAACGATGAGTGTAAAAATAGAGAGATGCATGCGAACGTGAAACCCTCACCATGGACCCGTTCGCGAGTGCGTTGCGCATTTGCGCGTGTCTAGAGACCGAAGTTTGTGCGATTTTTCGTAACATGGTGTGGTGTGTGTGCGCCTTTACGAGATTACGATTGCTTTTTTTATGATGATTTTTCATCCTCCTTTCGCAAAAGACAAGAAAGAGCGAAAAAGCTGCTCTCTCTCGTTTTCTGCTCAAACATGTCAAAAAGTGCTCATAAATTAACAAAAAAATGCTTGGATTTATCACGAACAGACTTCTGAACGCGCTGAATTGCACGTACGCGCCGTACGCGTCGTGCAAAGCGTTGATGTCCGTCACTCCCGACGATGACGTGAAATGGTATAATTTCCTTCTTTCTCTTTTTATTAGTATTATTGTTACATAAACAAACAACAATTTAAAATTGGAGGGGGAACACATAATTTCCAATTTCGCGAATATTCTAACTAACGCATCACGCGTGATGTTCTTCTTCGAAATATGTTGCGCGCACGAATAACACAGGTTGATGTATTGGGTCATCCACGCGATTATCACCGCGTACGAGAGCTACGTGCCAATCAATCCGATTCCGTTTTGGGCAGAAGTGAAAGCAGCGCTGTATTTTTCCTTACTTTTCGATGGGCCTATTCAGACGACAATGGTGTTTAATAAAGTTGTGAAGCCATATTTTTTGAGATACGAGAAAGTGCTCGATAAACATCTGGCGAACTTACCGGAAGACGCGAAGAAGTACATGCAAAACGTGAAGGATTCCGATGCGGTGAAGAACGTGATGACGATGACGAAAGAACAGGCGGATAAGTTGATTGCCGAGCACGGTCCGGAAGTTATGGATAAAATGATGACTATCGCTCGGATGCAAGCCGACGGTTCGCTTGAGAAGAAAGTGAAAGAGACGCTCGGAGGGACGAAGAAGGAGTAATGCGTGTGCATGAAGTCGTGTAAGTGTTTTCAATGAGTTTTACAAATAATAAATAAGGTTATATAATCTTCTTCTTCTTCTTCCTCCTCCTCTCGTGTGTTCGAGATATGTATTTATTCCTCTTTCCGTCTTCGTTACATTTTACAGTTCGTAGTACAAACGGCTTTTCAGCCGGTAATGTTTTTTTATACATGTCCTTCTTCGTGTCTGCCTGCGCGTGCGTTCTCTCTTCTCTTCTCTTCTTTTCTTGTAATACATATCGACATCCTTCTTCGTTCAATCAATCAATCAAATAATAAATAGTTTAATTCATGTTCGCGATGTCTCTCAACAACGGCAAACTGAACGCCTGTAAGTGCGGGCACACGGCGTTTGCCGAGGGATACGGCATACCGTTCCATCTTCCGATGTATTTCTCCTCTCTCCACGGTTGATGAATGCCAATTTTCTTGTAGTATTGAACCAGCGAATCCAAACACTCCTCCCCGTTTGTTCCATCTGGAACGATCATCTCGTCGTTGCAAAAATCTCTTACTAAATACAACGGATCCATGACCAACAACGAACGATTGTCGTTCACCATGTAATCAGCCATGTCGATCATCTTCAAAGGAATCCCGAGACCGAAAAATCTCGAGTCCAAAATCGTCATTTTCTTGACGAACAAACACGCGCCCGTCGTCCACTCGTCATTCTCTCGTTGTAAATCGCTCAAAAACGACACCATTTGCGACGTCGCGTCCATGGATAAATTCAACAACTCGCCGGGCGAGATATCGCCGTACCTGCCTCGCGAGCTGTCGTGTTTACGAAGCTTCGTGCACTCCATGACGGCCGCCACGGAGGTCTGGCCGCCGCCGGACTCTTCCACGAACGATAACGTTCCCACCCACTCTGTTACGGTGATTCCTATTTCCGCGCTCGCGTTCTCAGTCGACCATTCTTCCGCCGCCGACGAAGAGGAAAATCCCGTCGAGAAGCCGTTTTCGCA
>JACLAB010000130.1_pt1 | contig 13865 bp, 5 predicted proteins | sample 8027921 | NCBI WGS metagenome assembly JACLAB01 (sample SAMN15725117, study PRJNA655200) | protist metagenome | isolation source: fluorescence activated cell sorting (FACS) single amplified genomes of... | place: USA: West Boothbay Harbor, Gulf of Maine | collected 2000-07-19
AAAATCCGCTGTTGAAGGTGTGCCCGTTTTTCGGGCAACTCGGTTCAACGTATATTCTAGATGATGCACTTTCGCCCCCTGCCATATCGATGATTTACGCGTTGGGGCCAGAGTATGTTGGACGTTTCAAATCAACTGAATCGCATACGGAAAAAGTACTCGCGGCTGTCAGCATGAATGCTATCGAAGGTCGTGAGACGAGAGAGTACTTGGCTGAACATATCGTACTCGTCATGAACGCGGTCACTCTCGCGGGTAGAGCCGCCCAGTACGGAGAAACAGATGGCAACCAAACCGAGCACGATTACAGTCTGATCGGCGGCGCAAAAGTCTGCGTCACCAAGTCTGTCAAGGATGTGATTCACTGCCTTGGAGGCGTGCAGGTTATACTTCCTATTTTATCAAACGCCATGCGCGAAGTCGATGTAGAGCATCATCGCGCGATCGTATGTGAAGGCGTCTATCTATTGGTCGCGTTGCTAGATGGAAGTCGACTCAATCAGGTGACATTGACCGCGTGCGATGGATACGCTCTCATCGCCAACTTACTACGTTCAAACGGGCAGAAGTCACTTGGACCTGCATTGATAACGGCTTTGGATAAACTTCGACGTACGGGAGGACTAGAGCATGAGACTTCTTCGGCGCGCGTTGTGTTGGATTTACGTCTGTGGGCGCTCGCCGACGCCGAAACTCAACAACAGCACGGCGAGTACATCCTGTCCCTCGCAATGAAGCACGCAGAAGGTTTACGATACCACCTGCCCATGTCTACTATTATTGACGCGTTAGAGTATACGCCCGGTGAAGCAGGCGTGAAACGTCGCCGAGTTCTGCTTGAAGTACTGAAGCACCTCATCGTTGGCGCGCCGACACGCCTCGTTGAAGAAGCCGCGGAGTCTATCATTTATCTCATCGAAGAATGTGCTGATGATGACGTCGTCGGAGATATTCTGCGCTTTCTTGTCAACTCAATGCAACCCGGCGATGCGTCGCAGCATGCTTTGCACCAGGCGTTTACCAAGTACGGTGGTCCGCTTCTTGCACTGTCTTCCCTCAGTAGAGACAGTCGACGAGTGAGGTCGTTTGCTCTTCTATGGCTCGCAAATCTCATGCCACCGTTAGAGGGCTTTTCGCGCGGATCTGGCACGGGTGCGCACATCTCGGCCGCATTTGGCGCCGCCGCTGGTGCACTAAGCGCCACGCTTGGTGGAAAATTCAACGCAACCACGAGCCAAGATTTTGAAGTTGGTTTCTTCACAGCGGTCGCCACCGCTCTCGAGAAGTTCCCATTGGATGTCGCCGAATGCCGTTCGGCTTTGTTTGAATTATTATTAGGTGGTCAAGCACTCCCAGCTGACAAAGTTGCCGAGAAGATGAACACGAACCGCCCGCCAAGTATTCGCGCAGTTGCTGGGAGATTATTCTCCAAAGTTACGCGACAGTCTGATGAAGCCAAGCACGGCGGCGAAGATGGTGGCAACGTTGTAGGCGTTCCGGGCATCGTTAACGCCGGCGCGGCGGGTGTTTTACTGCGTTTAATGAGTGCGAGTGATAATCATGAAATGCGTTTGAGTGTACTCGAGCTTTTGTTGCAGCTCGTCGAAGGTGCCAGCGTGAACGCGCAAGCTGTGCTCGAACAGCGCGGATGGCAAACGTGGATTTTACCCATTCTGCGCGACGACGGCGACGTAACGCGAATCGAGGAGCGGTCAATCGCTCGACGCCTCATCACCGCGCTGCTATACCATGCTGTGTTAAGGACTGTTGATGGACACCATCACGTGTCAAATACGCTAGGCGTCATTGATATTTTGATCAAGCGCGGCGCTTTACCAGACGATTCTAATTTGGCGCAAGAACTGCTATCGGATTTACTGGTGCTCATTCTTCCCCAACGAACGAACTCGGGCGAGCAAGACGAATGGTCGGAGGTTCAGAACATCGAAGCGCCGCTATGTAGAAGAAATCTGGCTACGCTACTGCACATATTTGATTCCATTATTTCTGATACAGCTTCGCAAGCCGCCGTACTCGGCGTCCCGAATGCCCCACTCGACAAGACGGCAATCAAGCAAGTATCTTGGGATTTTTACGCAAACGTATGGGCGTTGCTGAACGCTATATCTCCCCCTGGTCAGCCGTTCGAGGATGTTAAGAGCGATAAAGAGGTAAAGAATACAAACATGGCTCAAAAGATACATCGCCGTGCCAAAGGAATAATACGTGACATGCCATTTTCGTCGACAAATGAGAGCGACGTAGACACGGTAGGTTCTCTTGAAACACTCCGCGATCAGTGTCAGCGCGTTGGATTCCGCCTTATTCTTTTATATGTCCGCGTGGGTTCGCTCGATGATTTACGCACGGCTGTTAACTCGTGCACTGGTTTGCTCCCATCATTTTTGGCTCCCGTTTTGACGGATGGCGACGGCAAGGCGCTCGATACGTCGGCGCTCGGCAACCGCGCCCATCTATTTCTCGCTGATTTACTTCGATTCGTCGAGACTGCGAAAACGGACGTGACTGCCGACGATGAAGAATCGCGGGTACGACTCGGACTAGTCGTTAATCTGGTGCGTCTCGCCTCTGAAGTAGGACGGATGTTATTGTCCGAGTGTGAAACCATCGAGGAGTGCGCGCATTTGGAAGGACGGGATTTGATTTCTGAGCAGAAAGTCGCAGCTGCGGCGGCAAACGAAGCAAAAGAATCAAGACGAGTGAAAGAATTTCGATCGACAGTGAGTGAAAACTTTCTCGCGGCTCGTACCAAACACGAGCAACGCCAGAAAGAAGCCGAGTCTGCGCTCCTGAGTACTCGAACGGCAAAGGTCACGCCAGTGTGCGACAGCGAGCGAGCGCGCCGCGCCATTCAGCGGCTCACGTTCGAGGAGCACTGTGATACGCTCGCGCGGCGATGGTCGACGATCTTGCACGACTTGCAAGGCGAACGTGGTCCGTGGTCGTCTCACGCAGGCAGTGGCGCGACTTATTGGAAACTTGACAAATCAGAGGATGCGTCCATGCGGCGGTCGCGCTTGAAACCAGATTACAAGTTTCAACCATACAAAGATGTGCCAAAGGGTGAAAGCGCAACTCGGGCAGACGCGCAGGATAGTATTCAGAACGTCCGTCTTGCCGGTATGGGACAACAGTGGAAGATGACATCGGACAAAGAATTTAACGATGGTGACGACGAGCAAAGTGCCATCGCCGATGAGCTCGCTGAAAAACTTGCCATCGATAAAGAGAACGAGATGCACAATTCTACCAAGGTTCTATTCAGCACGCCGGCGACGCTCGTAACGCTTATGCGAACCGTTGTCGGCAAGCTTGATATTAGCCGTGACGCTGTTGTTTTTGTCGTGGATCGATCTCAAGAAAGCGCGAAAGATCACCGTAAGCGATTCTGGCGCTGGAGCGTCGAGGACATTGTCGAAGTGCACCACATGCGATATCGCCTTCAGCACAAGGCGTTTGAGATCCATTGCTCTGATCACACGAGTGCATTTTTTGCGTTCTCCACGAAGAAAGTTGCACGTTTTGCCGCCGCGCGTGTAACGGCAATGGCGAACGCTGTTCTGATGAACCGACGAGCCAAGGCTGAGGCTGCCGAGCGCGCTAAGGAATTGTGGAAGCGCAGAGAATTAGGCACCTTTGATTATCTCATGGCGTTGAATACTTACGCCGGCCGGACTCTGCACGACTTGAGTCAATATCCAGTGTTCCCGTGGGTTTTGAAAGATTACGCGAGTGATACGATTGATTTGAATGATCCGACGGTGTACCGCGATTTGTCGCGTCCCGTCGGGGCGCTGAACCCAGAGCGTCTGCAGACGTTCATTGAGCGATATAACTCATTGATTGATGACCCGGACACCCCGCCGTTCCATTACGGCAGTCATTATTCGTCCTGCCCCATCGTGCTGTACTATTTATTGCGGTTGGGTCCGTATACGAAACTCGCACGAGCATTGCAAGGCGGCCGCTTCGACCAATCGGACAGACTGTTTCATTCCGTCGCCGAAACGTTCAACGCTGTGTTGGAATCATCAGCCGACGTCAAAGAGCTCATTCCGGAGTTTTATTATTCCTCAGAGTTCCTAGTGAATACAAATTCTCTCGAACTCGGTCAGCGACAGGATGGCGTCACGATTGGCGACGTCGAGCTTCCTCCATGGGCGAACGGGTCGCGGTTTGAATTCACGCGCGTCATGCGCGACGCTCTGGAATCCGAACACGTCAGCCGTAACTTGCATTCATGGATTGATTTGATTTTTGGCTGCGCGCAGCGTGGCCAACCCGCGGTTGATCGACACAATGTGTTTTACTATCTAACGTACGAAGGCGCGGTCGATCTCGACGCGCTGGAGGACGCGGATCAGCGCCGCGCCATTGAGACACAAATCGTAAACTTTGGTCAAACACCGACACAAATTTTCAGAAAGGCGCATCCGCCACGTAGCGTTCGATTGTGGCAAAGCCATTGTGTTTCAGAATCACCGGAGACGCTGATGTTTGCCGCTGTCGTGTCATCAGGTAACGATGGTAAAGCTTCATTGAACCGTGCGGTGGTGAATATTTCAGTCGACGCCTCGCGCGTCGATACCATCGATGGAGAGCGCGCAGTTGCAGGGTGCCGACTCATTCGTCCTGGGGGCGCGGCTCACAATTTTAACGATGGTGAGTCGAAAGACGTATACGCACTCGACCTCGAACCCATGGCGAAGCGCATTGAGGAACTTTACGTGTCTCCCGATTCGCTCGCCCATTCGCAAACGGTGCACGTCGCGTTGCGCGGCAAAGTCTTGTTGAGCGTTGGGCACTGGGATCGAAGCATGCGATTGTTCGATGTCGATGAGGGCAAGGAAATACAACGCATCAGCGCGCATCGCGACGTGATGACGTGCTTATCGATTTGCGAACACAGCAGCGCGAGAACTTGGGACACGTCGCCAAACGCGCAACAAATGCGAAAGGTCGTCTTGGTCACCGGTAGTCGAGACACGACGATCGCGATCTGGGAGCTGCTCTTGCCGCATGGTGCATGGAATATGAGTAAGGCCATACGTGCACTCAAAGCTGAACCGCGTATCATATGTTTTGGACACGATGAGCCGATTACGTGCGTCAACGTGAGCTCGCAGTTGAATTTAATCGCGAGCGGCAGCGCCGACGGAACTCTGGTACTTCACGACACACGGGACGGACATATCGTGCGCGCATTCGAACGCACACCAAATGGGAGTGTACCTTCGTGGATCAAAATTCTTGACACATCTTCGCGAGTCGTATGCGCGTGCGCGGCGTCTGGCGCGCTTTCCGTGCATCACGTCAACGGCGCGACGCTCGCCAAATACGCCAGCCGACACGAAACCTTCGACGCGTGTTGCGTCACCCGAGACGAACGAATCATCCTTCTCGGCAATCGTCGAGGCGATGTCACCTTACGTCACACGCGCGACTTATCCATTCGAGCGCAAATCAATGTCGCCAACGTCGGCGTCACCGCGCTCTCCACCGCCGCGAGCGACGAGTGCCTCCTCGTCGGACTCGCCGATGGTCGCCTTTGCCTCTGGGCCCCTTCGCCAGCACCCGCACACACCTAAACATGTAAAATTAACACTGTACACCACGAACGCGCGCATGCACGCGCCATCGCGCGCGTATGCATCCACATGTGAGTCCGACCTTTGCTTTGTCAACTTGAAAAAAAAGATGAATATAAGTCATAATCCTCACACCGCGCACGACGAAAACGACGGCGATGGGGAAACACCGCCCATCGAAAGATGCCAAAAACACCAAAAAGTCTGCGTCCGCCGCGCCGAACAAGAAGCGCAAGGTTCCCGCGTCGCAACGCACCGCCACGCTCGCGGGCGCAACCAGCGTCGCGGGGGGGACAAAGCCAAAACGAAAGACACACGCACAGACGCCCGCGACGCCCGCTCGTTCGACATCGACGCCCAAGGGCGTGGTGAAACGCACGCCCAAGTCAAAGTCAAAGTCGTCCGCGACCAAGGCGCGCACGCCGCGGGCGCCGAAGAACACGAGCACGTACATCATGAATAACAGAAAGTTTGGAGCGCAACCGACGACGCCGCGACCGTTGTCGGGCATGAAGAGTCCGAGATTGGAATCGATCGCGACGGCGACGATTAAACCACCTGTATCGGGATTGGATATGTTTGGGAGCATGCTCGGGGCGTTGTCGCCGGGTACTGGGTTGACGAATGGATCGGACGACGCAGAGGCGGAGCGCGAGCACTCGGCGGCGGAGGTGATAAAGTTGTGCTCGATTATCGCCGAACAGGCGAAAACGATTGCCAAGTTAGAAGTAGAATTGAATCACGTGAGAGCACAGCTGCAGGCGCACGCAGTGGCTCCGGTGCCGACGTTAAAGCGGGCAACGTCGACGAGTATGCTTACATCACGCATTGGAAAGTTGTTTAGTTTCAAGTAAGGCGCTTACAAACGCGCGTACGCGCGTTCTAAGTAGTTTTACGTGTATTTGTAATCAGAGCGTCATCCATCATAGTCGTTCAATACTCATATCGTGAGATGCTTACGCAGCACTGCACGGGCTAAATCATGCGCCTTTGCTTTGCGGTAAATCAAAGACAAATTGTACGCCGCTTCGCGACGCAAGCCGACGTCGCGTCCCGCCGGCGCTTCCAAACATCGCTCGTAAATAGGCCGCGCTAAATCTGACCACCCCAAGTGATGTAAACCGCGCGCTAAGTTGTACAACCCTTCCTGTGGGTACGAAGGTCGCAATGCCGCGGTGCGTTCAAGAAGCACGATTGCGCGTAACGCCCACGCGTGTCGTTGCACTTCGTTGGCGTTGCGCGTGGACATGTGGAGCAACGAGATGGCCGCCGCAAGCGTGACTTCTGGATCATTCGGCGCAATGGCCAAAGCGGTGAGAAAGTCATGCATGGCGATCGACCACTTTTTATTCCATGTATGCACGTATCCAGACGCCATGAGCGGGACGAGGCGCTTGCGGCCGTCGTCTTCGCTCGTGCTCACAACGAGGCGTTTGGCGAGTTTCGCCGTGCCGACGCTGAGCGCGCGCGGGTAGTTCACCGCCATGTGCATCAACATGTTCCATAATGTTATGGACTGTGGGAATACTTCGAGCACGTTGCGGCAGTTTGTTGCAGCGTCGTGTAGGTCGCCATTCATGTACGACGCCAAGGCACGCAAGTAACGCAAAGATGCAGTTTGTTCCTTGGTTAAAATGCTCCCCGAGGAAAACGACAACGCGTTGTTGACGATTACGTTTGCGTCATTGATCTTTCCGAGACGCAGCGCGACTTCGGCGCCATTGATGATACTTGCAAAAATGTCTTCATCGGAAATACGCACGTGGTCGTCGATGAAAGACGCTGCTGCAGCTTCGGCGCCGCCTTTGCGGTGGAGCTTTCGTTGCTCGCGTTTCGCCATTAAATCATCCAACAGCGTGAGCGTCGCGGGAATGATCACCGTCAATTCATCTTCAGTCAGCAGCTTCCTTTGTAACGCCGTCACGCGCAGCACTATACCGTATTCTCGAACTTGGTCTCTGTCGAGGTCATACATAAGTGCTCGTGCGCGCGCAATCGTTTCTACATCTTCGGGGAATTTTGAAAGCGCGTCGGCGAGCGACACGGCGACAAAGGCGTCATCCGGATAGGCTTCGTACAAGTCTTCGTAGAAGTCAGCCACGCCGTGCATACCACGATTCTGCGAAATACATTTCTCTAAGCGTTGCCACAAATCAGGATTGTTGTACTCCTCGAGCGGTAGTAGCGCTCGATACAACTGTTCCGCCTTTTGAAGCAACCCAACCTCGACGCACGTGCTCGCGCAGTCCAAGAACAAGTCATCGTATTCGGACGCGTCTTGACCTATTAACTCATCAATATGACGCACACCATCCTCTATTCGTCCGACTTGTAACAAACATTGGCCGAGCTTGACTGAAATATCCAACGGAAAGCGCCCATTATCACCAGCAATGTTCAAATACGCTCGCTCGACGATGTTCAGCACCTCAGCGTGCTTGCGAAATTCAATCTTCAACTCAATGAGAATGTTCACCACCGTCGCATCGACGTGTTGTGGATACCTATCTAACATTCGTTCCAAGGCATACTCCGCCTTGTCGCGCATTTTTGCGTTGTAATACATTTTGGCCAGCATCACCGTCGCGTCGCGAATAATCGCGCCATCCGTTGGTGGCGTATCATCTTTCAGTACCCATTCCAACTGCTCAATAGCCTTTTTATTCTCCCCAATCTCGGCATACAAAGTCGCTTGATCAATTTTATTCTCAAAATTATACGGATCTGACCTCGCCGCCTTGGCCAGGCAATGAATCGCGTACTCCTTATTTCCCACCTGCACCGCTAACGTCGCCATGCGATACCACATTGATGGATCCACCGACCGCTTCAACACCGTCGCGAGCGAATAGCAATCCAACGCTTTATCCAACGCATTCGTTTCTTCATACACCAGCGCCAATTGCTCATACGGCTCACTCGAATTCGGCGCCTTGACTATGCACGCGTGCAACTTTTCCACCGCCGACGAAAACTCCCCTCTCGCGTACAATATCGTCGCATCGCTCATCAACGCATCCACCTCCATCGTATTCCGCGACTTTGCGCTCCGTCGTCGCCGTCCCTTCCCGCGTCGCCGCTTGCCAATCTCATCCTGCGCACCGCCCATGCGCAAAAACGCCGCCATGGTTGGATTGCGCTTGGCCAACTCGAGCTCGCGAAGCATCTCCTTCGCGTTCCCTCGCGTCCCACTCGCGCCCGGCGCGTCGCCATCCGACGCTCCGCGCGCACCGCTCGTACTCGCGCGTTCGTACGCCACGACTTCGTGCGCGATGCGCCCGTGACGGAGGAGTTCTAAGCCATCAAACGTTGCCGTTTTGTGCGCATCGTCGTCCGAGGACTCTTCGTCTTCATCCTCGTCGCCGTCACCGTCGTCGGAGGAATCGTCGCCGCGATCGGCGGTGAAGGGCGAGGACGACGGACGCGACGTGTGCACGCGTAGCACCGGTTTACGCGCGGGCGGCGCCCCGTCGTCGTCGTCCATGGCGGGCGAATGGCGCAATTCAACGCGCGGGTCGTTACTTTTTCAAGTGGAGAAGCGCCAAGTGGATGGATGGTTTTGCTAGGACAATTTGTGTACACATTCCAGCATCTAAATGAACGACGATGATGGAGAAGATGTGGTGGCTGATAACTAATAAGACGGACAATCACCATCGCGCGAATGATGGTGACTGGTTTAGCGATTTGCGGACAAATAAAGTCGGTACTGTTCGCGACGACGCTCCTCGCCTTGTTCGGCGACGCGGCGACGGTATTCTTTGAGTTCTCGACACTTGGGAACTGGGCACTCGTCTTCGAGGCATGATTTGGAGTGAATTTGGAGCAAGGTCCACGTTTTGCGACAGAGCTGGCAACCACCGCCGGCTTTGACTTCGCACGTGAGCGCGTGCTTTAGCAAGGATTTGATTTTCGGGCAGTTACTATTGTCGCACTTGGGATTGACGCACGAACACGCGTGCACCAAAAGTTCCATTGTACGTTCAATTTGCGCCGCACGGTTTTCACGTTCCGCGTTAGACATCGCCGTGCGGTCGCCTGCGGAGCGACCTTGTCGCATGAGAGGGTGCTGGTGTCCGACGCGGATGCGACAGCTGTCGCAAATGTCAAAGTCGGGGCACGTTTCGCAGCGCCATCCTTTACCAGGTTCGAGTTCACGAGAACATTGGTTACAGGATGCCACAAACGCAGGTTCAGACGGGTTGTTCAAGTGATACAACACCATCATCGTCGTGTGCTTCGCGCGGCGAAGAGAGTCAAATTGAAAGTGATTACCTTGGCACAAGGACAAAAACGCTTGTCTCGTGTCAAAGAATTCGCTCTCGAGCTTCTCCTCTTCATCCTTCTCCTCTTGAGTGATTGATGGAAGCTCTTCGCACTTTTCGCATTCAAGCTTGCGTCCTACGTAACGCTTTTCGTGCGCAGGTAAGGCGTCTTCAAACTCTTTGCATTCTTCACACAGCACCAAAGGCGTGCCCTCGGTGGCGTAGTAGCGGTTGGCGCCAGCGATGGTCTTACGGCAGCTCAAACACTGGTGTGCCAAATGTGCGAGGATGAAATCGTTTCTCATGTTACTGATCGTCGTCCCAAGCTTTTTCATGAGCTCCTTGTCGAGTTCACCGTCCGGACTGATGGTGCCATTCTTAGATTTGGCTGCCTTGCGGGCGCTGATCTTGACGGTGGATTGCTTTGTTTTGGCTGCAACCTTCTTCGCCTCTTCAAGCTCCGCGATGATGGTTGGAATCCAATCTTCAGCAATGCCAGAAAAGTAATCACCATCAAAATACGGGTACTCAGTCGCGCTTCGAATATCATGGTTTTGATTCCCAAGGCGGAACTCGTCGTACACATTTGACGTTGAGATGACGATGCCATCCTTTTGAGCAGAGCGCAACATTTTGAGATACCATTCACGAAGCTTGTCAGCCTTTGGAGTCTTTTGAACCTTGGGGTGACAGTACAAGATATAATCATCGCCTTGGAATGGAGGACACGCCCAAATGAAGCACGACGTAAATCCACGCTGCTTGGCATAATCAAGGTACGCAATCAAAATGTTGTGGTACACGTACGTACGCAAAGCACAGTTTTCTCCTGTGGCTACAGTGATGTTATCCGGGCGGAAGTACTTCACCGAGTCCAAATACGACAGATAAATTCTGCGCTTGTTGGGCTGAGAGCAGTTTTCGTCGTACTCTTGAACGTAAATTGCCATCAAACACACATCAGCGGCTTCAAGCTTTTGGAACAGCAAAATCACTCGAGAGCGGTACAGAAAGTGCATAGGAATGCCTTCATCCTTGAAGTGCTTGTAAAAGTGAGATTTAGTATCCATTTGCTTCACGGTTTGCGACACGACTCGGATGGTGAGATTTTCAGCTGTGGGAACGTTCTCAATCGGAACGCCCAACTGCTTCGCGCGTTCTTCGCACTCCTTCGCAAGCGTTTCCGACAGGCGCTCCTCCAAGAACGTAGACATCTTTGTTTTGGGCAAGTTCGAAGCGGGTTGTTGTGATGACGGGCGTTCAGTTGTAACCGTCCGTTCGCCCTTGTCCAGTTGAGACAAGATGCAATTGGGACATGTAAATGGCGCTTCTCCGCCTTCGTTACGTCGACCGTTAAACAGCACACATATCTGGTGATACCAATCCTCACAGTAATCGCATTGCACCCAAGGTTCTTCCAAATCGTCATCATTCTTCTTTTTCACCATTGCCTGCTTGGGGAATCGCTGACCTTCAACGTCAACATAACCTTGGATGGAGTTGAAGCATGGATTACACCACGCGTCGCGTCGACCTTCGGCGCCAGGCATGCTTGGAACATGATGGAACACTTGACCGCGCTTGATGCGACCAACGCAGCTGTAACAGTAAAGCGGCGGCGGTTCAAATGTCAACCGTTCTACACCACAAGCGCGGCATGCGCTCTCAGTCGCTTGGGCCACTGCGCGGTCAGCTTCTTTTTGGAGTTGACGCGCGCTCGCCGTACTTTGACCAGGAATCTTATTATCCTTCTCTGCCAAACGCAAAGATGCTAAATGTGTTCGGATCTCTTCTGGACTAAAGCACTCCATAAGCGACGTGCCTTCAGTGCCTGGCTTGCGTGACGGGTTCAGGCCGCTAGAGCCCTTGACCGTAAGTTGACCGTGTTCCGGATCGTGGTCAAGCTTCATGCGCTTGTTCGATCCCATCATTTGCTGCGCTTGTTGACGCTGTTTGAGCATCGCATTACGCACTGGACCGCACACAGGACATCTTGCGTCTTTGCAATTTTGATGGTGCTTCAAAAGTTCACGAGACGCCAAGCAACGCGGGTACTGGCAGTTGTTCGACGTACATTTCAACACGTGCTCCCAGAGTTGCTTCGCGACGTGACAGTGCGGCGTGTAAGGGCACTGTCCATGCTGTGCTTGACACTTACTCGCGTGACGTAAGAACAATAGCCATCTTTGCTGCTTGACGATGTACGCCTTGCGAAGCTGTTCATCCGGAATGTTTCTCCAGTCCATGCGTCCCGGGACAGGCGCGCCCCCTTGTTGACGCATCGGCGCTTGTTGCGCAGCTACTTGCGCTTGCTGCTGTTGCTGTGCCGCAAGCTGCGCAGCCTCTTGTGCCTTCGTCAACTTTTTACCCTTTGCCGCCGGCTTGCCTCTACCCTTCGCCGGCGCGGGGGCTGGCGCCGCGACTGCGCCGCCAGCGCCTGGCGTCGGAATCATCGTTCCCGGCGGAACACCTTGCATCATTTGCGCAGCCGACCCTGCAAACCCACCCACACCTTGCGTCGCTGCCGCACCTCGCAAAATTGGCGCCCCATTTGGCAACAACCCGTTGCCTCCCATCATTTGCTGTTGCGCGCCCGGATGCATACCTCCCATCACCGCCTGCGGCGGCATCGATCGTGAATCCCCGATGCCCTGGAACAAAGCCCCCATTTGTTTACCAGCCGCAGCCGCCGCGGCCGCTGAGCCAGGCTTTCCTCCATCCTGCATGCTTCCTTGTCGCTGAATCATGATCCGAGCGACGGCTTGCAGACGCGCTTCAAGCGTCGCCTTATCGCAATATTCCTCCTGCGAGCGTTGAAAACATCGATAATCTCTGTCAGTCACGCATTCTTAACTTCACCACCAACACATCCATGCGCTCGAAAGCGCGCGGGACGATCGAAACCCGGCACGAAATGCGTCGTCGCGCGTCGCGTAGACTAATCCACGCACCTTGCTCCGCGCCCCGCGATACACGGCTTCTTCCAATCGCAAAACAAAGTCCGGCAGCTTGTGCTTCCACTCATTCGTCAATGATGGTTTTCTTTGCTTGAACACTCGCAATCTACATCGATACACGCAAAACCCACGTCAGTACACGTCACATTAATCCGCGCCGAAACCGCCCTCGCGCGCCTCGTCCCGTTCAAACATCCAAGACCTAACCCTCCCACATCATTCGAATCATTCCCGCCGTCTCGCGCGCGCGTCGCGCACGCACATGTGTTGTATCAAGATTTTCCGTTGCGGAATATCATCATCACTCTGCCACGTCCTCCACCGATGCTTATCCGCGCTCGCGCCCGACGATTTCGCGCCCGATTGCGAGCCTTCCATCGTGCCCGACATCTTTCCTGTCGAACGACCAATCGTGACCCCTCACGCAGTCCCTCCACCGGACCGCCCCCTCGACGAGGTGCCCGCGCGCGCGCGATCGCCCGGCGCGCGCGCGCGCTCGAACCCGCGTCCGTCGCCGCGCGCCCTGTGGCGTTGCCGCGCGCCCGAGCCGCGCCGCGCGTCCGACGAGTTCCACCGCACACCGCGCGGTGCGAGTCACACTGCGGGCGACGTCGCGCGCACCGGCGCGACGCGCGAGCGCGCGCGCATTCCGACGCCGATGGCGCCGATGGCGCGCGACGCCGCACGGGGCGACCGAATGCGCTAGGGGCCTAAACCCTAATTGTGCGTAGAATGCGGTCTGAGACCTCTATGTGTGACACACACGGGGGCGTGTGGGTCGAAGCGTCAGGGACCGTTTCGTGTAGTGTACGCGCTGAGACCTCTATGGAGGCTATGTATGTGTCGGTATGTAGGTCAACCCTCCGACCTGCGTCGCGCGCGGCGGCATTGCGCGCGCGTTCGTCCGTCGTCGATCGCGGAGCGTGCGCGTGTGATTCTTTAAGGGTTTTTGTACGCGCACTCGCGTGCGTTGGCGTCGGCGTCGGCGTCCGAGGCGCGCGCGAAACGATGCTGACGATGCCGACGATGGTGGT
>JACLAB010015050.1_pt1 | contig 13860 bp, 8 predicted proteins | sample 8027921 | NCBI WGS metagenome assembly JACLAB01 (sample SAMN15725117, study PRJNA655200) | protist metagenome | isolation source: fluorescence activated cell sorting (FACS) single amplified genomes of... | place: USA: West Boothbay Harbor, Gulf of Maine | collected 2000-07-19
TAGCGAATGAACAAGCGGATGTGGTTGTCGTGACAAACATCGCTGAACCTGTCTTCCTGTAAGTCCTCGTTATGGCGATCGAGTACTGCTCGATGGGATCGTCTGGGAGATGACCGGGCTCGCTCTGCAGGTGATCATAGAACACAAACGCGTCGTCAACCCCGATGCCGATGATCACGAAGATACCAAGGAGCATGATGATCGGGACTTGCTCCACTTGCAACATGACACGATACACATAGTATGTCACCGAAAAGGAAAGAATTATCTGGAGCGCGACGATGAAAGTCAGGAAAGCAGAACGGAAGTGAATCGTGCAAAAAATGCACACGGCAAGAAGGCCGCCCATCATGACGAGAACGTCGTGGATTGCTGCCTCATTTATCTGTAGATCGAAGAGGAAGTCGCCCCCATAGTATATCAGCATGTTTTGGGTTTGTGCCTCGCTCCGGACTTGCTTACCCATCTCAATGGCATCCTTGATGTAGATCGCCTCATCCTTGGATTTCGATCCAGTTCTGCAATATCGTCTGCAAGGTTGCCCATAGCCGCAGTCCACCTGACATTTTGGCCGCCGACAAAAGGTGAAAACACTCCTGGCAAAACGAAGAGGGGTATTTTGCGCCCCAGGTCCAGTATAGCCGCCGCCAAACACATACTCTCCGTAATTGACGAGAGTCTCGAGGACTCGCTTCCCGTTTGGAGTTTTGAAGTTCATCGCATTGTCATCCGTGCCTGAGCCGTCGAAATACCGATATGCGGTCGCAGTATTCTGATCACCGTTGTCATCTTCCCATTCGGGCACGCGAATCGTTGGAAAGAAAAAAGACGAGACCGCCATCGGCGGCACACAGTACTCTTGCCCATCCAACGATGACTGCCACTTGGCACACCACTTGTCATAACTCCGATGGTTTTTAATGATTCCGTCGGCGGTTTGCATACCTCGCAAACCATCTTCTGACATGAGATCAAAGCCTTCATTTGCGACAAAAGTCAGGTAAAGGCGCATGCGACTGCACACCTTTAGTTCCCAAGACTCAGTGATGGCATCACTCTCAAGGAGCTGTCTGTCGCGACGATCACGGGACAATTGGACGTGTCGGAAGTTTTCGATGTCGAGTAAATGTCTCCTCCTATCGGCGTCTTCAATCGGGCACATGGACCCCCCGACAAAATGATCTTTCTTTTCCTGCTCTTTTGCGAGATCCCTGGCGTTGACCAACGTCTGGAAATCCTCTGCGGCGGGGTGATCACGAATAGTGAAGGCATCCATGGTCGTGTCAAGTGTAAAGCCCTGGGATATCCCGAGGAATGAAATCGCCAATGGTATGGCCAGGAAAACGAAGAGCATGAAAGGACTGGCTCTGATGAGAAATTTAGCGACTTTCAGTGTCGTCGCTGACGGTGGCTTCTCCGCGAGTGCCTCGTGCACTTCTTCATCGGCCACGACGGGTTCGCCGTATATCACCTTGACGGCCCTGTCGTACAACCGGACGGATGCGGAGGCAGAGTACTCTCTGGCAGCCCTCACAACGAGCAGGAATTTGGGAATGTTCCTTTCCTTCTCTTCCAAAATTGCAGTTAGGCCAACCAAGTCCCTGGCTTTCCTCCAATTTTCCCTCGCCCTGACTTGCCCTTTCTTCCCGAATTTCTTGCGCCACGCCATGATGATGTTGCGAACGAACGCCACCAGGAAGACTTCGCGAATGGCATACCATATTTGAGTGAGCAGAGGTCCAAAGAACGAGGACGAGTTATCCCCGGCGTAGTTAATCGCACGGACAACCACCACGAGGACAAGCATGAGCTGCCCAAAGTACGCGATCGACTGTATCTCGCCGTTGCCCTTGCCTGCAGTGAGACCGATGATGCCGAGGGAGATGGATCCTAGCGCCATGAAGACTTCAACGATCGTACCCGCGGACCACGTTCGCCGGCTCAGCTCACCGTAAAACTCGTCGGCGTAATACTTCTCGAGGGGTCCACCCCTGAAAGGAATGGCGGAGTAAGGCCTGAAGTAGACAAGCAGGAAGAACCAGACGATGTTCTGAATCAGCATGAGTTGAAGTTGAAGTTGCGCGTCTTTGTTGGCGAATACCGCCGTCATGGCCATCATGAGCTTTCTGGTCATGGACAGCAGTTCCCAATACCACGTTCGCCGCGAGTATGGCAGACACAGGAGGCCATAGCGCTTGACCATATGCTGAATTTCAGGATGAAGCTTTTGCATGATGAGGTCGTGCTCGTCTTCGTCGTCGGAATCGTCATCCTCTGGTCCCACGGGAGGTAAATCCTTCTTGTCCTCGTCGGAACGGGGCTTTCTCCTGAAAAGACCAGTGAACGCCTCGGTGACTGGACCGGCTGACTCCTCGGAGCCCTTCTTCTTTTCCTTCAATTTGGCCTTAAGGGCTTCCTGACTCGCTACCGCTTTTGCGAGTATATGTTCTTGCGTCTCGGCTTGTTTCTTCTCCATGCTCGCGATGGCTTGGAGTGCCTTGGGCTCGCTGTTTTCAGCGCCTTCGCCGTCTGTCACGGGCTCTATCTCTTCCACTTTTAGCTCGGTCTTCTCGTCCTTGGTCTTAGCCGCGCTCCACGTTGATGCCGATGTGCTGAACATCCTAGTCTTGACAATACTCCATTTTGACCTCGCTGTTTTTGACTTTGGAGCGGGAGTGACATTGCTCGTTTCCGCGTCTGTGACATTCTCACCCGTGTCGAGGGCCATGGGTTGTTTGGCGGTTCCCTCGATCTCGTCGCCCAGCTCGAGGACAATCTGGCCCTCGGTGGACGCGTCTCCTTCGTAAGCACCCTCGTCTATTTTTTTCCCCTTGGGAGGTGGAGGGGGTGCCACGTAATCCCTATGCTTCCACACCAAAAAGTTTACGCGATAAAGTGTATAGAGGATAAATAGCACGTAAGCGATGGTGTACAGAACAAAGCCCACGAGGCTCGCAACAAACATGCGAAAGTATGTTGTATCGGAGTAATCGCACGGAACTTTCGGGAAACGATCGATGACCCGGATCGGGTCGAGAGTCTCGCCGTTCGGGCCTTTAACGGCTGGAATGTAATCAGTGCAGTCCATGGGTATAAGCGAGTGTAAGGTGGTTCCCACAAACATCATGTGAAGAACTTGGACTGTGACACTGACTGCGCGATTGCTCATGTCCTCCCTGCCGGGTTTAAGTGAGTACCAGTAGATGCCGCCGGAGACTGGAACCAAAATCGCAACGGGCGATATCAGACGGATCAGCCAAGACGCTTCGAAACTGATGGTCACAGAGCACTGCGGGTTTATCATGCCCCAGATGTCGAAGTTGATCATGTTGGTGAGAGTCTTGAAGAAGTCGACGATTACATTTGGCCAAGGCACGTTGACGCTCACAATGAGCGCCTGGATTTGAAAGTAGGTGATCAGGCTGAGTATGAAGACGATGGTGCCGAGCTGTGCGGCGCGTTTCCGCTCGTCTTTGCCGCCGAGTTGTTTCTGCATCTTTTTCAACTTCTTCTTGGTGCCCATGGCGTATTTTCGAAATTTATCAACCTTGTCTGCAAACACGACCATCACGATCGCCAGGAAGAACAGCATGACGCCGAGGCAGACGAGACTGTAGTAACGCGCGTTTTTCTCGCATTCATAGCACGACCCGGCGTAGAAAAACCAGTTTTTCATGCACTCGCTGCAGCCAAGACCTTTGTGTCCCGCTTTGCACTCGTCGCCTCCGGCGCACCATTCAGGCGTGTTGCACACCAAGCACGCGATCGCGCCTTCCTGGTCTTGCCATTGCCCTTCCGGGCATTTTTCGCATCTTCTATCAGGGGCAAAGTCATTGCCTCGGTACCAGCCTGGCGCACAATTTTCACATTCTTTCTCCTTCGCCACAAATTGTGTGCCCGCCGGGCACGTCTGGCAAGAACTTCCAAGCCATGGTAGAGGAGCAACCAGACCGTCGGCACACGGCGTGCACGCCTCTATGTACACCGACGCAGGAGCCATGGGCGGTGGAGGAGCAGCGGGTTGATTGCTAGGTGGTGTAGGTGGTGTAGGTGGAGAGGTTGTGTTGCTGGAATCCACGGTTCCACAGTTCAGGCCAAAGTCACAGTTGAGATCATCGATGTTTGAGCTGAGATGATATCCAGCCGGGCATCCACCGTTTCCAACAAATCCGTGCAAAAACCCGCTGTAGTCGGCGATGTACAGAGATCCATCCTTCCCGATAGCAGGCGAGGCTGCCACGTATCCAGCATCTTTCCCCTGCCATGTCGCCTTCTCAGCCCGCCACGCCACGATGCCGTCTTTCGCGTTTACGCCAATTAAATCACCGTTAAAGTTGATAGCCACGACGAGATTGCCACCTTCGATGACGATTGGAGATGACATAAAATAAGCTGGCTTGTCGCTGGCGTAGGCTCCCGCGGGCGAAGGCGGGGGCCGCGGAGCCGGCGGAGGGGGAGCCTCTCCTTGCGTCGTCACCGACACGCTTGGACCGGATATCGAGGCCTCCCATAGAAGGTCCTTGCAACCAGGCGAACACGCGTACACGAATCCATCTTCCGCGGCAAAAACCACGGATCCGTCCGTGAGAAGCGCCGGGGAGGCGCTGATTGAGTCGCGCGCGGTGAAACAGCTCACCGGTTCACCAGTGTTGAGAGCCAGGGTGATAAAGCGCCGGTCCTGCCCTCCGATATATAACAATTCCCTGTCGTTGTCGATCAGTGGCGTGGAGTGCAGAACGTAGGAGCTAAGGAACATCCACAGGATGTCTCCGCCTGGACTGTACTTGTACAGCGCGAATTTGGAAAGCGTGATGTCGCCGGTGGATCCTCGTTCCTTCTCGTACGAGCTTGCGACGTAGATATTTCCGTGCTTATCAACGGAAGGAGACGCGATGATACTGCTTTTTGACTGAGGTTCTTTCGACCATAAAACAGCACCAGTCAACGAGTTTATCGCATACAATTTGCCCAATGACGTGCCGAGGTATATGCGGTCATGGTACAGGACTAACGATCCCAGAACCTTTCCGTCCAGCTTCGGAGGGTTCTTCCAAAGCAGTTTGCCGAGGTCATCCGTATCGAGAACGTACAGTTTGCTGGGCGAATCGATTGGTTCGCCCTGGTTCGAGACCACGTAAATCACGTCGCCCAACTCGTTGGAAGCCAGCGCGGGGGTGGCGGTGATTTGACCGTAAACGTTCTTGATCCACCTGGCACTTTTCCCGTTGCTCGACACGGCGTGGACCATCCCTTTGTTCGTGCACACGTAGATGGTACCGTTCGAGTCAACCACGGGGGACGCGTAGATCCAGTTTTTCTTGTTCACACTCTGCGCACTGTAGGTCCAGTCCGGCGTGCTCTTGTCGTACATCTCTTTGTTTGGAGTGTACATGGACCAACCGTGGCGCGCGGAGCCGCCTTGGAAAGCAGGCCAAGGGGAGGACAGTTGGTACGCTGCGAATTGAATCAAAAGGGAGGTGGGGGTCGGACCCTATCAGTCTTGCGCGGCGAAATGATCAGGGCGAAAAAAACCAAGACTAATTTTGTGCAAAAGTCTTTTAAAGTTGACGTCGGCCAACCGGGGGCGACCTGGCGGAGAGCACGGGTACGGGTCGCTCCCCTCAGACAGCTCGCCTCGAAAAACGACCCGGTCACTGGTCGAAGGAGCTGCCGCGCGGAAGGGCTCCGTCCTTGACAGCTACAAGCTGAAGCTGTGGAGGTAGCTGCTCTGCCAGCGTGGACAAACAAATAAAATTAACCCGCGCCGGGTGGTCCGGGGAAAACACAGGCGGAAATCGGGCCGGGGGCCCCACCTGCGTCTGGTTTGAAGTTGTAGTCCCGCCGTGTTAGGTCGTAGGATGAGTTCCAGGAGTACACATTAGTCGTGCTGATGTTGAGCCCATCGCACGTGCTGGGAATGTCACCGAGGGGCGGACCGAGCAGCGTGAGGTCTATTGAATTCCAGGGATCCGGGCCGGGCTTGTTGAACGCCAGGGATCCAGGGAGGTTCGAGACGATTAGCAAGAGCCCCAAAAAAGACAGGATGGCGTCCGACGAAAGAAGACGCGCCATGGCGGACGCCTTGGCACGCTGATCCGCGAGAATCCTTAGACGCCTCGTCGCTCGCTCGATGGAAGGGAAATGGGGAACGGGGGAAGGAAGGGAGCGCCGCGAGGTTCTGATCCGCGCCGACTTCAAGCAAAGTTTGAGTTTCTTTTAGAGGGTTTACACACCCGTTACGGTGTACGAAGGTACCAGCAAGTAAGGTACTCTTTTCTGAATATCAAGCAGGTGAGATATTTTTTTATCGATACATAATACTCTATCTTAAGATCTTATTACTTGCTGTATGAAATTAAGTGTTAAATACCTATCATTACGATATTACGTTCACCTTCCAAATCAAGCAAGCAATCAAGTACGAAGGTACGAACGAATCGAAGGTATTTAAATAATTAAGCGTAATAATAAAGGTGATTAATGTTTTAGAAGCGTTATTTAATAATATTATTACCTTCGTATTATTACCTTCGAAGGTAATAATAAGTGTACTTAACTATGATATGCCGTACGGAATGATAATAAATGCATAAAACCCTCGACCACGGGGGCAATAGTTAGGCATTACAACCCCATGTTTAATATATAATAAATGCACGAAATAAAGATAAATAGGCTATTTATATCTATTTATGATATATGAAAAATTCTTGATGAGTGCTTGGATTGGCGACCAATCCAAATAAACTTGGCACGAGCCGCGAGCCAAGCGAGCGGAACTTTTATGTGGGGATTTCGAAGGTTAATAATAGAATAAGACGAAGCTTTTTTACGAAATCTTATTTAATAAATACCTTAGATCGAACGAAGCTTATTACTTATTACCTTCGAAGGTATTCCGCTGGAATTCGGGTCTTCAAACCGACACTTCTACTTGGGGTAGTGTGAATTGTTACCGAATTTTACTAAAACTCAACTAGACGAAGCCCAGCTGAAAGCTGAACTGTGATTTTCTATTCAAAGCCGTTGTGCAAACAGTTGCTGGATGATGAGTTGGTCCCTTGGCGTCACTACGTGCCCATCCTGGACGAATCTTCGGTCGATTTGCTTCATAATTTTTAATGCTGAAGGCAGATCCGGATCTTGCGTGGAGGATCGCTAGAAATGGCCGTAATCTAGTCTGTGCACGACTGAGCGAAGAAACCCGAAAAACGTGGTTCAGGGAAGTTTTTGCATTCATCAACGAAATCATGGGCGATGTACCAAGCTGGGAAGATCTGGAGCAAGAGCTGGGTCTGCTACACAGTTGCAAAGCCTAGTTATGATAGTCTAATGAAGAGCAACATAAGCGAGTCACTATTACCTGTGCTTTTACACGATGCTAGGGTCAACTACGGTCTATATATTCTTACGTTCCAAAAATTGGTCACCAAATAAATGTATCTCGTCCCTATACGCGCCGCCCGAGTCTTTGTCGTCCCGAAACGCCCAACCGTACCACGTCCCGAACCCGCTTCGTTCCACCTCAGCTCTCATGCACCCCGCAAGCAACACGCTGCAAAGCCGCGATTGATGTATCCCGTCGCCATTGATCACCCGCCGATGCGGCGGTACCCCAAGCAAACATTCGTCAACATCCACCATGGGCAACGTCAGAGTTCGACTCAGCTCGCGCATCGCGCAGTTGAGTCGTTCGGAAAGCAGTGCGGACGTATACCTGGTGCGATGGTCAAGCGTTGAGGTTCGAAGGATGATGTTGGGGGAGTGCCGCTTGATCTCAGAAACCACAGCACTTGCGTTCGCAATCCACTGGGACTTCCGGAATTCAAGTCCATTCTCAAATATCCTGGATAGGTCCCAAGAGTTTGAAGCTAGGGTGACGGCCTGGCGGAGTAATTGTGGAACGGGTTCGGAGGTCAGTGCTGGCGACGAAACTATGAGAAATGCGATTTAAACAGCAAAAGGGCCAGTCACCTCGATCCATGGTCCGTGATGTTTTTTTGTTAGTGTCAGCAGATACTTCACGCGCTCGATTGTGTTCGGCGATATCCCTTCAAGCTTATGAGATGTGTTGTACGCTCGGTGGTACGGTGGTTCGAGCGCCATCCCGTACATTATCCAGAAAACCCACCGTGTTTGGTTTTCTCCGTCGACGCATACCGACGCGGCGCGATTCCCCGCAACTTGCGTTTTCGATCCAAACTCATCAGGGTAGAGGTCCCACGGGAGGTGCAGGGTGTACCTGTAGTCGCGTGATTTGTGGATGTGTGTTGTTGGGGAACACATTTAGAGTCGTCGTGTATTCTGTGCGAGAGCGAAAATGTTGGTGCGTACCCGGTTGTGCGGCACCAGTTGGCGACGATCTCCCCATCCTTAGAATCGCCGAAGCTTACAAGGTACCCCGGGCGCGTGTCTTCATCCCCGAGATACGCCATCGGCTCGCTTATATCATCTCGTTTGCACTCGCCGTCACCGAATGTTTTCCTAACGTCAGCTGCGAGCTGCTCAAGCTCGATGGCTTCCCTCGCTTGCTTTGCTCTTGCCTCCGCGGCGTCCGCGGATGCGCGAAGCTCTTTCAACTCAACCTCGAGGACTTCTAGAGACTCTGTGGGATCAACCTCCTCTTCACCTTCTGACGGAGAATCTCCTTCGCCCGTCGCAGGCGTCTCCGACGCATCGTTCGGAGCTGCCTCCTCTCCGGCGGAAACTCCTAACTCATCCGAAGATTTCACCGAGGGTTCCTCCTCCGTGGCAGATGGCGCATGCGGCTTGGATTCGGGCAAGTCGCCGCGCGCGGCGGCCTCCCATCGCGCTCGCAACGTCGCCGGGTCCAGCCGGCCGCGTGCCTCGACGGCACCGCGCAGGCGGTCCGAACCAGCTGTGAGCTTCACACCATCGCTGGTGCGCGCGGGCGTTCCTAGCTGGTCTAGCGTCCGGTCCGTCACGGCCCGTTCGTCTTCGCCTCCCGCACGCACGCAGAACGACAATGTACTGGCGAGCAGGACAGCCACGAGAACCGTCGCCCGCCGCATCATCGTGTGTGCGGCGCGCGGCGCTCAACCGGAACTGAAGGAAAGAGGAACCTGCTGCCTCCACACACTTTTCATTAATATACATACAAACAGTTACATGTCATATTTATGGTTAACGTCTATGGCGGCCGTGACTGGAGCGCAGCGACAAGGGATTCCTCGAATTTCTTGGGGCTCCTCAACGCGAGTAGTGCTACCTTCGAAGGTCTCTATATAGTACCTTCGTATATATATAAAGAGTTATTTGTAGACTACGAAGGTAGCTGGCCGAGGTACTTCATTGGACGTGTTTGACGAACCGTCCACGGGTCCGGGTCCGGGTCCAAGGACGGGGAGAGAGAGAATATCGCTTGGACGAGCTCCCAGTCGCTGATGAAGGGAGCGACGGGATTCCCCGTCGCAAGTTAGCCTAATGAACCGACGACAGCTTGACGCCGTATCGCGCGGCGATGGTTGGCACGGTATACGTGCATCTTACGCCTTGCAGCTTTCGGTCGTACTAGTTTTGGGAAGCGCTCTGTTCGCATCAGTCGTCCTCCATGTTGACTGGGCCGGGAACCCGGTCCGCGTGCTGGGCAGGAGCGTGTTCGATCCGGATCGGTTGCCCCGTTGTGTCCACGGCTTCGCGTCAGCGTCGAATCCAGGAACGTGCGTGTGCTCGCATGGGTGGTCGGCCGCCAGATGTGATGTCGACGCGATACCTTCGTGCGACCGCGACGCGATCCTAACATGCGAGAACGTCGTGTTGGGGTACGTGTTCGGTAATCATCCTACGTGCGCTTGTTTTCGCGAGTGCCGGACTCTTCTTTCCAAGCAGTTTGGCGAGCTGGAGACTGCATTTTTAATCAAGAAGATCCGCAATCCACGGAATGGCGGGTGCCTCGACGAGAAGGGAAGGGTGGTGAACATTCAGCTGCCCGCGAACTCGACGAAGAAAGATCCGCTGAAGACATTCGGCGAGGCTGACCCGGTGGTCTCCAAACACAGGCGCAGCTGCATTTTTGACTGCGCCGGCGAGGGAGTTTGTCGAATGCACCAGTGCGAATGCAACGCGACGCGCGCCGGACAGTGGTGCCAGTTTTCACGCCAGGAGGTGGTCGACTACACGCGTGAGCTGTCGGGAAAATCTAAGAAGTACGCAGAGATGACACTGGAAATTTTGGAGCTCCCGGCGGCTCTCTTCGTGCCATACATCATGCACTCCTATCATCTGGGCAGCGACGTCACGCACGCGTTCATCCAGAACCTGCTCGGCGATCCCTCGATATCGCGTCCCAATCACGATCGACACGGAAAGCTCGCACACCCCAAAGGCAACATCAAGATCGTGCCTTTCTTCCCCGACGACGTCTCCGGCAATGTTGGAATGAGCGCCGTTGGGTATTTCGACAGACTTCTTCGGCACATCCGGACTTTGACAGACGCCAATCCGGAGCACGAAAACTCGTGGTACGTGTTCCTCACCAACATGGACAGGGGGTTGTGTCTCGCGCCGGGGATGAGGAACATGTTCCCATCCAACGCCATCATCATGTCGAGCCACGGCGGTTTTGTGCTGCCCAAATTCGGCGGTGAGTGCTTCTACCCCGACCGGGACGTCGTCTTGCCCCCATTCAAAGCGTTTGAAGGGGAGGCTCTCGATATTTACTTTAAAGAGGAGACCAAATCCTCGTCGGACTCCCCCTTGTTGTATTTCAAGGGTACGGCAAAGGTGCACGACGCGAAGAACTGCGCGGGGGATGCACTGATGAGTCACGACTGCGAGGCTGAATACGGCCAGGGCGTGAGGAAGTACGTATGGGATCGGTACAACTTGACAAACGGTTTTGTATTTGGTCCGCCGCACGAGAGCCGCGACGAAAACATGACCAAGGCCAGGTTCTGCCTCATCGCGGGCGGACACGGATGGGATACCCGGATCGCGGACTCGATCGCGAGAGGATGTGTTCCCCTAATCACGCAAACACACGTCTGGCAACCGTTCGAGCACGTCCTCCGGTACGACAAATTTTCCATGAGGTTGAAAAACAAGACGGATCTCGAAAGACTGCCCGAGATCTTGCGAGCGGTGCCCGTGGAGCGACACGCCCGAATGGTTCGCAACCTGAGGGATATATACAAGGCGTTCGCGTTCACCGATCAGCTGCGCGGTCTGCACGGGAGGCCCATGGGTACGTATCACGCGCTTATTTCCCTCGCGATTGTCACCAGCACGGAGCTGCCGCGCGAGGTCCGCGATTTTATATGCAGCGAGCACGGTACTGAATTCGTGCTCGAGCTTCTGACCAGGGATGCGCAGACAAAGGTGTTGCCGTGCATGAACCTCAACTCGGGGCTGCGCGTGGACCTGCCCGCGGAGTCGTCAATGTCGCCCGCGGATGGTAAGTTTATTTTCATTCTCGTATAGGCAATTCGACTGACGCCGTGTTTTATTTACAGTGGAGTACGCCGCCAAAACGCGCGAGACATCGCTCGAGCTCGCGGAGGTGAGGAAACGAAAGGAGGGAACGTGGACTTCCTCGTTTATGTTCGATCCGGACGTCGTGAGGGGCGAGGTTTACACGACGGAATACCGCGACGGCGACGGAGGCGGAGATAGAGACGAGGGCGGAGATGGAGACGAGGGCGGAGATAGAGACGGAGGCGGAGACGACGCCGAGGCGATGTGGCGAAAGGCCGCGTCGGAGGCGCGCGATGCCCGAAAGGCTGCGGACGACGCAGTCGCGAAACTCGAGGCCATGCGCAAAGCCGCCCGACCCGACGCGATTGAAGAAGCCGCGGTGAAAACCTTCGGATCCGGGTTTGGGGAGTTCATCTCGAGGAACCCCGCCGTGATCTCCCCGCCCGCGCCGATGGCCGTCGCCCCTTTTAACCCGTGCCCCCGGCCGTGCCAGGCCGACCGGGGCTCGTGCGACATGCACTCGGGAGCGTGCGCGTGCGTATCGGGGCACGCCGGCGACGCCTGCGAGGAGGACGACCCCCGAGCCTGCAACCTACCGGACGGCTCCCCGATTGGATCCAGGTGCGCGGGCCACTGCGACGTCTCCGTCGCGCGATGCACGTGTGGACCCAAGTCCGCGCATCCCAACAGAGGCGTCCTCGGGTTCTGCCAGCCGGACATGCGAGGCCGCGAGGGCTGGACGTGGGACCACCTCGGCGCGCACCCCGACCCGAACGCTCCGAGCGAAGCGACGCCGTGGCACTGGGTGTACGACTACGATCCGCCGCCGCCCATTGACAAAGGATTAACAAAGGATTTAAATTCCTCGATCGGGTCCACTCCGGGCCCGATCGAATGGATTGAAGACCGAAGACGCGCGATCGACGACGAGGTGACCCGCGGAACGAAGACTTCGTGGTGCGCCCACGACGTCGCCGCCGGTCCTCCCCCCGTCGTCTCGTGCGGCGGCGATTGTCCCCCGGGCTTTGGAAACTCCCCAAACTGCGACGCGCCGCTCCCGTCCAGCTACTGTCCCAATCAATGCGACGGTCACGGAAAGTGCGAGGCGGGTTTCTGTATCTGCGAACCCGGCCGGTGGGGCGCGGACTGCTCGCTGGAATCGGCGTCGCCCGTCGCGACGCGCCGTCGATCCAAGCCTTTAGTGTACGTACACGCGTCGCCCCCAGAGTACACGTCGAACCTGGTACGTTTATTTTAATTCCGTATGGGCAATTTTGATTGACGCCGTGTTTTGTTCACAGCACCAGCGGCGGAGGAACGAGCACATCTGCGTCCCGCGGCGATACGCCGAGAAACCCGCGCGCGACGACGCCGGCGATGCGGGTGAGGATCGAACGGGCTGGTACTACTCACTGGAAGTCACTATGCATGAGTTCTTCCTGCGATCGGCGCACAGGACGACGGACCCGGCGGAGGCTGACTTTTTCTTCGTCCCGTTTTACTCCGCGTGCTTCCAGCTCGGTGCGTTTATTTTAATGCTTCACGTGTGGACAATTCGACCGACGTCGTGCTTTGGTCACAGGGTACAATCGCCAGAGCCCGGGGCACTCCGTACCGGGTCTCCCGGATCCCCCGCGCGTCCGAGCGCGCGGCGTTTACGACGCCTACGAGCGGCTGGTGTCGCGATACCTCGAGCCGACGCTTCGTAAAGACGAGTTCGTCGCCGCGAGGGGCGCCAAGGGAATCGCCGACCTCTCCGACCACCTGATCGTGAGTGTTACTTCATTTCGTCCCACCGCCGAGCAGCACCGGTCCTATCCCTCACATCCCTCACATACTCAAATACCCAATCGCCACCCAATTAATACTCGTGACCAACCCCCCTCCCCGCCAATTCATACATCAACGCAGGTGACGCCGTACGACGAGGGAGCGTGTTACGTCCACCCCGCGCTGGCCACCGCTGTTTTTTTGACCCATTGGTGAGTTTATTTCAATTCTCCCACACACCGGCAATTAAAATGACGTCGTGTTTTGTCAACAGGGGTAACACCGGGACGGCGCACGCGGCGTCCACCACGGGTTTCGCGCCCGATAACTGGAACTCCCTTCGCGACGCGAACCTGCTGGGACCCGGGTGGAGGTGCTACGACCCGGCCAAGGATCTGGTGGTTCCCCCGTGGAACGAAGCCGCGAAGGTCGGAGCGGGTAAGAGTCCCACCGCTGAACAGTATCCCCACCACTTAACAGTCACCCTCCCATACTCAAATACCCGATCACCCGGGAAGACGCCGCAGAACGTCGCGTTGGCGACGCGGTCGTCGTAGTCCGAAACGCGACCCGCGATGTCGAATCCTTCGTCCAGCCTGTCCCTCAGCCTGGTCGTGACGCGCTGCGAGGTTCGGGTGGAGGCGTGGTGATTGGTCA
>JACLAB010005284.1_pt1 | contig 13859 bp, 10 predicted proteins | sample 8027921 | NCBI WGS metagenome assembly JACLAB01 (sample SAMN15725117, study PRJNA655200) | protist metagenome | isolation source: fluorescence activated cell sorting (FACS) single amplified genomes of... | place: USA: West Boothbay Harbor, Gulf of Maine | collected 2000-07-19
CAGCCTAACGGCCCCACACTAGGTGATGAGTATGGGCACATCTTAGGCCCTGCTATTAAAGAAGCGGCTGCAACTCGTAGGGGTGAGATTAAGGCTCAAAGGGATGAAGTCAACATCCAGAAAGATCTTAAGCTCCAAAAGTTCTATGAGGGTGATGTTTCAGTTGAAGAGCGGCGGAAACTTGTGGAAGAGTTACGTGCAATGCCACAAACTAAAGCGGTCCGTGACAGCATCGAAAACCTAACTAAGTATGGGGCCAACTATGACCCACAGCTTGAGCTTAGCTTGCAGGAAAGAGCTTCTAAGGGTGAATACATTGGTGGTGATGAACTAAAGGAGTATCTGGACAATGGTTCGATCCGTCCTGAGGTTTATAGGCAGTATGCCCGCACTAATGAAGAGGTCCAGAATGAAGCTAAGGTCAAAGACTTCTTAAAGAGTGTTGACGATCGATTCCCAGCCGCAATCCTTAATGAAGCTACACCGCAACTAAGTGCTGCTCAGAAAGAATCATTGAACTTACGTTCTGTGATGATGAGCCGCGACGCTAAAAACAGGCTAATTAATGCAGCATCTGCAAACCCTGAACTGCTAGACGATCCTGTGGCTCTACAAGCTGAGTTCACTAAAATTATGACTGAGCTTAGAGAGCTGCCTCAATATCAAGTCGATATTAATCCTGGCAAACCTTTTGGTTTTAAGGGTGAGCCTTTGACAGAAGCTGCTGGTGATGTGGCTGCTATTACGGTTGCACCCGGTGAGCAGAACTTTAGTAATTTATCAAGTTCAGCTGTATTCAAGAACTTCCCGTTGTCAGAAATAAATGCTACAGACGATTTCATATTAAGTCCTTCAACTTTAGAATTAAATGTTAAATCGATACTTGAGGGTGGTAAGGTCACCCCTCGCGTTTCTAGCTTTGCTCGTAGGCTTGGATTGTCAGACCGGGCTCTTATTGAAGCCCAGTTACAGCGATACGGTAAGCCCTCAGTTGCACTCATCCAACAACAGACGCTGGCCGGGAAAGATGAATCGCCGGAAGATCTGACGGCAGACTCCGGCTATAACTTTATTGCAAACACATTAGGTGTACCCCCTCGTGGTGCTGCTTATTTAACTTCTGCGATTTCACATGAGTCATCATGGAATGGTATGCGTCAGTGGGGTGAAGTCCCCACACCCGAGGGTGGTGACGGTACTAACAGAAATGGTGGATTAGTGTCGTGGGCTTCATGGCATAACGACTCAGCCCGTCTAGGCGGTATTGAGCGTCATTTTGGTAGAAACATCTCCAAGATTACTGAGAAAGACCAGCTTGATTATATGCTTAACGTTGAAATGAAACGTGCAGCGTATAGCAAATATCGCAGAGTCTTTATGAATCCCAATGCTTCTTCTGCTGATCTTAGATGGGCAGTTAGTGGATACTGGGGGTTTGATCCAAGATTCACAGGAAACCGATGGGTTGATGCTGAGGCACTCATTGGTTCACGCAAGTAAACACGGATCCTACGGGATCCATTCTTATCTAATTATATGGATATCAATCTTTTCCCAGACGGACCAAGCGAAGAGTACAATTCTACGGAAGGTGGTACTACTTCATACTTAAATAGTTTAGATGAAGAAACTAAGAGGCAAGAACAGAAGGTAGAGCAGGTCGTTCAGGCTGAAGAAACCTCACCATCACCTGAGCAGGATCCTGATCGTGTTGCTGGTAGTGGTGCAGAGCGTGATGTCGCTGGTGCAATTAGTAGTGCCATCAGTGGTGATGGTTCTGGAATGGATAACCCCATTTCACAGTTCCTAGAGAACGCCGCTGTAAGTGCTACAGATTGGATTGATAACACCTTCCAAGGTGATCAAAAGACTCGTGAAGAAGTGGCATCTAGCCGTGATGAAGCACGTAGTGAAACAGCTGAATCTGAAGAGAAACGCTTAGAAGAGGCACGCGGTACTGCCTTTGGCGGTGTAGCTGATGCAGTAGTCCGTGGAGTCCCCGGCGCGGCTCTTGGTGCAGCTGAGAAGGGCTTAGGTGCTCTCGAAGTTGCGGGTGACACAGTTAAAGCAGCCACCACTGAAGTGGTTAAGCGTGCAACCTTGGGCAATGTTGTCCTAGGCGCTAATGAAGATGGCTCACAAAACCCTTTCTCTGATAACTACGACTGGGCTACATGGAACCTTGGCAAAGATGAAATCGGTGCCCAGACAGGCGTCGGTAAAGTTGCACAAGGCTTTGTGGAGTTTGCCGCATTAATGGGCCGCACAGGTGGATTTAATGGTGGGGGTACAACCCTTGCCGGATCTGCTATTAAAGGTGGCTTAGCTGGTCTCTCAGCTGACATGCTTTCTGCCGTATCTGGCGAAGGCAATATGTCAAACATGATCGGTGATGCTGTCCCTGAGTTAAAAGATACCTGGCTAACAGCCCTTGCTATCCAAAAGGATGACAACGTATTTGAGGCTGCTATGAAGACAGGCCTTGAAGGCTTTGGCATTGGTGTCCCAGTTGAACTAGCTGTAGGTGGTTTCGCTCGCGGTGTTCGTGCTCTTGCCTCAGGTAAGAATGCTGATAAGGCTGTAGAAGCTGTTCAGTCAACGATGCCTGAAACCAACCGCGTCTTCCACGCTACATCATTAAAAGCTGCTGACTTTATTAGAAACAAAGGTTTTAGGCAGGGTGACAGATACTCCAATATTATGGGAGAAGGTGTCTATTTTGCCACTGATGCACGTTACGCTAAAGCTTATGGTAATGAGCTTTTAGAGGGTTCTACTGAAGGATTAAATATCCTCGACCTACAGGGTAAAAGTGTCTTTGAATTTGCAGACGAGGTTGGCATTGGCCGCCCCGCTGAATTTATGGACATGGAAGGAAATGTCTATGACACACCGGAAGAGATTGCGGAGTGGAACAAGCTTGATCCTGATGATCGAATGAATAGCTGGTCTGATGAGCAGCGTCAGGCCTTACAGGATTATGCGAAAGCCAATGGTATTGATGGGATTAAATACGATCCTATCTTTGATGACAAACTGACTGACAGTGCTGGAACTGAAGTTGTTATCTTCGATCCTAAGAAGGCTGATCAACTGATTGCCCCTAGATCTCAATTGCAGCTACCTCCGGGCCTTGGTCCAAACATGGACGCAATAGCTAAACAGATCATCGAGTCTGGTGATGTAGAGCGCTTTGACAGGTTCTCAGCGATCATGGATATGGAGTCGAAAGGCATCCCCACAACTTGGGATGATGCAGCGGCTACTGTCCCTGAGTATTACGTCAAAGGCGCTCGTGAAGTTGCAGATGATTTCTCGATCACATCCTATGAGCGTATCCAAGATCTACAGCCTGGACAGAAAACAACCATCGATCCGTTCACGGGTGAAGAGCCTGTCAGTGGAACCCTGGTCAACATTGATGGCCAAAGACTAGAAGGTCTAGAGCCTGATGATGTGTCTGACTTTATCTCACAAAATAGTGATATTCTTAGCCGCGAAGACGTCTATCTGGGTGTCAGTGTAGATAAGAATACAGGTAAACAGTCTATTGAGCTGTCACGCTTAGTAGAAGATCCCAATGAAGCCCAGCTGCTGGGTAAGTTGTTCGATCAGAAGGCTGTTTATGACATTGATGCAGACTCAATCATCCCCACGGGTGGCGCTGATGTCCTGAAGGATACTAAAGGTCAGCATCTACGTTCTGCCTATACAACCCCTTCAGAAGTCACTGTGAAGCCTACCCGTCTGGTTCAATACCAACAGATGGAAGCTAAGCAAGCCCTGATCAGACCTGCTAACGGTGGGGGTGGTGAGCGGTTGGCTACTAATGCACAGGTCAAACAGATTGCTGATGCTCGTGGAGATGGTGCTGGTAAGGCCATTGATGATGTGCTCTCTACGCTCAAAACAGATGAAAAAGATCTAGCCAGAGAAGCTAAAATCAGTGTGTCTACACTCCGTGCCCTAACTGAAAACGATCTGAAAGGGTTCCTTGATATTGAAGGCAACCTTAATCTCGACGCAATCAGTAAAACCAAGTACGACGGTGAGGAAGTGCTCAGTCGTGAAGGCGCATTCCAAGTCCGAGCCCTGATGGCTAATACTGCCTCAGCTATCTATGACGCAGCCTTCAAGGTGTCTAAGACTGCTCAAGAGGGGATTGATAGTGCAATGCACGTCAAGCAGCTTAAGGACAATATGAAGGCTCTCCTGAGACTGCATAAGAAAACATCCAACTTGATTGGTACCCGTCTTGCTGACTACTCAGTCAACATTGCGGACCTAAACTTCAAGATGGATGCAGACTTCATGAAGCCTAAGGACCCCAATAAGCTCAACACACAGCTAGAAATTGCTGAGAAAGAGCTTGACGATATGGTCAAAGGCTTTGAAAGTGGAGACCCCAAAGCTATTCAGAAAGCTCAGCGTACTGCTGCCATGCTTCAGCTGACTGGTGGCGATGTCACCAAGATGGTTGATGTAGCTCAAAACATGGGACAGCTTGGCAAAGAAGCCATGCTGAAGTTGATGTATAACTCCATGCTGTCTTCACCTGCAACGCACCTTGTTAATAACATGTCCAACATGTTTAACATGGTCTATCGCCCACTCACAGCTGCTGTAGGTGGTAACGCTAAGGTTCGTAAGGCTGCTATTGCTAGTTATAGCTCGTTCTTCCAAACGATGCCTGAAGCGTTTGATCTTATGATGCGCACATGGAAGACCGGCGTGTCAAACGTTGGCGGTTCTCGCGATCAGGTTCTCAATCAAACCACACGAATCCAGCTGAATGAGCTGGCTAGGACTGCTAGTGAAAGTAACGACATCGCTCTAAAGGCTGGTTCTTGGCTAATGCACACGCTGCACGATCTAGCCGACTTCCCATTGATCGATTGGCCCTCTAGGTTCCTAACTACCTCTGACGAGTTCTTCAAGGTAATGGTTACACGCATGGAATACAAGCGTGTGAGCATGGAGAAGGCTATCGATCTTGCTGGATCTAAAGGTGATAACGCTGTCCAAGAAGCTTTTGAGAAGATCCTTAAAGATGAGTACAGCCGTAACTTTACTAAGTCCGGTGGTGTTCTAAACAAAGACTTGCTAACAGCTGCTAAAGATGTCACCTTCCAGACTGACCTAGCTGGCCCTGCTGCAAAGTTTGCAGGCTTCTTAAATGATGTCCCAGCACTCCGTATCTTCTTTCCATTCGTTAAGACTGGCCATAACGTACTTGTCTATACAGGAACACACGTACCTCTTCTGAACCTAGCGTTGAAAGAAAGCCGTGAAGTGTTGCTGAAAGACACAGCTGAAGGTGCAATTATGCGTGGTCGTATGGCCTTTGGCGGGATGACTATCCTTATGGCTGGTATGGCCGCTGCTAATGGTCAAATCACTGGTAACGGTCCCGCTGGTGGTGCGCGTCGTAAAGAATGGCTAAAGACAAACCAACCCCGTTCATTCAAAGTTGGTGATCGCTTCATCTCTTACGAACGCATTGAACCCTTTGGTCAGATCCTAGCGGCTGTAGCTGACCTTCACTATGCCCACACATCTGGTGAATTAGAAGAAGATAAGGCTAAATACCTTGCTGGATACCTTAGTTATGCCCTTGCTACAAACTTGACCGATAAGTCAATGTTCCAAGGGTTAGAGCCACTATCACAAATCATCAACCCTGGTCAAGGTGGTGGTGGATCGACTGAACGGCTTAATGCCTTCGCTCTCCAGACTGCTAACAACTTTGTGCCTTTATCAGGTGCTCGGCGTGCATTAACTAATGCCATGAACCCTTACATGCAAGAGTTTGCAAGTGAGTTGGATCGTGTCAAGTTCAGTGCAACTATGGGCCTAGCTGGTGAAAGGGCTAAAACCTATGACTGGCTTACTGGTGAAGATATCACTACTTCTAGTGGTGGTATGGGTAATGCAATCCTGCCATTCAAATCAGTCAAGCGTGGCTTTGACGTTGTTAAAGACAAGCTAGAAGACATTGAGTTTGACTCCAGTGTCATCAGTGATGAGTTTGGTGGCGTTGAACTAACACCAGAACAGAAGAGCTCCTTCCAAAAGCTTATGTCACAGACTGGTATCTACGAAAGATTAAAGGCATGGGTAACACACCCTAACTTTGATAAGTCTGTTGCAGAGTATCAAGACAAACTAGGCACTGACTACAGAGTCAAGAAACAGGATCAGTTCTTCTATCGTGAAATACTTCGCACGATTCGTGCTCACAAGAAGATTGCACTTAACCAACTACAAGCTGAATACCCCGAGTTGAACGCAGAGATCATGTTTGATAAGTATGCGGCTCAGCAGGCTCGGATGCCCAATGGATACCAAGGATTAATCAATTTCGGCCAGTAATTAACTATGACAACTGAAAATCGGTACGTGGGGGACGGTACATCCGTCCTCTACTCTTTTACATTTCCATATCTTGAAACTACGGACATCTATGTATCACTAGATTCCGTACTTACAACTGAATACACACTGGCTAACGCAACCACAATCGAGTTCAACACGCCACCCGCTAGTGGTGTCAGTATCATTATTTACCGAGATACAGACGTATCAGACCAGCAAGCTGAGTTCTTCCCTGGCTCAACTATCAGAGCGCAGGATCTTAATGCCAGCTTTGAGCAGCTTCTGTTTAATGCCCAAGAAGATGGGGACGAGATTGGTAGAACTATCGATGAGTCAACTATCAGAGTCGATCAGCTTGACCCTGATAAGGTAATAACATCTTCTGAGATGCTGAACGGCCCCACGTCTGCTCAGTGGGACGATGACAAACTCGCTTCAGCAGGTGCTTCTAAGCGCTACTTTGAGAACCTCTATCAAGACGCCTCGCCCGACCCCAATCAATCATGGGAGCGAGGTAAACTTTGGTATAAGAAATATACAACAAACCTAGGTAAACAGGAGCAAGCGCTTTCGATCTATGACGGGACGACCTGGAACTCTATTGTCGCTGGTGAAGTTGTTCCCAACCCGTTTACCCCTCAAAACACACTCTATGTTGACCCTCAGGGTTCTGATGGCAACCCAGGTCGAAGACCTGATGAGGCCTACAGGACTATTAAACGGGCAGTAGAAGAAGCCAACAGTGCAACCCCTGGCATCAATACAACCATTGTTAGCGCTGTTTATGACAACGTGTCTGGGTTCATCACCTTTACCACCAACGTTGATCATCAATATCAGAACGGGGCTGTTATTACAGTCTCACCATCAACGTGGTCGTGTGATCTAGGTACTAAGTCTTATCCAGAAGGTGGTAATAAGGAATTCCGAATCTCTGCCCTACCAGCACCCCGCGAGGTTCGCATCTATGTAGGACCAAATCAGTATGAGCATACTTTTGTTAGTGGGGGTTCTATTACTCCTACTGCTACAAAGTTAGGGGACGGTTATACGATTAGATGTGCCCCTGGTGTCTATGCTGAAAAGTTTCCGATTACTGTTGAAGCCAAGAACCTATCTATTATCGGGTCTTCCCTTCGTAACACCTACATCCACCCAGATATCACAGGTGAGACAACAATTGGCCAACAAGGTGGTGTTGACATCTATCCAACAGAAGTTGCCACAATGTTTGAGCTGGACTCCGGCTCTTACTTGACAGGGTTTACCTTTGCTGGATTGAAGAGTCTTGGCGCACGGGGTGTTGGTGGTGATTATCCCGATACTACTTATGGTCTCCCAGGACAACAAGGCTGGGTTGCAACCCATAGGGCTGGTAGTTTTATCACAAAATCACCTTATATCCAAAATTGTACTCACTTCTCTGACCTTCAAATTGACAACTCTGACTTCAACCCTAATTTCTTAGGTGGTGAAGGTGGTGACGTTGACTCTGGCCCTTCTGGTGGCGGAATGTTGATTGATGGAGAAACAGTAGACCCCTCTTCACCCCTGAGAAGTTTTGTTGTTGATAGTTTTACTCAGATCGCACTTGGTGGACCTGGAGTATTAATTAAAAACAATGGTTATGCGCAGTTAGTATCATTTTTTGGTACATTCTGTCACTTCCATGCTGCCTCTATTTCAGGTGGTCAGATGAACTTAAGCAACTGTACTACCGACTTTGGTAGATACGGACTTATTGCTGACGGTAAATCAGATACTCCTATCTTTACTGGTGCTTTGTATGAAGACACCGCTGAACTTACCCAGGTTATTAAGGTCCACAGCTTTACTAAAGGCACCTTGTGGGAGCCACCTAGGTCACTAACTCCGCTCGATCATATGGTTGTTGAGCTGAATGGAACTTTATATCCCATTCTGTCATCAACTCTAAGTGGTGACTACTACAACATTGAGATCTTTAGGCCCGAGTCCGAAGAGCAGGCTTACACAAATGCTGGTATCGATGCTGATGCGGTGGAAGGTAACACTTGTAAGTTCTATCTTCAGTCGTACATTAGTACTGGTGGTCACACATTTGAGTATTGCGGGTCTGGGGTGGACTACCGGGCTCACCCGGATTTTGGCGGCACCCCTGATGTAACTAAGCAAGCTATTCAGCTTGGTGGTGAAGGTACTGGACGACTAAATGAAGTCAACGGTGGCCGTGTATGGCTCAGCAGTACAGACGAAAATGGGAATTTTAAGGTGGGGGATACATTCCGGGTCAACCAAAAGACTGGGGTTATCCAATATTTAGAAGAAGCTGTTGAAGCCCGTTGGAGACTACGAGAAGACCTAGATCTTCGTGACTATAAGGTCTATTCAACCTTCCCAGACGTAAACATTCAGCTGGAACCCAATGGAACCGGTGAGATTTTACTAGGAACTGATGAATACGCTGAGGACGGCAGTAGAGTCAAACCGGCTGCAATTATTGCACCTATTTTAGAAAAAGAAACTGACGGACGCACTTACCCAGTCCTTACGAAAGTTGATATAGGCTATGACCCCGGCGAGGTTCCGGTATCTGGCTTATTAGGAAAGTTGGCATTCACTGATTCAGCTCCTGCTGTTAGCTCTACTCAGAACCCACCACAGTCCAATGAGTTGACATTCTCTGTGTCAGGTACAACTCTGACAATTTCTTATCAACCAGCCGATGGTTCTGCTGTTAAAACTACTTCTCTGACCTTATCATGACAATTAAAAATTTATACCCTAAATCGAGACCACAAACAATCTATAACGTCATCAATGGTAGGCCAGAGTTACCAGCAGCTAGTACGTTTAGCCGTGCTTCAGAAGCTACTTATGTAGACGCTAATGGCATTATTCAAACTGCTGCTGTTGATGAGCCTAGGTTTAACCACGACCCTGAGACTGGTGAGTTCTTGGGGTTGATGCTGGAGGAGTCAAGGACTAACCTTAAAACTTGGAGCACTGACTACACTAAAACTAGCAACAATGAAGGTTACTATGGTGTTAGTAATGGCATAACAACTGTAGTCGCCTTAAATGCCGGAATAGCGCCAGATGGCACGATGACTGCCAGCAAAGTAGGAAAAACTGATCTCAGTCAAACAAGTTATGTTTACTCAAGAAACGTTATAAACCAGAACAATATTTACACGACTGGGAGCGTATTTGTTAAAGCTGATACATACAAATACTTTAAGTTCCAATACATAAATACTTCGGGCAGAGGCTATGCGTTAAGTCTGAACATGGAAACAGATGAGGTTTTCTTTGACGAAAACCCTAGAAGTGATTACACAGATGGATCTTACAAAGTTACAAAGTACCCAGGTGGCTGGTATCGGGTAAGCGTGACAATGAAACAAATCGATGCAAACGCTCCCAGCATTGCTCCAAGACTGTATGTGTCTAATGTTTGGACATCTGAAGGCGCACAGCCTCCTACTGCTATAGGAGATTTATTTCTATGGGGACTCCAAGTAGAAGAAACATATGAAGGCAGTGGTCCGAATCTTTATATTCCAACGGAAGGCGCAGCTGTAACTACATCACCGGACGCCTTCTCCCTAACCTCCTCATCTAACTTCGACGGTGGGTTCTCTCTACTGCTTGATTCAGAGACCACTACTGATGATTACTTCTATAAGATCAAGGCTAGCGGTATACCCATTGCTGAATTAAATAACGCTAACGGAACTCTTGATTGGGTTGTTAACGGAGAGTCAGCTGCCACTAATGGAGAGTACCCACAGGTTGGTGCTATTCAGCCTGGCCGGGTAAGGACTATTAGCTCCTTTGGTGCTGCTGATGGTACGACTCAACAGAACTATCTCTATACAGAAGGGTTGTCATTCCCCACGAATGCCATCGTTGCTTCTGGTGCTGATGAGGTTGAGTTCGGACCAGGGCAAACGTTGAAGGCTGCTTATCTATGGAACGGACAGCTCAGTAATACTGAGGCCGTGTCTGTTATCAAAGGTGAGTACAACATTGTTCCTAATGATCCGATCAAGGCTGACTCGTACTCCTTCGTCTATAACACTGATCCAACTACCGTAGGAGAGACAACAATCACTCTGCCTTACATCGTCCCTACGGTATCGATGAGAGTGTATTGGGGTGATGGAAGTAACAACGCCTATGAACAGGGCGTGACTCCTTCACATACCTATCCGTACCCTGGTCAATATCGCATTCAGATTGAAGCTGATGATGGGTTTGATGCGGTGAGGCTTGGTGATGTTTCGAATACTATTACCCGTGTTGATCAATGGGCACCACAGCATCGTGTTGGTGCAACTGGTGATGGGTTTGCTAATGAAGACCTCTATAAAATATTGACCACACAAGTTAAATGTGCTCTAATCCCACCGTTCAAATACACAGGTTTGACAACCTTAAATCAAGCTTTTTATAATTGCCAAAATGCAGCAGTGAATAATTGGGACTGGATACCTACTAATCTACAGTCAGTAACTAACTTAAATAGTGCTTTCAGGACAGTCAGCCGCTTAACAATGAGCGCCGCAGAACGTGGTACATTCCCTCAATTGCAGACTGGTACGGCTTTAACAAGCGTAGCCGAATGCTTTAGATTTAACTCGTTCACACAATTTGACCAAGGTAATTCTGGGTTGCCTTTTAGCAACACACAGAACGTGACTAATTGGTCAGGGTGTTTTAGACAGTTAACTTCCCTTACTGCGATTGGATCCTTAGTCACCTCAGCGGCTACCACTCTTTCGTCTACATTTAACGGGTGCAGCAATCTGGCTCTTATGCCGTTTATTGCGACCAATGACGTAACTGACTTCTCAAGCACTTGGGAGGATTGTTCGTCTTTAACTAGCTTCCCGTTGATTGATACAAGTAGTGGTATTGACTTCACAAGTGCTTGGGAAGGTTGTTCTAACTTAACTAGCTTCCCATCGCTTGATTTTTCTAACGCTACAAGCTTGGCAGACACATTCGCAGAATCAGGACTTACAAGCATCCCTTCTGTGACAATGCCTTCTGTTCCGTTTACGGCTACTGGTATGTTTGATGCTTGTTCTTCGCTGAACGGAGGTTCTAATCTAGATTTCAGCAATTGCACATTCGCTCGTGCTGCGTTCAGGAATTGTGATCTTTCAGCAGGTATGCCACCAATTGACGCGCCAAATAACACAGATTTATATCAAACTTATAGAGGTACGAACTTTACAGCTGTAGTGGCCATGGATACAAGTAGCGTTGAGGCAATAAGTGCTACTTTTCAGTACAACTCAGGCCTTAACGATGTATCGGAGTTAGCCAACTGGGATTTATCATCTTGCATTTCTTTTGATAACGCATTTGACATTTGCTCTTCTTTGGCGAACTTTCCTGCCAATGTATTTGATACAACAGGGGTGCTTCAGAGCACCGCATTTTTCAAGGCTTTCTATGGTTGTGCCCTCACCGCACAATCAATAGAAAACATCCTTGTCAGCTTGGACACTAACGGTCAATCCAACGTCGAACTAAGCATTGATGGCGGTACTAACGCTGGCCAATCAACCTGGACTGCTGCTGCTAACACTGCTTACACCAACCTGATCAACAAGGGTTGGACAATCATTTCTAACCCTTAATCACCATGACTACTAAATACCACGTTTGCTGGGGACCGAATGCTGTTGCGTTCGTAGAGGTTCCTGATGGCAGTGCATTCCAAACAGGTCAACCTAATGATGAAGTCTTTGATGTTCGTGATGATGCCGCACGTCGTGCATTTGAACTGAACTACACAGGAATTAAAGTGTTTGATTTACAAGAGCAGTATGACACTGGCGAATACGTCAGGTTTAGCGATAACCTCTACAAAGCTCTAATTGAAATTTATCCTTTTAGTGCAGACTCAGATTTAGAAGAACCTGAAGAGCCCGTACTCCCTGGCAGCAGTTCTGAGAGTTGGTTATGGCTCAATCAACCTGATCTTTTGCTGTAGTGTCATGCCCGAATATCTCTTTGTCTTCGCTGCCTCTGGCCTTGTTGCATTAATTTCAATTGCTACCCGTAAATTTGAGAACTCAGACCAGCGTTTAGATCAACTGGAACTAAAAGTGGCTGAGAAATACATTACCAAGCACGATTTCAAAAATCATCAAACCATTCTCTACCAAACTTTAACTAGGCTGGAAGACAAGATTGATGCACATATGTCGGAAGACCAAACAAAAATTAATCACATCAAACGTAAATACGATCTTTAATTATCATGACTGTTCTAATTGAAATCCTTAAGCCAACTCTGCTTAACCTCCTTACCAGTGCAGCCGCCCGTAAGCTCCTTATTGATGTCTTGACTCGTGTTGCTAAGCAAAGCGACAACGAAGTTGATGACGCTCTTGTAGGCGGTCTTGCCCGTGCCCTACGCGTAGAAGACTGATATGTCTAAGCGTGCTGGCGAAGAGCTATTTGAAGAGCTCCATGCACTGCTAACCAATGAACTTGTAGCCCGTATTAAAACAGGTGAAGCCTCTACGGCTGACCTGCGGGCTGCTATTGACTGGCTTAGTAAGAATGCAATCACTGGGGTACCTGTTGCTGACAGTCCGTTAAATCGTCTCATGGATTCCATCCCTGAGTTGGACTTTGAAGATGTAGTTAGATCCTATGGCTCCTAAACGATCTGCTAATCCGGGTAAGTCTGCCCGGTATTACGCAAAGAACCCCAAAGCTAGAGCCAAGAAGAATGCGGCTCAGCGTAAACGCAACAAGACATCTGCCAACAAGAAGTATAGAGCTGAGCTCAATGCTGCTCGCCGTGCTGACGGTAACTATGGCAAAGGTGGCAAAGACTATAGCCACACAAAATCCGGGAAACTTGTCCGTGAAAGTTCTAAGAAGAACCGAGGACGACAAGGCGCAAACGGTAAATCGACCAAAAAGTAAAACCTTAGTAATTAACCACAATCATGGATACGCCTAACAGCCTTATGCACGAACTTCTCACCTTCCGTGCCTCTGACGCTAAGAAGATGTGGAGGGAAAACATCTTCGCTCGTGACGGCTACCGCTGCACATACTGTGGTTCTACTGAAAACCTAACAATTGACCATATTCACCCCAGGTCGAAGGGTGGTGATAGATGGTCTGCTTCCAACTGCACGGCAGCTTGTCGTTCCTGTAATCAACTTAAGGGATCCATGTGGGTGGAAGACTTTATTCTTATGCGAGCTGCCTAATTATGGCTTCAACAGTTGTTACGACAACACATGCGGGGCTTCCAAGCCCTACAACAATCACAACAGGGGCAACGCCCACGACCTTGGCCAACTTTCTCCAACTCCTGCCCATTACTGGCGTATGGGGGATGGGGGGCACTTACTCAAACATTCAAGATACAATCGGCAACGCTCATTTTGTTATGTATAACATGACAGCTGCCGATATTGTTAATGACACTCCTTAAGAGATTACTTAAATGACTGCTACAACTA
>JACLAB010010961.1_pt1 | contig 13858 bp, 11 predicted proteins | sample 8027921 | NCBI WGS metagenome assembly JACLAB01 (sample SAMN15725117, study PRJNA655200) | protist metagenome | isolation source: fluorescence activated cell sorting (FACS) single amplified genomes of... | place: USA: West Boothbay Harbor, Gulf of Maine | collected 2000-07-19
AGAGATACTATTCCTAATAATTCTAAAATAGTTAGTATGAATTTTCAAGATAATCCTTGGTTTCCGGATATTTTAAATGAGCAAAGACTAGAAGATAAAGAGAAACGACCTGAGTCATACGAACATATATGGGAAGGTGGCTTTTTAGTATTTAGTGAAGGAGCATATTATTCTGCTGAATTACGCAGAGCTAAAGATGAAGACAGAATTACAAAGGTTAGATATGACAGAGCCAAAGGTGTAATAACTGCATGGGATTTAGGAATAGGTGACAGCACATCAATAGTTTTTGCACAGTTTGTAGGAGCTGAAATACACATTATAGATTTCTATGAAGCTAGTGGTGTAGGACTAGAGCATTACGTTAGAGTGTTGCAAGACAAAGGCTATGTCTATGACCAACACGTATTGCCTCATGATGTTAGAGTTAGAGAGTTAGGTTCAGGTAAGTCACGTATTGAAATGCTAGAAGACTTAGGAATACATAACATAGAGATAGCACCATCATTGCTGATTGACGATGGCATACAACAAGTCAGAACAATGCTAGACAAATGCTATTTTGATGAGGTATCATGTGAGAAACTGATTGACTCATTACTTGCTTACAGTAGAGACTGGGATGACAATGGTAAGACATGGAGGATGAGACCAAGACACGATTGGAGTTCACACGCTTGTGATGCTATGAGATATATGGCTATAGGATACAAACCATTTAACGAGAATTGGGATAAACCATTGAGACGTAACATGAAAGGTATTGTATGAGTAGTTTTCTTAAAAACATGTGGGATAACAAAGATGAAATTTTTGGTGGAGTCCTTGATGTGTTTTCACAAGAGAATGTAAATAAAAACATAGACGAAAACTGGTCTAGTTTAAAGAATATTGGAGTATCTGAAGGTCTTTTACAAGGTAAACCTACAACAACTGAGGCTAATTTTTCAGAATCATTAGGCAATACTATATACAACTTGCCATCACAAATACCTAGATTTACAAAAGAGGTAGTAGGTGCAGTATACAATCCCTTAGAGTTTGTTGAAGGTGTTCATAGTTTAGGTCAAGGTTTATTAACTAATGCCTCAGATGTAGTATTAGATGCAGTATTACCTGACAGTTTGTTTAATTTATTAAAAGAAAATCAACCTGAAGAAATAACAAAAAACGAAAAAATGATGGAGATGGCAGGTGAATCTTTGCTTGACCCACAAGTTAGACGTGAGATTTTACAGCAATATGGTTTAGATGGATTATTAGCATGGGCATCTATGCCAAGTAGTGCATTTAAACTTTCATCTAAATTAGAAAACAAACTACAAAATGCAGTAACTGCAACAGCACCATTTGGCAATACTTTAGGCACACAAATAATGGTAGGTGAATTAGCGGCACGCAAACTAGGTAAAACTGCTGAATTAGATAAAGCTAAAAAATTACATGGCGATGGTGTTGATGCTAACACAATATGGAAAGAAACAGGATTTGCTTTAGCTCAAGATGGTAAATGGCGAACTGAGATAGATGACTCAGGCGCAAGTTTAAAAGATATATCTGACCAACCTATGGATTCTAATTTAATAATAACAGGTGACGATTATTTAAATCATGCAGGTTTATTAGAGGCATTGCCTGAATTAGCAGACTTAGATGTAAAACCATATAGATTTAATTTAGACAGAGGTACATTTGGTTATTTCGCTAAAGATGGTGGTAATCCGGAAGTAGGTTTTAATCCTATGGCTTCTAAATCATTAGAAGAATATAGTGCAAGTCCTGAAGCTAAAAGAAACTTAGCACTTGGTAAAACATTACACGAATTTCAACATGCCGCTCAAAATATAGAAGGTCATGCAGGTGGTAGTTCACCGAGAGCAGAACAATCAAAAATTTTACAAGCTACAGGAGCTGTCGAACAAGCACGTGATGAAATTGATAAGATTAAAAAAAGACTTGAAGAAGATACATCACTTACAAAAGATGAAAAGATTGCACTATTTAATCAACAAAAACTTTTTGAAGAAGACATTGTAAACATTGAAAGATATGCCGCTATAGAAGGTAATGATAACTATAGAAATAAAGTATTGGGTGAGTTAGAGGCATTTGAAACCCAAAAGCGTGTTGCAATGTCAGCAAAAGAAAGAAGAGAACAAATGCCAAGTTATTTGTTAATTAATGACGTTTTGCTAAGAGGTGACGAGTTTGCAGAAGGCAGAAGACTGTTAAGCGATGCTGTAAGGTACGAAGGTATGAGTCCAACTGAAGCACAAAATTTAGCGGCAGGTTATGGTAGAGATAGAATCATGGATGATAATCTAAGAAGAGCATTAGAGAATAAAGAAATTATTCCTGACTATGTAAAAGTAGGTGGTTTATTAGAAGAGCCACAAGTCTCTTTGCGTGATTACGCAGGACGTTCTGTTATATTTCCTATGGCTGACACATCTGCAACAGGTCAAACGACTATGGAAGTTGCAGGTAAAGAACTTGCTAAAGGTAGTAAAGATGAAGGTGGTCAAGCATTTGCATTAGACAATCCTGATTTAGCTTGGGCAAACGATGAAAAAGCTATGTCAGCGTTAATGAACAATCTGACTGAAGCACAAAAGTTAAGTAAAGACCCACCACTTATAATGCCTTGGCAAATGGGCGGTGGTGCTATTAACTTCTCAGTACAAATGTCAGACACAATGATACAAGCGGCAAGAGCTAACTTGACTGATGCAGAAATGAAATTTATTGATAATAAAGTTAGAGCGCAAGAGTACCTTAAACATTACAAAGATGCAGATGGCAACAAAATTAAACCAAGTGAAAAAGTTAAATTAAATCCTAACTTCACAGGTATTAAGAATGTAGACCTAACTAAACTAACAGGAATGCAACGTATTGCGTTAATTGGACACTTAGATACAAACGCAAAATCTAAGATAGGTTCTATGCTAGAGCATCAACTTGCTAATGCTGACCCGACACAATTATTTACTGACCCATTTACGTTACACAATATTATGGAAGCTGATTTATCTAGAGGTATTTTAGATTCACCTCATAGAACTTATAATAAAGCTGTTGGTGGTAGTTTCCAAGGTCGTATTAAAGAACCAGTTAGTTTGTTAGATTTAATAAATGCACAAACAAAAGCAGGTGTACCAATAACAACAGAAACAATTAAAACAAATATTGCACCACAAAATAAATCGTTAATGGGTCAAAAACTAAACACTTTATTGAGTGAAGAAACAATTGATAAAGCAATCAAACTAGGCGAAGAAAGATTAAAACGAAAGAAAAAGAACAAAAAGTAATGATATACTACTGCTTAATTAGATAGGAGACACTATGGCATACGGATACGCAAAACCAACAGGAGACTACAAACAGAATGGTATTTTGTCATTATTGCAAAACATGGCAAAAACTAAAAATGGTGCTGTCTCAGACAAAGAAATGACATACTTTATGGACGAAAACACAGGCACAGAATTTGACCCACTAAAAACTCCGACACGTAATCCGGGAGTGACTGGTCTAGCCACTCTTAACGCACCAAACTTAGCTCGACATGAAGCAAATCATATGTCAACAATGGCAGGTGTTGGTATTGACCGAAACATGATTGAAAATTTATCAGGTGAAGAACTACAAAAAAGATTTGCCGCAATATTATCAGGAGTTAGTCCACAAGAACAAGTTCCTGTAATAAGAGACTTTTCACGTTCTAGTGATGATGGTAAAATGCAATTAATGCAAATGATTGTAAAAAATCCTGATTTAATTTATAGTTATGGCATACAAGACGAAGTTCCAGTAAACAACTTAGGGTTTTAATATGGCTTTATCTAATTACACAGGACTAAAAGCTTCGATAGCTGACTTCCTAAACAGAGATGACCTTACAGCAGTAATACCTGACTTTATTACATTGGCTGAGGCTCAGATAAACAGAGACATTAGACACTTTAAGATGGAAGCAAGGTCTAGTGGACAACAGTCAGCAAACGATGAGTATATGCAAACTCCTGCTGATTGGATAGAAACAATAAGATTACATCTTACAGGCACAGGAACTACAGTTGTTAACCTAGTCTCTAGAGATGCAATGGCGGACAAACGAGCCGCTAACGAGAATGCTACAGGCACACCTCGTATGTACACACACGCAGATGGACAATTTCAATTGTACCCAACTCCGGGAAACGACACAGATTTTGAGTTGCTTTACTATCAGAAAGTACCATCCCTTAGTAGTAACTCAGATAACTGGCTTTTGCTAGAAGCACCTGATGTATACCTCTACGGAGCGTTACTACACTCAGCACCGTATTTAGCAGAAGACCAAAGGGTAGCAGTTTGGGCGCAGATGTATTCTGCCGCAGTTGCTAGATTAAATGAATATTCTGACAATGCACGTTTTAGTGGGTCAGGGTTAACACTTAAAGTGAGAGGATTAGTATGAGCTTTACAAACTTTTTAGAAACAGAGATATTAGACCACGTATTTGCAGGTGCGGCTTATTCAGCTCCATCAACGCATTACTTAGGTTTGTTTACGTCAGCACCGGGCGAAACTGGTGGTGGTACTGAGTTGTCAGGTAGTGCATATGTAAGAAAAGCAGTTGCATTTACAACGTCAGGTAATACAACATCAAACAATGCGGCAGTTGAATTTCCAACAGCTACAGGTTCTTGGGGTACAGTCACACATGTTGGTGTATTTGATGCATCTTCATCAGGAAACTTGATGGCTTATGCGACATTATCGTCAAGTAAAGCTATTGCTACTGGTGATGTATTTAGAGTACCATCAGGTGACTTAGATATTACGCTAGACTAATATTAAGTTATAAATGGCTTTTGAGTATGGTGAATCATACTATGGTTTACGCTCATGGGGTTCGAGTACAGGTGAAGTTAAAGATGCGTCAGCAACAGTAACAGCCACCTGTTCTATACCTAATGTTGCGTGGTCGATAGCTGTCGGTTCAGGACAAATTACTGGTACTGCTACATCCTCTACAGCTTGTAGTGGTGAAGTTGTAATCATAGAAGAAACTGATAAGTATTCTTATGGTTCAGGCTTGTATGGTCAAGAAGAATATACTCAAGGCGATTTACAAACAGTAATATATGCAACGTCAACAACAAGCGTTGTAGCGAAGCGAGTACGTTTAGCAGAAGGCTTAGTAAGTACAACATCAGGTGTTGTGGCTATTGGTGGTTTTACAGCAAATGCTACTATAAACATTAGTGCAACATCAAGCACAAGTGCAAGTGCTAAGATAGTAGTTGTTAGAAGTGTTAGTATATCAAGTACATCAACTATAACAGCTAATTCAACTTGTACATTTAACTTTACAATACCTATTGTAGTAACTTCGACTACAACTTGTAATGCAGAAGATTTCTTCTTAGAAAGCTCAGATAAATTTGCATATGGCTCAGGTTTGTATGGTTACAATGTGTTTGACCAGAGTGATTTACAAACAGTTGTAAATGCTACCTCAAGTGTGGTTTGTAGTTGTGAGCTAATAAAACTTGCTAGTGCTACTGTAAGTGCAACATCTACTGTAAGCGCCGCAGGAAGAAGGATTGCTGATGGTTCTGTTTTACTTAACGGTACATCAGTCACTACTGCGACAAGTAATGGTAACGGTTCGAGAGTTAGAACAAGTGGTGCTACAGCAAATGCTGTATCAACTATTGCGAGTTTGGCACAAAAAGTTGCTGAAAGAAGTGCAAATATATCTGCAACATCTACAATTACAAGTAATGCAGTAACCGTTGTAGTAGCAGATGCATCGCTTACAGCAACAGCTACAATTGCGGCTATATGTAATCGAGTAAGATTTGGTTCAGGTACACCAACTGCTAACGCTAGTATTACAGTATTAGGATTTGCTACAAGGGGTGGAATAGCTTCAACGACAAGCTCTGCATCATTAGGTGCAGATTCAACAAGAATTAGAGAGTCAGGCGCATTAACTGCGGGCGATACAGTTATTGCAAGTATTGGTGTAAAAGTTAGAGAAGCATCAGCTACAATCTCTGCTTCTTCTACTATAACTTCAGATTCTACGAGAGTAAGAGAATCAGGTGCAATATCGGTTGGTGACACCGTAACTGTAACTATATTTGAAAGAGTTAGAGAAGCGACAATAATAGTTACAGCTTCCTCAACAATAAGTGCAAATTCAACACGAGTTAGAGAAGGTAGCGCATTGCTAACAGGAACTGCTACTTTAGTTGCAGATTCAGAAAGAATACATCAAGGAAACGCAGTCACACAACCTCAATCAAGTATTGTAGCTACCTGTAATAGAGTACAAAATACATCAGGTGTTGTAAGTGTTACATCAGGAACTGCTACAATAGGTAGAGAAAAATGGGAAATTATTACTAATGATTCTGTAACATGGACACAAAAGAGTGTAAGTTCAGTCACATGGACTCAAATAGCGGCGTGATATTATGGCATTAATACCTTTACAATTACCACCGGGTCAATACAGAAACGGTACTGATTTTGAAGCTTCTAACAGATGGAGAGATGCAAGTCTTGTTAGATGGCTTGATGGTTCTTTACGACCAGTTGGTGGATGGACTAGTAGAAAAACAAATGCTTTTGCATCAGCACCTAGAGCAATGCTAACTTGGTTAGACAACTCTAGTGATTCTTATTTAGCAGGTGGAACATATAACAAACTATATTATGTAAATCCTTCACAAACAGTATACGATATAACACCATCGGGTTTAACAGCAGGTAATTTAAACGGTGCGTTAAATGTAGGTTTTGGTGGTGGTTTTTACGGTTACACTAATTATGGTCGTGCGCCAACTTCATCAGGTATATATGCAGAAGCTACAACTTGGTCACTAGACACATGGGGTGAATACCTTATGGCTTGTTCATCTAAAGATGGCAAGATATATGAATGGCAACTAAACACAGGAGTTGTTGCACAGGTCGTTGCTAATGCTCCAATTAATAATAAAGCTTTAGTTGTTACTGAAGAGCGATTTGTGTTTGCACTTGGTGCAGGAGGTAATCCTAGAAAAATAGCATGGTGTGACCAAGAAAACAATACGTCATGGACACCTGCCGCCACTAACCAAGCAGGTGATTTTGAGTTACAGACAGTTGGTCAAATAATGTGTGGCTTACGCATGAGAGGTCGAACATTAATTCTTACTGATAACGATGCACACGTTGCACAATATTCAGGTGCGCCTTTTGTATATGGTTTTGAAAGAGTAGGTACAGCTTGTGGTGTTGCATCAAGACGTGGCGCTGTAGCAATTGATGAAGGTGCATTTTGGATGGGGCATAATGGATTTTTTACTTTTGATGGTTCAGTAGCAAGTGAAATACCTTGTGAAGTATCTGATTACGTATTTGATGACATGAACCCATCGCAAATAACTAAAGTGTATGCAGTACACAACTCACAACATGGCGAAATATGGTGGTTTTATCCATCAGGAACATCAACGGAGAACGATAGATATGTGGCATTAGACTACAAAGAAGGTCATTGGACAACTGGTGAATTAGACAGAACAGCAGGTGTTGACCAAGGTGTATTTAAAAACCCTATATGGGCAGATGCTAGTGGTAATCTTTACAATCAAGAGACAGGTTACACACATGGCACAACAAAACCTTATGCTGAGTCAGGCTCAATTAGTTTAGGTAATGGTGATAGCATAATGAAAGTTACACAACTTATACCTGACGAAAAAACACAAGGACAAGTAGAAGTTACATTTAAGACACGTTTTCATCCTAATGATACTGAGACTTCACATGGTGCATTTACGCTTGGTAATCCTACAGATGTTCGCTTTCAAGGTAGACAAGTGCGTATTAAAGTACAAGGTACAAGCAATGAAAACTGGCGTTCAGGTGTTATGAGAATAGAAGCTAATGCAGGTGGTAGGCGATGAGTGTTGCAAATCCTCCACCACCATTAGGAAAAGATTGGAAACCTTGGGGTGAGCGACTTAATGCGTTTATTACAACTACAAGAAACAAATTACAATTTTACAATTCAGATAGTAAAGCTACACAAGATGGGATTATTATGTGGGATGAAGCTCAGGACTGCCCTGTAGTTTCTAAAAATGGAGCTTGGATTAGGATAAAATTAGACCCATGAATATACAAGAAGAATTAATGCGTGGCAAGGATTGGATAGAGTCAGCACTAAAGAAAGGTGGTGAAACGCATGACTTTAAAGATATTGTAGATGGTGTGTTAAGTGGACACATGCAACTATGGATGGGTGCAAACGGATGTGCAGTAACTGAAGTAATCGTGTATCCTAATAAGAAAGTGCTTCATGTATTCTTAGCAGGTGGTGACAAAGGTTATGGAATTAAACAAATTACGGACATGCACGATGATGCAATGGCATGGGGTAAAGAACAAGGCTGTAATGGCATGACAGTTGCAGGACGTAAAGGATGGAAGAAAGTCTTACAGTCTAAAGGTTGGACAGAACAGTTCACAACATTATTAAAGGAGTTTTGACATGAGTGGTGGCGGTGGAAAAGGTGGTAGCAAAACGCAAGAGACAACGATTCCTGCTTGGATTCGTGACCCTGCAATAAGAAATTTACAACGTGCTGAAGATGTACAAAGAATTGAGTACATGCCATATTATGGAGCGGATGTTGCGGCTTTTAATCCAATGCAAAATGCGGCTATGAATAACAACATAGCAACAGCACAAGCTTTTGGTTTACTTGACCCTAATAGTACATTGACAGCAACGACAGGTATGCCTACACCAACAGATTTTGATGGTTTTAGTGGTTATAGTTCACAACCTATGTATGAATCAGCTTTAGCAGAACTTAAAGCGAAACAACCTGATGCTGTAGCACAGTACGATGCATTGTTTGGTGCTAATGTACCAACTACACAATCGACAGGTCAAGGTGGTTTTAGAGGTAGTGCTAATTTTAGCTTTGGTGGTGGAGGTGGCAATCAAGGCATAGATGCTAACACAATGATGGCTAGTGGTTCACCAAATGGTAGAGGGTATGTACCATCAAACCCAAATTATCAAGGTGGTGGTGGTGCGGCAAGAGCAAGACAAGCACAAAGAGAAGCATTAGCAGTAACTGACCATATGCGACAAAATGCGACTGTAAATCAAAATAGTGGTTTAAGCAGTAGATTAGATAGTAAAGGTGCTACACCTGCACGTACTAGTGGTGGCAGTTTTTATGGGAATCCAAACATGGGAAAGTAAGTGGGGGGTTGATTAACAACTCAACTCCCATAGTAGGTAGAGCAGATGGAGGACAAAGTATGAATACAGGAAATTTAACTCAGTTTACATTTGGTAAAGATGCAAATTCAGAACAGTCACATAGATTTAAAAAAATGATTGAAAAAGCACAACCTAGCACACCATTAGGTGGTAGTTATTAAATTAGATAGGAGATAAAAATGGCGAACCAAGGATTGCCCGGAGGTCAAACAACACCACCAAATATTAATAGCCTAGCGGCTCAAGGTATACAAGGTGCAGGTATGGGAACTGCGGCAGGAATGGCATACAATCCTAGTCAAGTAGGTGTAGCAGGTACTAGTGCATCAGTAACACCAACTAATGTTGCAGGTACAAACGTCACAGGTACAAATGTTACAGGTACAAATGTGACTCCACAATCTTTAGCAAATACTAATTTAAGTGCATATACAAACCCTTTTGATAATGCTGTAGTAAAAGCAAATGAGGCAGATATATTACGTGGTGCTAATATGGGTTTAAATACCTTACAAGGTCAAGCACAAGCCGCAGGTAGTTTTGGTGGTAGCAGACATGGTATTGCAATGGGTGAAATAGGTAGAGATACTCTTAGTCAATTAGCACAAGCTTCAGCAGGACTGAGACAAGCAGGTTACCAAAACGCACAAAATGCCGCTTTCCAAGATATAGGCAATAACTTTCAAGGTCAAATTGCTAATCAAGCTAATAATTTACAAGCACAAGGAATGAACCAAGGTAATAACCTACAAGCACAATTAGCTAACCAAGGAAATGCATTACAAGCAGGACTAGCAAACCAATCTGCAAACATGCAAGGTCAATTAGCTAATCAACAAGCCGGAATGGGTGACATATCTAATCAACTACAAGCTAGTTTAGCAAATCAATCAGCAGGATTACAAGGTGCTAACCAAAGATTAGGTGCGGCAGGTCAATTAGCTGATATATCTAACTTAGGTTTTGGTATGGGTCAAAAAGTTAATAACAGCTTAGCACAACAAGGTGCTATGCAACAAGCATTACAACAAGCTGTATTTGATGCGGCACAAGCTAAGTATCAAGGATATGTTAATCATCCTGCTCAGGGTCTTAGTTATCTAAATGCCGCTTTAGGAGTTACTCCAACAACACCACAGACTACTACAACAAGTAAACAACCGGGTCTGTTTGATTACCTATCACTAGGAGCTAGTGGTTACACAGGAGGCTAAAAAATGAGTTTAGGTTTAGGTCAAATATTAGGAATGGGCTTATTAAGCCAGTTTATGGGCGGTGGTAAAGGACTTTTGGGTAACCCAGACGAACAACAGCCTACACAAACAGCTAGTAACAACACAAATCAAGGTTTTGGCGGTGTAGGTGGTTTAGTTAGTGGTGTAAGTAATCAGTTATTTCAAGGAATGAGCAAAGAACAAGTAGCACGTCTTGGTATTGGTTTTAACTCGATGACTCTAGAGCCTAACGCTAGTCTTGCATCTTCATTTCAATCAACTATTGATAACGAAACTAAAAAAACAAACAGAAATGCTACAGTACAAGCTTTAGTAAAAATGGGTAAACCAAATTTAGCTAATTTAGTAGAAACAGGAGCTATGGACGTAAGCACAGCTATGACTTTAGCTTTTAAAGAAGGCAAAGGTGATGTTAATGGCACACAAGCATGGATGGAAACATTTAGAGGTAAATCACCGGAACAAGATGCACAAATAGACTCTTACAGAGCGTTAATTGCTACTGCTGTAGGTGACCCTGTAGCCATACGTAAAGTTGTTGAAATGTTTTCAAATGATTTTGGTGTTGGTGTCAAAGATTTAAAAGATACAGTTAGTAGTGTTCAAATACAACAAGAAGATGGGATTGTTGGTGGCATTCAAATGAAAGCAGGTCAAAAATATACTATTGTAACTGACGAGCTTGGAAATCAAGAGGTCAAAATTATTGAAGGTGCTTTAGGCGAAACCGAAGGCATGAAGTATACAAGAGAACTTGAACAAACTTTAAATGCAGAAGATATTAAATTAGGTACAAAACGTGCAGACGAATCATATTTAGAAGCTTCAACTGCAATACAATCTGTACAAAAATATTTGCAAGTCATGAGAACACTTAAAAACTCTGATGGCACTTATAATGAAAAAGCTATTACAGGTTGGGTAACAAAATATTTACCTGATTTTACTGCTGAACAATCAATTATTGGTAGTGTATCTAATTTAATGGGTATTGATGTTATTAATATGGCTACCTTTGGTGCTTTATCCGAAAGAGAAATGGCTATGGCTATGGCAACTAACCTAAATACTCAGTTACCACCTGAAGAATTGTATAAACAAATTAAAGCTATGGTAGAGTCAAGACAAAAATTAGCTCAAGAGTTAATAGCACGTACAAGACAGTATGCAGATTTAGGTTATTCACAAAAAGCTTTTAGAGAGGCAAGAGTTAAAGAAAATGCAGGACATTTAGCTACAAGATATAACAAAATGTCAAAAGAAGTAAAAGCTGAGGTTAGAGCAACTCAATATGAAAGTTATGTAAATAAAGCACAAAAATCAGGGGTACAACCTTTAGATTATAATAGTTGGAATGACAGTCCAAACACAATGACAGCATATGATGCTTGGTCTTATCTTAACTTTAACGATAGAGCAAAATTTATTAGTCAAATACCTGAAATGACAGGTAAAAAATACCAAGATATAATGGGTAATACTGAATTTGCTCTAGAATGGTGGAACGCTAATGTAGGTGCAAAATAATGGCAGACAATAGAACAAATGTAGATATATTTTCAGCTATAGGTGAGACCGAAGAAGAGCCTGTAGTTCAACAAGAAAGAATTACATCTATAACTGATTTTCCAAATCAAAATTTAAACTCAGAATTGTTATCTGAATCTTTGCCAAGTGAATCTTTTGAATCACAAGTTGACCTGACTGATGTTGACAAACAAAAGTTTCGTACTGCTATGGGTGGATTGACATTCCAGTTTTGGGATGAAATGGAAGCATACGCTCGTTCATTAGTCAACGATGGTGTTTCTTACGAACAAGCTAAGTCAGAAATTAATAAAAAAGTTGCACTTTATCAAAAAGCACATCCTAAAGAAGCGTTTACGATGGAATTAGGTGGTGCGGCAATTCCTACTTTAATAAGTGTGTTTGGTAGTCCTTTAGCAATGGGTGCTTCATTTCAAAACATATTCAGAATTGGTAGGTCTATTTTTAAACCGGGTACACAAAGTAGTGCTTTATCTGTAACACAGAGAATGAATCGTGCAGGTGTTGGGGCAGGAGTATATTCAGTAGGTGAGTCAGAAAACAAAGGATTTATGGATTTTGCTTCAGGTTACGCTATGGGCGCACCGATAGCAGGTGGTTTTATACTTGGTGGTAATGTCTTAGCAGGTATTTCTAATTACGTTACTACTTTAGCACGTAGTAAATTTAATGAGTCAACTAGCAAAAAAGTAAGAAAAGAAATACAAAAACTAGTTGATGAAACAGGTAAATCAGAAGACCAAATTATAGTTGATTTAATGAACGGTCAATTAATGACAGAAAATCAAACTTTAGTTAATTTAATAAAAGAAACCATTAAAGGTAGAGGTGGCGCACAAGAAGTATTAGATGACATTGCTACAAAAAGAATGGGTGAAACTAAAAGAAATGTTGTAGACGAGTTACAAAACCTTACAACTGGCACAAAATCAGATGCTAGTTTAACAAGAATTTGGAAGCAAGAGCAAAAGACAATCCAAAAGAAAGAAAAACAATTGTATGACACAGTTTTTGGCAAAAAAGATGGTAATCCTAATTTAGTCAAAGGTGTTGATGATGGTCTTATAGATGACGTTTTAAATGCGGCACAAATGAAAAAAAGTGGTGTTTTTGAGGCATTAGAAACAGTTTATGAAACTTCAGAGCATTTAGTGCCATTATTTACAAAAAGTGACACTACAGGTGTTATTAGAATGCTTAGACAGCCTACACTTGAAGATGTTGAAGTAGTTAGAAGAACATTATCTGAAGTTGCTTATAAATTAAATAAAGGTGGAGATGGTCAAGTAGGCGGTAACTTGCAAACTTTAGAAGGAAAAATAAGAGGTAAGCTTGATATTATGAGTCCGGGTCTAGCCGCTGTAAGAGAAAGAGCTTCACAAGTCAGACGTGCAAGAGAAGCCTACGATTATGGATTAGGAGTATTAACTGCTAAAAAAGGAAATGAGCCTGAAGCTGTTGCAGAATTTATAACAGATTTTGGAAATGTACCCGGCGTTATGAATGCACTACGTATTGGTCTTACACAAGCACTTAAAAATCAAGATGGCTCAATGTCACTTAAAAAGATGGCTGACGAAGATAAAAACCTTTATCAAATTATGACAAAAGTATTTAAAAGCATTCCTGAAGGCACAATAGATGATGCAGGAAATCTCACTTTTAGAAAAACTAATAAAGAACTGCAAAACGTTGTTGATGTTGGTGCAAATGCGGCTAAAGTTAGTCCATCTTTACAAGGTAGTTTTGGTACACAAACAACAGATAAAGCACAAGCCGCAGTTGT
>JACLAB010002841.1_pt1 | contig 13856 bp, 3 predicted proteins | sample 8027921 | NCBI WGS metagenome assembly JACLAB01 (sample SAMN15725117, study PRJNA655200) | protist metagenome | isolation source: fluorescence activated cell sorting (FACS) single amplified genomes of... | place: USA: West Boothbay Harbor, Gulf of Maine | collected 2000-07-19
GCATCTTTGTACCGCTGCTGGTTAGCTTCAATCCTTTTTTGAGTATCGGCCGGATCGCTGTGCTTCGCATCACTGCTGATAGTACTGCATTGGTACCCTTTGCAACGTTCCGTCGTTTCCGTCGTTGGTTTCGGCGTCGTTGGTTCCGTTGTTTCCGTCGTTGGTTTCGGCGTCGGGTCGTCCGTCTTCAGGTCTTCCGGCGGCGTTGGTTTCAGCGTCGGGTCGCCCGGCGTCTTTTCTTCTCCTATTATTTTTCCCGCTTGTGTCAGTATGAATCTCATGGCTGATCTACCCGCTCTGGCCCCATGACCGCCCCATCCTCCCGGATTGCCCGTCATTCGCTGCCAGTCCTTCGAGTCCGGCTTTTTAGGCTCCCAAAATCGATTGTCCAGAACGTAATCATCATGATAGAATCCACCAATCTTGCCGTCGGTCAAAAAGAGCGGCGGTGGTCCTATTCCGTTGTACGGTAGCATCCAAATCGTCTGATCCCACTGCTGACTGACGGCGTCGAAAATGTCTTTGAGCGGATCTTCGAAGAACTGTTGATTGAATTGAGCCAGATGTTTTTTATATGAAGCGCCCACTGGGTTGTCTTCTGAGTCCAACGGAACCATGATACGATCTATAGAACTGAAATCCTTTTTCGACTGACCACCGTTTTTTTTCACCAAGTGAACGGTCGGCGCCGACCACTCGAGCGTGCGCTGCCACACTTGAATCTTTTCACGCAAGTATTTTGCCCAGTCATCATTGATTTCGTCATCCGTACATTTACTAACACTTTCCTCAGCGTCTGTTTGAGCGCACTTGAAGTATCTTTTGGATTCATCTTTCGCCTTCGCGTTCACGGCACGATTTTCCATGACGACGGACCACAGGAATTTCAAATTCGGTATAATTTTCGTCTCGACGTTGGCCACATTCAGGATGTACGTCGTGGGTTTCCGTGGTAGCCACGTGATGGACACCGAAATGAAGAGACATGGCTTCTCGAGGGTTCGGCCATCTTTCACAACGTCCAGCACGTCGGATAGCTTGTAAACCAGCTCGACGCCTCCACCCAGGATGACGTCACCGGCGCGCCCCGCAGTGCCTGGATCTTGACTCGAGCGAATAGCGCGGTCGGTGACCACATCAAGTGAAAACCCGTCGTCTAAAGTGCTCGTCATTTTCACCTCGGGACCCTCAGAACTGTTTTCAAGCTCAAACGCGCCTTCGAACCACTTAATGGGAAGGGAAACCGAACCCTCAACGGCTACACCTGTGTTAACACCGGCCTCTGTTGTGACATCGGCTGGAATCGCCGGAATCTCGATTGCTGACTCTAAGGCTTCTGACGCCGAACGCGAGCCAGAATCCAACATGCTGATACCGACTTTTGTCCCTACGGATAACTCGGCGAAAGAGTTGCCACCAGGCGGATCATGAACCACGGTGTACACCAAACCTTCGATGGGAACCGTCGCCCAAAATTCATCATCGCTTAGTCCTCCGCCTCCGCGCGGTTTCGATCCCAGAGAGACGAGCTGACGTTGGACAGCGACTGTCACTCGATCAATGTTATCGAAACGCTCCACTGATACGTCGACGGATCGACGGTGATTACCGGCGAGATTGGGAAGACCCGGCGATATTGAGACGTAGTTCTCCCCGGTCTCAGGCCAGATGACCAACCCATCGGAGTCAAGTTGGACTTGAAAGTCGCACGTTTCGTCTCCGCCTCGATTTGGATGACACTTATTGTCCCCTTCATCCGTCACGGATTGGCGGAAGCTCAACGTAGTGCTACCGGATTCATCGTGAGGAAGCGATTCGATACATTCATGACGGACCGGTTGCCCCGAGGCATCAAGGTTCATGTGCAACTCGAACACGCTCACCTTGAAATCCCTACCGTTCGTGGCGATTTTTCCTTCCCAGAATCCCTTTGTCGACGATTGTCCGACAAGATGGTTCACAGTGAGCTTACCCGGTGCTCCGTCTTCGTCGACGCACACCTCTTTTTCGTCCGTGATTTCATCCAAATTGTCGGTTCTGATGCACAGGTAACCATGATACTCGTACCTCAGTGTGACGCCGTGCAAGTTGTCCTGCAACAACGCGAGACGGTTGAGAGTCTCTTGTCCTCTGAAGTATTCCATGATGCCACCCACTCCCTTCTCGCACGTCTCTGAAGCTTTCAACTCCGCTTCGACTTCAGGCGCATCATAGAGTTCCACGGTGTAATCCATCGCCGCGAGCGGCCATGTATCGAGTACTCGCTCGCCCAGCGCGTCTGTCGTTGCCCAGTCTGCCGCGATTTTATCGCTCGAGAAGAATATGGGGTCATGGCAACCGTTTATCGGACTCACCTTGAACGTCACGCCGTTGTATCTCACGTCACACTCACCTTCGTACAACCCCAAATCGATCGACGCCGATGTCGTGTCGGCGAAAAACACCGTTTCACCGTCACCTAGTTTAGACAGCGTGACGTACGACCCCGCTGACTCGCTTGAGCAGAGTGTTGTATTCGTCATCGCGTCTTCGATCGATTTGCCGGCGTAACAGATAACGTGACCTTCGTATTTAACGCGAATGTTGAACGTCTTTCCGCGAGCCAGAGCGATCTCGAACCAGCCTCTCGCGTCGGTTTTGTACTCGTCGGGTTTTTGGTCGGGCTCAAAAACCTCCACTGTGGCGTTGGGAACGCCGCAATCGGTCGAATCTCCGACGAGATCTCTGGGAAACATGACCGCGCCGACGACAATAGCCACTGTGTCGTCTGTGAATATCTTCTCGTGCACTCGCTTGTGTCTAACGGGTAATTTGCGCATTGAAGTCTTCGTATGGTCGGAGAAGATGTGAGCCATTTCAAGCGTTGTGTCTTCACTCGCTTTCTGTTTGTTCGCCTTTGATTTCGGACCTCGGTCGAAAACATGGACTATATCTGGCAACTGCTTCGTTGCCCTTAATCGCACGCGCAGGTTATCCTTTGTGACCCGGTAAAAAAGAGATTCGGGCGCCGGCTGACCGTCTTCGAAACCGAGCGGGAGCCCTCCGCCGTCCATTGAACGCGACGAAGAGTTCGTTGAATTTGAGTCGGAACCCAAACTCGAGTACTTAAGAGTCTTGAGAGAAATTCTGTTCGCGGATGACTTGAACCACAGTATCGGCATGATGTATGACGCATTTGCCGAACCGATCTCGACGGGATCGACGACGGACACATTCATAGCGCGACATGTCGACAGTAACGAAGCTTTATCGGATTCAATCACCTTTGTGTACACGTCGTTCCACCCGTCGGAAGTCGTGGGGAGCCTCGGCGTCGAGATACGCACGAGAACCATGTTTTCACACGTCTGACGCTTTGCTGTGGCTTGCACGATGCCGCTGGCGTACGCTATAGCCTCATTCGCGTATCGTGTGATGTTAGGTTTAAGTTCGTCCACTGTTGATTGCTTCTCCTCGGCTCGCAGAAAATCTCTGTCTCGAGTTTGCTTCTTGTTCGCGGCGTCTTCACGAGCGTCGTTCACGCTTTGCTCTGCGTCTGAAAGAGTCACCTCGAGATTGTCCACCGTGATTCTTTGATTCGTAAGCGTGACGTTACGACTTTCCTTCAACGAAACGTACTCTTGACGCGTTTCTTTGTACCGTTGATGCAGGGTGAAGAGTCTTTCCTTCTCGAGTCTTGCTTTTTCCAATGCGTTCGCGTGCGCTTCTTTCGTGAGTAGACGATTAGCTTTCACTAGATCTTGATCAGACATGGCTTTGGAATGTTCCGCCGCGAGATCGTCTGCCACCTTCTGTTTCTCAAATTGAGCGTTCATGCTCTTTGTATAGTCATCCATTTTTTTTTTCTCCGAGGACATCCTGTTGAAGTAACGTTCGTATGTTTGCTTGTAAGTTTTTACGTTGCGATTGTACGTGTCGTAGAACCGCCGCGCTTGTGCGTCGTATGCGTCAGCTTTTCTTAGATAGTATCTATAACTGTTGTAGTCACTGGATCGGCGCTCAAGTACGTAATAGTAACTGTTCCAGCACCTCCTAAAAATCCACCAACCAGAACAACGTCGGCTGACTCGTCTCGTCTTTCTGGTGTCATAAAGTCTTTTGTATTCGTATGCTTTTTTGCGATAGTTTTTCGCCTGAGCCGTAGCCGAAGCCGAAAGGTCACGAGTGGAGCCTCGATTATCTTTGATGTACTTGTCGTATGTGCGCTTCGCGGACGTATACTGTGTAGAAGCCGAATCGTGATTCTTCTTTGCCTTTTCGTATAGTTTTTTGTACGAGTCATACGAAGATTTTGCACGCGAGGCGATGTCCATCTGATCTTGATAAAGGCGCTCGTACTCATCGTACACATCACTCGCTCGTTGATGCAACGCGTCCGCATCAGCGTGATTCTTGTTGTGTTCTTCCCATTCCGAGCGCGCGGCGGCGTGTTCTTCGGCGATTGAACCGTTGTTTTCCTTCATCCAATGATAAAACTCAGAAGTGACGTTTTCCAAAGCTTTTTCGTCGTTCGCAAGCTTCGCTCGTGCCTCTGAGAGTTCATTCTTCAAGTCAGCGAATCTAGCCGTCGTGGAGCTCAGAACCTCAACGGCGGCTTTGTGCGTCTCGTTAGATTCCGAAGAAAGCTCCCGAAGTTCTTTTAAAGTTTCGGATTCAATGGTAAACGAGATGTTGGCGTCTTGCAGTTTGGTCTCGGAGTCCTTGAACTGGATAAGATCCAGATATTGCATCCAAGAGCTGTCGCGCTTGTTGTGGATCGCGTCGTTGACGATGTTCTTCGCGTCGTCAAACGTCGCGATCATTTTGAAATCACGCATTTGCTGAACGTCGCGCGGCCGATACACAAGCTTTGGCTCGACCATGAGCTGTTCTTGCTGCATTCGATCGAGCACACTACGCCACTCGGTAGCGTTCAAGACATCGTCGAAGTCGCCGTCCAATTTCTGCCACAGCTCATCCGTTATGACGACGGTAGCGGCATCTGGATAGCCGCACCTTTCCATGACGAAACGTTCAAAATCCGTTCGCTTCATGCTGTTGTTGTGCGCTGTCTCAACGCCGAGCGATGCAGAATTCTCGAGTGTGTATGCGACTTGCGAAGCAAAATATGACTGACCGTCGGAAACTTCCACGAGCACGAGGAGCACTTTGTGCGCAGAGGTCAAAATGGTTTCGCGATGACCCTCTGCGCTCATTTTTGAGTCTATCAACCACTCGGTCGTCGGAGGGAAGATGTCTTCCTTGTACGCGGCGATGTACACATTGGTTTTGGTTGGAATCTGATCCGTTGCGTCTTTGATGTCGATCTCGTAGCTTCCGGTTTCGTCCGTCACGGAGCTATACATGCATCGCGTGTGGTGTCCGTACACTTCAATCTCGGTGATGTCAAGCACTGCGTTTGACAAAGTCGGTAGCCCAGCGATTGTGATATATTGTCCGTGGAAGGATCTCAATTTACTTCCACTACAGATGAGAGCGACACACAGCACGTCGAGATCTGCTTCATACCTCGACACCGAGTCGACGATGCATTCGTTGCCGTGTCGGCCAGATTTTGGATCGTGATCGGACACGTACGCCGCTAGATGCGGATTCGTCACGTTCATTCCCGCACTTGCACGACCGCACGCCTTGATTTTGTGCACGCTGACCCACTGACCGAGATCGACTCGGAGATACGTGCCAGACTTGATTGCTGAAGATCCAAATTTCAAACTTGGATAGCCGTCGGTTACCGTGTACGCAGTCTTGTCTTTTGGATCAGAGTTTATTACGCCCCTGATACGCGCGAAATTCGTAAAACCGGTTTTGTTTTGCCGTTCGAAGCGACCGCCGTTTTCGATGAAGGATTGAAACTCAGTACAGACTCTGATGTCTGGCACAGGGACATCGGAGACGCCAGCAAATATTTGACCTTCGACGTGTGATATCCACGGCGTCTTGAACTCTACCGGAGCGGAATATTTATGTCCATCAGTGAACTTTGTGGTAACACGATACGTCCACACCGATCCTGGTTCCAGGATGGCGTCGCGATCGAGATAAAGGATAGAATCGAACAGCGTCGCACATCCTTTGATGTTGGACTCAATCAGAACCACGGTGGAAAAGGCGCTCTTCGAATCCAAGCCCCCGACTTTCCGCTCAATCTCGAACGCGCTCTCGTCCGAAGCTGTATCCCGAAGATGAAACATTACCCCAGACGTATCAGCGCGAACGCCGACGTCGATCGCGGTCCCGTCGTAGTACATCGCGCCCGTGCACGACCTGTGATCGTTTGTCTGCACACATATCACTCGGCGAGAAGACTGCGATCGTGTATCTGAGATGCCAAATAACTGGCGCTTTCCTGATTCTTGTCTCACCTCCGCGTTGGTGATTCCTCTTGCGTTCCACCCTTTTGCTTGATCATTCGTCGTGACTTCATGTCTCGCGGCGAGAGCACCGTCGATGTAAACGCATGTAGTGTCCGAAACTTTGTAAATGGATTGATCTATACCCCAACGTACTTTCATATTTTTAAGCCATGACTTACACTGGCTGATGGACGTTTCCAATCCGACGTCACTCGATGGATACGCGACATCCTTGTCCTTGAACTGTATCTTAGACGCTGTATCTTTGCATAAGTGTGAGTGCACGAAATCCGTGCCCTCGAGAAACTGGGCTATCGAAAACTTCACGTCTCCACCGCTGAACCAAGCTTCGACGGTGGGCACATCCACCCCATTTTTTTTCGCTGCAGTCACGATCTCGTTCATCGTAACGGCGCCATCCGCTGGCGAAACGTCGATTTCACGGAATATAAGCTCCTTGACTCGGCGTGTGTCGTCGCACGAGGCGCGAAGAAACGCGTGAGATGTCAACAGCGTGTACTCCATCACTCTTTCGACTGTCGGAGCGAGCTGCGAATCACATCCCCTCGCGACCTTGAAGTTGAAAGAGTTTGAAACGCTGAGCCCGTCGATCTTAGCGCGAGTTTGTTGATCCAGCACATGGCACGTGTAACTGTACTTGTAAGTTCCAGCTAAGATGTCTCTGTCCCCCGCCAGTGGCACGTTAAACGGACTCTCGAGATTTTGTGTGTTACTCATGTAAATAGTTCCTGACGGCGTCTGCACGGTCGCTGAGCACGAGACATCGTTCGCGGTGGCCGAGGTCGATGTACCACACGTGGTCGTACTGCGATCTCCGCAAAGTCTCGGGTGCGTGACGCGAATCATAAAGTTGACAGGCGTCGAGCTGACTTGAGTCGGGATATTGCCAACGCTCACAGACACTTTGTCGCACGAAATAGAACATGACTTGGGCGCCTTCTGGCCGTTGGCATGGGGGCAAGGCCTGTCATCCTTCGTCTTTCCCTTTTCTTGAGTAATGCGGTACGTTTTGTAGTGCTGGGACGTACCGCATCCCTTGTCCGTCCTACCGTCAGCTCGCGAACCGCACGTCCCGTAGCTTGACCAGTATCCTTGACAGTGTCGGCATTTAGGAGTATCGGTGCACGTTTGTGTTGATTGTCGCGTTGTGCGACTTGCACAATTACCCCACCACCCGCTACCGTAATTTGAGCCTTCACCCCAGCAATGTCCTGTGCACCACTGATCATTACGCATGTACGTTGGTCGACTATTTTCATAGCAGGTGTCTTTCTTGCAGGTATTGGATCCTTTACTTACCAACCGATCCGGTCCTACAATTCCAAATACACAACCACCAAGCGCAGCGCTTTGATTGAACGTCCGCAGTTCGCTCGCCAGAGATGACCCCGTCTCGATCTGTTCGTCGTCGTCGGCGAAGACGGAGGTCGCGAGCGCCAAAGAAATCAACGAAATCAACGCGAGCGACGCCGCGAACGTTCGCCACCGCATCATCGCGATCGCCCGGCGTCCGTGGGCGACGTTCGTTCGTCGCGTCTTTGTAGCCACCCACCGTCTCAACTATCCCTCGAGATTGGCTGGACGACGACGACGACGGATCGCGCGCAACACGAAAGCCTCCGCAGCCGTCTCCGGGACGACGATCGAAACCGCGCGCGATCGACGACGCGCGCGGGCGCGGGCGAACGCGCGCGCGCGATCACGTCGACGAACGACGAACGGCGCGCGCGCGCGATGATGATGTTTTTGATCGCGTCGCGGCTCTCGCGTCGCGTGCCTCGCGCGTCGACGAGTGGCGGGCGTCGACGAGTGGCGGGCGAGAATCGACACTCTCGGTTATTTTCATCCAGGGTGCGGTCGGTTGGACGTATGCGTAAACAGTCGGGAGGAACGCACCGCCCGACGCAACACCCGACGCGCCGACGAACACCCAACGCAACACCCAACGCGCGACATTCGCGAACATCGCGCGATCGATGTTCGCGCGCGAGCGCGTCGCGCGCGAACATCGATCGCGAACACACGTTCCGTCGTCGACGTTCCCGCGCGGGCGTCGGCGTCGGACGCGTCTCGGCGCGCCGCGCCCCAGGCTCGTTCGCGACGCGCGCGCGCGCGCATCCATCGACGCCCGTCCGGGGAAGGGAACGCACCAATTCTCGCCGGGGAAGCCATCGTGGTTTACGACGCATGAGTCGCTCGAACGCGTATGTTTCCCTTTTATTGACTACATTTTTAGCGTTTAGGCTTGCGCCTTGGTCATGACTTGCGGCGTCGCGGCGCGCATGACTTCGGCGAGGATCGCGACGGCTTCGTCCGGGGACGACGAAGAGAAGCGAAAAGCGTCGCGCGCGGGATACTTCTTACCGAGCTCGACGTTGCGCACGTTCGTCCGTCTACCATGGATCAACCCAGAGCGCGGTGTCGTGAGTTGATGCGCGTCCGGCGTGAAGATCATTCCCGCCGACCGAACGGTGTAATTGTGAAACTTGGCCGAGCATTCGAACATACGTACATCTCGGTACCTCGCGCAAGTTCATGCAAGTGTGCATCGTCACCGGTCGCCACGGCGGCGTCGACGCACAGAATCACGCGTCGCGCACTCATCGTCGTCTTTCGGCGTCGCGCGCGAGGCGTCCGTCGTCTGCGGACGCGTCGACGCGCGTCGGGGTGTGGATTCGGACGGCGCTCTGGGCGCGAGGGTCGTCGATTTTTTATATTTTGTACTGTACGGCATTTCATCTTCAAAACCGGATCCTCTATTCCTCTTCTTCGTCGTCGACGCCCTCCTCCTCCTCTTCGTTGTCCTCCTCCTCCTCTTCCTCCTCCTTCTTCTTTTCTTCCTCCTTCTTTTCTTCCTCCTTCTTTTCTTCCTCCACGGAGCGGTCCCTGACGCGTCCGCTCGTCATGGTCTCCTTAAGGAGGCCAGCATCATCGTGAGCGAAGCGCGCGCGATCCACCATATTTCGCAACTTCCACGCGTTATTCTCGGGCATCGTTCGTGCGAGCTGCTGCCGGCGGCGTCGATACTCGCCCCGTCCCGTCGTCGCGGCGACGCTCCGCGCCGACGCCACCGCTAACACCATAATCGTCAATCCCCAACGCACACATCCCCGCGCGCGTCGCTCGCGACGCATCCCCTCCACGCGCGGCGTCGTTCGTCCGCGACCCGTCCCCGCGACCGTCTCGCGCGCCATCGTCGTCGCCTTCGCGCGCGTCGCGATGTTCCGCAAGAGGTGGAATTCCAGGCGGTTTCGACTCGAGCGACTCAATTTTCAGTGCGTGGCTACTTTGGTACGGCTGACGAGGCGCACATCATCGAAATAAAGTAAAATTGTGTGTTTATTTATCGGTACCGGTACTTGTAATTGCCGCCGAAAATGTTATTTTGGGAAAATTGTGAACGCGCGTCGTCGCGCTCTCCGCGCGCTTAGCAGTCGCTCGGCGTGTCATACGGTCGATCCATACTTCGGTGCGAGCGGTGCGTTTGCGGAGAGGAGCGCTCCATCGGTGTTTCGTTTTCTACGAGCGATGAGGAGAGCCGCGGCGGCACCGACGACCGCCGATATGAAGACTCCGACTCTCGCGTGTGAAAATGAAGACTCAGAACCTACGCTCGTTGCTTCTGATAACTCCGGCGAGTCACCAGGTCGACTCGTACGAAGGCGACCGAGACTCGCAACAGGGCTTTTCGTGGAAATCTTCGCGCAGTGCTGAACCGGACCGAATCTATCGTCGCCAGCCTCGCGAGTCGTCCCCGGGGCGCACGGCACGCACTCCGCGAAACCGTTGGCCCGATGGTTTTCTGCGCAACTCTTGCAAGGGAGATCACCGGCGAGAGGATCGTCTCCAGCTTTATTTTCGTACCCTTTGGCGCACGGCACGCAAGTTCGATTGAAAGCGCGTGTATTCACCGGGCAAAGATCGAAATCGCACTCAGTCTGGAGTGATTCAGTGACGTTTGCTCCCGGTTTGCTCGTGCCGTGCCCACCGCACGGCTCGCACGTGAATCCAGACTCGACGTTTCCGGCGACTCTGTAATTTTCTGTGCAGAGCGTACATGCAGTATCACCTTTAGTGGCGTCGTCGCCGAGTACATCGGTATCCACGCTAAACACCGCGCGTATGTAACCAGTCTTGCACCGTTTGCACTCCCCAGCAGATACGTACTCGTCGAGTTCACAAATCTTTGGCAAACACCAAGTCTCGGAGTTTGCTTGCACATCGTGGACTTCAAAAAGCGACGGAACTCTTCCGATGTCGCACTGGACGCACACAGATTCAGAGCCTCGCTGTTGCACGTGATAACCTTCGGCGCACTCGGTGCACTTCGTCTCGCCTGACGCGACGACGTCGCGCGAGTCGCGTACATAGCCCTGAGCACATGGAGAGCACACGAGTTTGTCGGACTTTTCGTCCAAGGTAACTGCGTAGTTCTGTGCGCATGCATCGCACGTTGTGACACCAGAAGTGAATCTCGTCACCCCCTTGCGAGTTTCATTTTTGAAGAAGGTGCTTGTGTAGCCTTTTTCGCAGGGCGAGCAAGAGTTTCTCGAGTCTACGTAATGATCTTCTGCACACAAATCGCACGTGGTATCTGCTTGATCAGTTTTGTCTCCTTGCGCACGAGAGAACCCACTTGGGCACGGTACGCACGCGTGAGCCTGCACGAAATGATTTTCTTTGCATTCGACAGCAACGCACGCGTCGATGTTTCCATTGCCCTCGGGTTTGGAAGTACCCAACGGGCACGCCTTGCATGATGCACCATCAGCAGGGCGGTAGAAGTTTGCTGCGCACGTGTTGCATTCCGTATCAGACGCCGATGCATCATCGCCAGGCTTCTCAGAACTGAAAACGGCGTTCCGCATCGTACCCATTGGACACTTGACGCACTCGTGATTGACAACGTGTTCGAACTGTCCATCGCAATAAGTCGGCGTGCACGACTGCACGTCACCGCCGAAGCTCGTAGATCCAGGCGGACACTTGGTGCACGTGATCTCGCTAGCTCCAGATGGAGATGAAACGTGATGATCAGGGGCACATGCGTTGCACGTCGTCGTCGTCTCAAGTGCACCACCAGTGCTAGCGTAGCCCGGGCCGTATCTTTTACTTGTGGCGCATGCGGTGCACGTTTTTTCTGACTCGTCAAAGTAGTAGCCGGGCAAACATTCAACGCACGTAGTCGAGTCACGGCGAGAATCGTCTCCAGCCGCTCGTCCAAAACCAACATGACACGGTTTACAGGTGTGGGAGTCATCGACGTGCGTGTTCACCGGACAAATGACTGATGCACAGTCAGTGGATTCCTTGCCGCCGGGAGAAAAGTTTATCGTCACCTTGTCGGCATCGTTACCCGCGAAGTCTTGGACGCCATCGAGGGTGACTTTGAACGTTCCTGATAATCCCGACGGATACTTCATCACCCAGTGGCCTTTACCACCCGTGTTAAAACACTTGATCACGAAAGACCTCTTGATGGATGCGGTGGGGATTGTTTCGTCAACCTCCGCGCAGGCGTCATCCATGATCTTAGATATGCTCACGCTGTGTTTCGAGCACTGTATCTCTTCATGATACTCCACGGTGACGGAAAGGGCCTCCGAAGAATGTACACTCTGGTGAACGATAGGGCGCACCGTGTCTATCGTGAGCGACAGGGTGGTTGGTGAAGTGAACGAGTGAACATCTGGGTGCGCGAAGGCGTGACCACCGAAGCAAAACGTCTTGACACGGACTTCATACACACCATCTTTAAAGCCACTAAGCATTTGTTCGTATCTATTGTTCACATCCCAGTTAAATCCACACCCATCAGATCTTGAGTAGGGACACAGGAGGTTTTTCTTCTTGTCATCTTCTGCAGAATCATCTGATCTGGCCGACACCCACTCGCCAGCGCCAACCGGTCGATACTGAACGCGAACAAGTTTCAGATTCGAGTTCATGGCGTCATCCAAGACGCCCTTCGCGCTAGCGGGCCACAACACATGTCGATTCGGATTGAAAACTTTGAGTTTTAGCGGGGCCGCGGACGTCGGTGAAATGAAAGAGAACTCGTGACGGGCCATGGTGGTCCCATCGAAACTCACCTGCGGGCAGTACTGACTCCACGTCATTTCTTGGAGGTAAGCCGTGACGCCGATTGGATCTCGTGTGAAACCGTCCGCTTCCGCTAACTCTGTCTCACACAAACTCTGAAGGCGCAGCTGTAGATACTGTATTTTCCGAAGCGCCGGATTCAGAGGTCTCGCCGAGAGCGTGAAAGCGGTCTGCTTCACTATCCGCTGCGACTTCATGTCATCATAGTCGACGTACTTGAACGGCATGAGACCTTGAAGTGGGTTGAAAACTTCGCCGTTGACCTTAAATTCGACATCAGACATTTCGAGGCTGTTTGGAGGGGCCGATCGAGCTGACTGTACGGCGACAGCGACGACTACAGCAGGTGGGTTCGTGTCTTTGCTCGCTGAAAGAGCAGCGTCACTGATAATTTTCTGCATCACGTCGGAGTTCTTTGCGATTGTTTTGGCCGCTGTCTCGTTGATTGCCTGCGATACAGTTGCTCCTGTAGCGCCGTCAAGGAACAACGCGTCATGGGCCGCACTAATAACTGCGTTCACTGATTCAGACAAGCCGTCCACGATACGCAGGCCGTATAGGCTGGCTTCTCTGTACGGCGTGCCGTTGTCCACGATGAACCGCAAGACTGCGCGCTCGTTCGGGTCGAGGTACTTATTGAACGGCATTGTCGACAGGCTCATTTCGATCCCTTGCTCGCGCCAAACCGTCAATGCCTCGCCAGGGCAACTACTTCGACCACCTTGTAAGGAAAAAACGGGTGTCCCAAAACGTTTGTCCGCACCAACTTTAATAATGAACTTATCCCCGAGTTCCGGGTCTCCGAGCGAGTATAAGGTCGACGTCGCGTTACGCGAATTCCACATAAAGTACGTCGTGTTCTCGATGGACTTTGTGAAGGTATTCGTACCCTCGCTATCTATTCCACCGAGCATCATTCCAATCATGACGGCGTATCCGATGAGCCCTCCGAGATCGAGTTTATACTTGTTCTTTGCTTCCCCCGAAAACGAAACCCCGACCCCGTACCTGTCTTCAACTGATTGTTCCGATAAGAAAGCATAGTCGACAGCGTGTCCCCCGCCGCTGAAGGTAATCAGCATGTCTTTTGCTGAATTGCTTTCGTCCCCTCCTCGATCTCGCATGCCAGTCAGAGCCTTTCCACCGGTGAAAGATGCTTGTAACCGCTGTCGTGTGTCGACTAACGAAAAAGCATCGTCGCGCGCAGCTTTGACTCGATATTTGTCAGGGTCCTCTCCGAAAGAGTCGTCTTTGTTCGTGAACGTTTTCTTCTTGAATTCGCTCTCTTCACAAACGACGCCCGAGCATGAAGTGAATTCGCTCTTCAAATCGTTTACTGAATTTTGAAGAAAATCTGAAGCCATGAACGCGTTAGCG
>JACLAB010005929.1_pt1 | contig 13854 bp, 10 predicted proteins | sample 8027921 | NCBI WGS metagenome assembly JACLAB01 (sample SAMN15725117, study PRJNA655200) | protist metagenome | isolation source: fluorescence activated cell sorting (FACS) single amplified genomes of... | place: USA: West Boothbay Harbor, Gulf of Maine | collected 2000-07-19
CTCATCTACCATGGTCTTAACCCGTAGTCGTGTGTTGTACTGCACGCTCAGCAGATGGTAGACCACATCAAAGCGCTTGGCGCGTGAGGGGTAGTCCACCGCGGTCACATCCACAAGCACCTTGAACTGGAGAGTGGTGGTCTTATGCAGGACCTGCATGAAGAAAAGGAGCGCAGAAGGATGAACCACACACTCGGCTTCCTGGGTCCGTGGGCAGATGGACACAGAGTCCACCCACTGGGGCATAAGCATAGGCAAGGTCTGTACAAAGGAGGGGTTCTGCATAGGGGATCGTTACTTAGTATACCACTGAAGGGTATTGGTCTGGGTGTGGATCTTCTTCTGCAGCTGTAGTAGACCGTAAAGCAGGGCTTCTGCTGTCGGCGGGCATCCAGGAACGTACACGTCCACTGGGACAATCCGATCGCAGCCACGGACGACGGCGTAGGAGTAGTGGTAGTAGCCTCCACCGTTCGCACATGAGCCCATAGAGATCACCCACTTGGGTTCGGGCATCTGATCGTAGACCTTACGAAGCGCAGGTGCCATCTTGTTGGTCAAGGTGCCGGCCACAATCATGACATCGGATTGCCGGGGACTGGGACGAAAGATCATCCCAAACCGATCCAAGTCATATCGGGCCGCACCCGTATGCATCATTTCCACGGCACAGCAGGCCAGACCAAAGGTCATGGGCCAGAGCGAGCCTTTACGCGCCCAGTTCAACAGGGCATCTACCTTCGAAAGGATGTATTCGGCTTGAGACGACATAGGGGAAAGGAAGAGATACAAAGGCTTTGGGCCTTCAACAACCACGCGCAAAACAAAGCTCCTTCACCAACACCCTTCTGTCCTTGTAGAGAAGCAATGAATGAGGGACTCAAATATTCCACATCTGACAGCGTTTTGCTTTCGTCGATGTCTCATCTGAGAATGAGAGTATCTATGTACCTTTGTGACTAGGGTTCTGATCAACAAGGTTCACCAACAACCTTATGTTCTCATAGAGAAGCAGTGAGGACACCATAGAAGTCAGTGAATGACATTCGAAGAGTTACACATGTGCAGTGCAAGGAAACCAAGAAGACCTTCTGCTCTTGTAGACAAGCAGTACACAAAGCTCCTATGTACGAAAAGACCTGTGTGAACTACGCACGCGCCTCACGCTTCCGTGACGCCTCCCACTACGCCATTGTCCAGCTTCACACTTATACCGTGCGCGAGCGACATCGGCTGATGGACCAGTTGACAAAGGTGAACCCAAACGTGGGCGTGGTCCCCATCTTCCCCTCCAGCGTCCGTGCCCTTGGCACCCATCAAACCCTTCCATGGGCGCCCATGGTGCAAACCTGTACCGCAGGTTTATTCTGCCCAGATTTTGCAAGCTTGCATGCTCTTGTAACCGCTGTAACCAAAGAAGACATGGCCTGCACCCTGCTTGGGATGGTTGATGCTTCTTCCCTGTGTAAGGGACATATGGTAAAGCGACTTGAATCTCCAACACCTTTGGATCACAGCGTGCTCCCTGAGATGACGACAGTAGCCACACAATTGGTATCCATCTTGGAAGGAAGCCTTCCTGGGGTCCTTAACCTCGTGAACCACCATGCGCAGGTGGAGCACGAGGATGTACAACAGACAAAGGGCGAGTAACGGGAATTGAACCCGTATCATCAGAGTCACAGTCTGATACTTTAACCATCTAAGCTATACTCGCCGAGGAGGTTAGAGACGGACTCGAACCGTCATTACAGGATTTGCAGTCCAGTACATTACCCTTATGTTATCTAACCTTGGCACGATGGGAAAGACAGGATTCGAACCTGTGTCGACGTCTGCCAGCAGATTTACAGTCTGTCGCCTTAAACCACTCAGCCACTTTCCCGTGAGCTCTGTGCTTCAGTATGTTCTCACTAACTATGTCCCCTGGTATACTCTAGGGGATACATTCATTCTTCATCTCTATGCCTTCGAACTTCATGGTTGTGTTGGGTTCGTTTCTTGGTTTGGTTGTCTTGTCTTCAAAGAACCTTCTGATTTACAATGAGGAGCTCTTGATCTTGATTTGCTTTGTGCTGTTTGTGGTAACAAGCTATCAGACCATGGGTGATGCTTTCTCGGAAGCCTTTGCCGCGCGCAAGGCACTCATTGAGCAAGAGTTGCGTCGTTCTCATACCTTGCAAGTGGAAGCATTACGTGCCCAGGCCAAAGTTCATGAGGATCATCAGAACCTTCCTTTCCTTGTAAATACTCTTGGTTCCCTTGTGGATGCTCGCTTGAAGACTCTGTGTGGACTCCATACGCACATGGTAAAGTCTAAGGCTAATGAAACCCTTGTGAACGCTCTTACATTGATGGAACGTACGGAAGCTTCCCGGGAAAGTACCACCCATCGCAAGCTTCAAAGTGGTTCTTCATCACTCTTCCTTGCTTCTATGGAATGTATTCCATCCATGGGTGCGCAGTGTCTCGAAGCTTCTATGAAGACCTTTGATTCGCAGAAGAAGGTTGCATCACTTTCAACTCCAGAAGTTCCAACCCCGGTGACCCAAGCTAAACCTAAAAAACCTTCATCAAAGAAGACGCAAGCCCCTAAGAAGGCTTCGTCATCAAAAACGAAGGAGATTCCAAAGGCAAAGGTGATTTCACCAAAGAAAGCCTCGTCTTCTTCACCTTCCAAGGAAACAAAGAAGGTGAAGAAGTAAGGTACCACCTCCTTAGGTGCACACCCGTGCTCCTGAGGCAAGGCCTCTCGGAGGTGCAGCTCATGAGTACCATTGATGCAGTCGGTGTGGACACCACTGAAGCCAATGGACTCCCATTGCTCCATTCATTCCTACGGATGCAAGCATGCACAACGCATCCGTACCATCCATAAGGTGTGACCTTAGGCAAAGCATCAGCCGGTGCACAGCATGTGCTCCTGCGTGTCCCATCGTGAAACAGTATATACAGGGGTATACGATGCAAGATCGAAGTCGGAAAGGGTTCGGTTGGAGTGCGTATACCTTCACACACGATACAAAATCAAGCGTGCACCATACAGCGTGACTGGACACAGGAGCACATGCTATATGCACACCAAGACCAAGAAGACCTTCTGTCCTTATAGGCACGCAGTGAATGACAAGTCATGAACAGGGAACGGAACGTATCAACAAGAGTGTCTGTGTGTCTTTGTGAGAAGACGTATACCCTCCCATAGCCAAAGAAGTTCCTTAGTGAGGACACTATCTCGAAGCCACCCTTTCACTTGCTCTATGTCAGCCTTTATCCAACGGTGGATGTTCTCGACAAACCACAAAGACATCGGTACCCTGTACCTCCTTTTTGGTGCCTTTTCTGGAGTGCTAGGGTCCGCCTTCTCCCTACTTATCCGTATGGAGCTGGCGCAGCCAGGTACACAGATCCTTGGAGGAAACCACCAGGTCTACAATGTGCTGATCACAGCCCATGCCTTCCTCATGATCTTCTTCATGGTGATGCCTGCCCTCATTGGTGGGTTTGGGAACTGGTTTGTGCCCATCATGATTGGTGCGCCAGACATGGCATTCCCCCGACTGAACAACATCAGCTTCTGGTTGCTTCCACCATCGCTGTTACTTCTGCTAAGCTCAGCTCTTGTAGAAGTAGGTGTAGGTACAGGGTGGACAGTATATCCGCCTTTGTCAAGCATTGCATCCCACTCTGGAGGTGCGGTGGACCTGGCCATCTTCTCTTTGCACTTGTCTGGAGCATCTTCGATCCTAGGCGCGATCAACTTTATTGTGACCGTCTTCAACATGCGAGGACCTGGACTGATCCTGCACCGCATGCCCCTTTTTGTGTGGTCCGTTCTGATCACGGCTTTCCTTCTGCTACTTTCCCTTCCGGTGCTTGCAGGAGCGATTACTATGCTGTTGACGGATCGAAACTTCTCCACATCCTTCTTTGATCCAGCGGGTGGGGGTGATCCTATCCTGTACCAGCACCTTTTCTGGTTCTTTGGACACCCAGAAGTGTACATCCTTATCCTTCCAGGCTTTGGGATTGTGTCTCATGTGATTTCGACCTTCTCACGGAAGCCGATCTTTGGAAGCATTGGTATGATCTATGCCATGCTCTCTATTGGTGCACTTGGTTTCATTGTATGGGCACATCACATGTACGTGGTTGGTCTTGATGTGGATACCCGAGCCTACTTCACCGCGGCCACAATGATCATTGCGGTTCCTACTGGAATCAAGATCTTCTCGTGGATTGCAACCGCATGGGGTGGATCTATCTACCTACGAACACCCATGCTATTTGCGCTTGGGTTCATCTTCCTCTTCACGGTGGGAGGTTTAACTGGTGTGATCCTTGCGAATGCTGGGATTGACATCGCCTTACACGATACCTACTACGTGGTGGCGCACTTTCACTATGTGTTGTCCATGGGCGCTGTCTTTGCTTTGTTTGCAGGCTTCTACTACTGGATCGGAAAGATCTCTGGATGCATGTATCCGGAAGAGCTCGGACAGATTCACTTCTGGCTTTTCTTTATTGGAGTGAACTTGACCTTCTTCCCTATGCACTTCCTTGGTCTTGCCGGGATGCCACGTCGGATTCCAGACTACCCAGATGCTTTTGCAGCCTGGAATGTGGTTGCTTCCTACGGGTCGTACCTGTCTATCCTTGCTTCTGTGTTCTTCTTCTACGTGGTCTACGTAACCTTGACCTCTGGAGAAGAGTGTCCAAGCGACCCTTGGGCCTGTGGTTCCATCGTTACAGAAGGTAACGTGCCAGCGACCACACTGGAATGGACCGTGGCCTCTCCACCTCCTTTCCACACCTTCGAAGAAATCCCAGCTGTGAAAGCCACATCCTTTGGATCCTAGAAGGAAGTCTGATCCTCTCCTCTCCGGAGAGGGGGGATGGACAAGAAGCGACTTGACTCGACCTCCATGAATCACACAGTGAAGACATCATTGAAATCAGCTCAACATGTTCTGGAGGAACTGATTTCAGAACGGCTTCTGGAACGAGTTGCAATGCGTATGCGCTTGTGACACGTGTTCTGCCCTTACTAATGTTTCATTTTAGCACAAGATTGTCTATGTAGGTTCATGAATAACCTTCTGCCCTTATAGAGAAGCAGTCACGGCGGTGAAGCGACAAAGTTCAGTGTGTAGATGTCAACCATTGTGCTAGCGTTACCATATTCCTATCATGACAGTTACCCGTAGGTGAACTTAACCTTCTTCGATATGTATAATACCTCATACACCTATCGTGTCATGTACCTTGTGTCGACATAGCTAACATGAACTACTTGATGTTCTAGACGTAACTTTCGCGATCACAATTCACTGCTTCTCTATAAGGGTAGGGGAGGGATCCCTCCCCGGAGGTACACAAAAAAACTCAGAGCGGGTCGCGTCCCTAGGTAGTGGAGCAACATCGAAAGGTAAACTACATCGAGATGGTAACGGAGTCCTTCTGAGATGTTCGTTACATAGACCGGTTTCCCCTCTGTGGAGTTAGAACATCGCTTACAATGGCACACAGGCGCTCTTATAGGTCAGAAGGTACATCGATGAAAGTAGAACGTTGTCAGATCTTGGAACGTATCTCTATAACATCCACTGCTTCTCTATGAGGACAGAAGGTTTATTGACGTGTTCGGATGTGGTGGGTACCACCCTCGACCATTGGTGTCGCGTTGATGGGCTTCAACACCTTGAACGTAGAATTGATGTGAGCTGTGTATTACCGTGCCGTATGGTAGGTGTACATACGACTCCATCTTCCTTTTCACAATCCTGCAGAGGGTGCGCTAACGCATGAAATGGGCAGCCTAAAGACTACGGTGGCAACACTAAAACTTAAAGGAATTGACGGGGGCTTACACAAGCGGTGGAGCATGTGGTTTAATTCGATATAACGCGCAGAACCTTACCAATCCTTGGAATATACATGGGGGTGCAGGTCTCTGCACGCTCTGATGGTATACAGGAGCTGCATGGCTGTCGTCAGTTCGTGGCGTGAGCTGTCAGGTTAAGTCCTGAAACGAACGCAACCCTTATTGTAGGAGAGCGCGTGGGTGCGCTACTGCAAGACTGCCAGTGACATACGGGAGGAAGGTAAGGATGACGTCAAGTCCTCATGGCCCTTATGGGTTGGGCTACACATGTGCTACACTGGCGACTACAATGCGAAGCGATATGGCAACATGGAGCTACACGTGAAAGGTCGTCGGGTTCGGATTGCTCTCTGCAACTCGAGAGCATGAAGGTGGAATCGCTAGTAATCGTAGATCAGCACGCTACGGTGAACTTGTATCTAAGCCTTGTACACACCGCCCGTCACATAATGGGAGCGGAACATGTACAAAGCTTAGAAATGCACTTCTGGAGATCCTCGGATCCAGGACAGTGTGCTTCTGGTCACTGCAGGTGCTGTAACTGATATGAAGTCGTAACAAGGTAACCGTAGGGGAACCTGTGGTTGAAGTGACTCGTTTTTGTACATGGAAGACGTAGGATGCTTATCATGAGCAGACCATACACAATCTTGATTTTACATTGAAGGACTATGGGTTTGATCCTGGCCCAGAATGAACGCTAGCGATAGGCTTGATACATGCAAGTTGACATCCACTGCATACGATGGATGAGCGAACGGGTGCGTAAGATATGGGAACGGTACCCTTCTCTTGGAGTGAATCTCCCTGTGTGTTGTACACGGAGAAGGATCAGCCCATAGGAGATTAGATAGTTGGTGTGAGTGATGCGCTACCAAGTCCACGATCTCTCGTTGATCTTAGCGGATGATCAACCACACTAGGACTGAGACACGGCCTAGACGTCCATGGACGGCGGCAGTAAGGAATATTGGGCAATGTGCGAAAGCATGACCCAGCTATATCGCGTGGGTGAAGAAGAGCGTGTGCTCGTAAAACCCTTTCGACGTGTGAAGAGCATGACGACGCACGGGAAAGAAACCCCGGCCAATTTCAGTGCCAGCAGCCGCGGTAATACTGGAGGGGTAAGTGTTATTCAGATTGACTGGGCGTACATCGCGTGTAGGTGGGGCTCTGCTGCTTTGGGCTCCATCCTTCAGCTTATGAGAAGGTCATGTCCCAAAGAACGAGTGCCCTTGGGTCGGAAAGAGGTGGAGAGAATGGCTCGAGGAGACGTAATAAGCTTAGATACGAGTCGGAATGCCCAATGCGAAGGCGCTTCCCTGGATTCGAACCGACACTCAGACGCGAAAGCGTGGGGATCAAACCATATTAGTCACATGAGTAGTCCACGCCGTCAACGATGCTCATTCCCCTTTACACGGTGAATCGACGTAGGGTAGGCGAACCTACCCTACTACAAGAGTGAAGAGTGTTGCACCGTGTTGTTCAGATAAAACATCAATGAAAGCGGACCCTTTCATATCCGGGACATTCCCCCCCTGTTCGTTCATTGGCTTTGATGATGTCCTCACTGCTTCTCTATAAGGACAGAAGGGTGTTGGTGTGTGCGAGTAGTGTCCTCGCGGCTTGTCTATGAGGGGTGAAGCTTCATTGATGGATAAAGTAGCTCAGCTGGGTTAGAGCGATGCACTCATAATGCATAGGTCGATGGTTCGACTCCATCCTTTGTCAAAGGTGTATTGCGGATGCCTCCGTTTCAAAATAGACCAGGGCGTGTAACGACGCGAAATAGCGATCCTATGAGAACACTCCAAAGGGCCGCGTCCCCTCAGCGGGAAACCGCACGTCCTTCCAAAGAAGGAACTCGATACGCAGGGAAGTGAAACATCTAAGTACCTGTAGGAAAGGAAATCAACCGAGAGGCCGGTAGTATCGGCGAGAGAACCCGGCGTTGGCTTGAGACATGGTTCTGTGTTGAAGGTGGGGGAAACCACAACCAGAGAAGGTTTGAGTCCTGTAGAATGCAAGAACCATGTTGAACAAGTACCACCATCTGGTGGGAAGATAGGAGAACCACCTTCTAAGCCACACCTACGATTTTGAAAACCATAGTGCACAAGTACTGTGAAGGAAAGGTGAAAAGAACCCTAATGCGGGGAGTGAAAAGAACTGAACCAAGACACCGACAAACAATCGATGGCGGTTCCTTATCACGGGAATGCGCTACCGGTGTACCTTTTGCATAATGGGTCAGCGACTAAATGACGTATGCCTGCGTAAGCCAAGAGGTGGACGCAAAGCAAAAGCAAGTGGGCACGCCGCGAACGGTCTGCGTCATTTGACCCGAAACTGAGTGATCTCATTTCCAGCAGGTTGCAGAAAGCGTACCTGCTTTTGAAGGACCGAACCGACGTCTGTAGCAATAGGCGCGGATGACTGGAGATGAGGGGTGAAAGGCCAATCAAACTCAGAGATAGCTGGTTCTTCGCGAAATCTATTGAGGTAGAGCGTACACGATGGTCTTTGACTATGGATGCTGGGGGTAGAGCACTTCTTGAGCTATGGGGGCCCAAAGCCTTACTGCTCTCATGAAAACTCCGAATACCAGATCATCTTTACGTGTGCAGACAGAGGTAGAGTGCTAAGGTTCTGCCTCGAAAGGGAAACAGCCCAACCCGTGTGGTAAGGTCCCCAAACCCTATGTGAGTGGGAAAAGCTACCTTCCGACGATGACAACGAGCAAGTTGGCTTGGAAGCAGCCATCCTTTAAAGAAAGCGTAAGAGCTCACTCGTCGAGTTGGATGTAGTTGATGATGTATCGGGGCTGAACATAGGTACCGACCCAACGGATGGATACAGGTTCAATACAGCCTGTGTCTATGGTAGCGAAGCGTTTTGAGTACTGCTGAAGTGAGGGCGGAAGCTTTCATGTAGGGTTCAAAAGTGACTATGCTGGCATGAGTAACGAAAGATCATGTAGATAAGGCATGACCGCCGTACGTTCAAGGTTTTCTTGCGTTCTGGTAACCAGCGCAGAGTTATTCGGCCCCTAAGGGCAAAGGCCACCGCCTTTCCTGATGGAGATCTGTACGTTGTCCCGCATCTGGTGTACGACCCACGGCACTTTGGATAGCTATGGCGTGCGCAGGTGTGCAGGAAAAGCCGTACAGGAGGCTCACAAGGCCTCGAAGACCGTACCCTAAACCGACACAGGTGAACGAGTCGACTAGACTTAGGCGTTGAGGAAACTACATTGAAGGAACTCGGCAAATTCTTCCCGTACCTTCGGAACAAGGGAAAGCCATTGGCATACATCAAAAGGGGGGTGACGACTTTTTACTAAAAAATTAGGACTCTGCAAACTTGTAAAAGGACGTATAGGGTCTGACGTCTGCCCGGTGCTAGAAGTATAAAAGGCGCAGTGCAAGCTGCAAATGGAAAGCCTAGTAAACGGCGGTTGTAACTATAACAATCATAAAGTAGCGAAATTCATTGCCAGCTCATTCCTGGCCTGCATGAAAGACGTAACGATTGCCCCACTGTCTCCAGTGTAGACTCAGTGAAATTGAATTCTCCGTGCAGATGCGGAGTACGTGCCCCAAGACGAGAAGACCCTGTGCATCTTTACTGTACATCTGCAGTGCCCACACTCTGTCCCTGTGTAGGAAAGGTGGAAGCGTATGCGTCCGTGAAATACCACCCTTGGCGGTGGTGTGGGCTACCCTCTTCAGAGGAACCCTGCATGTGAGGCAGTTTGACTGGGGCGGTCGCCTCCTAAAGGGTATCGGAGGCGTGCGAAGGTAAGGGCTTCAAGGACGGAAACCTTGAATAGCGGGGAATGCCTACCTTGCCTGACTGCAAGACATACAGGTCGCGCAGAGACGAAAGTCGGCCATACTGATCCACAAGTGCCGTGTGGAAGGGCTTGTGCTTAACGAATCAAAGATACGCCAGGGATAACAGGCTGATACTGCCCTAGAGTCCTTATCGACGGCAGTGTTTGGCACCTCGATGTTGACTGATCATATCCTGGGGCTGAAGAAGGTCCCAAGGGTACGGCTGTTCGCCGTCTAAGATGGTACCTGAGTTGAGTTTAGAACGTCGTGAGACAGTTTGGATTCTACCTGGGGTGCGCAAACGATGCAGTGAAGAGACCATCACCTTGTACGAGAGGACCGGTGATGCATACCCTCTGGTGATCAGTTGTCTTGCCGAAGGCACGGCTGAGAAGCTACGGTGTAACAGGATAAACGCTGAAAGCATATCAAGCGTGAACCTTTCTCTTAGACAGCTGCATCCAACCTCATGCACGACAAGCATGTGGATAGGTGTACGGTGTGCCCTGTGTAAACAGATCTGCATGTACACACTAAAGACCAAAGAAAGACAAACACCAATACATTCCAATTGACTATGACTCTGAAGACTGGGTGATCATCCGTAGATGATCATTCACGGGGAGCACATCTTTACAGAGGATCATCCTCCCAACAGGGTTTTCTTGCGCCACATACATAATGAGGAAACCATGAAGTCAGTGAGGACGCGATTGAAGTCACGACCCATCCACAGAGAATGTGGAGCGAGTGGGTTAGTCGTGAAGGCTCAATCCGAGCCTTCACGACTAACCCACAATACAAGCATACGGTTGCTATGACCCTAAAGAATGCGAAAAGCCGGATTGCTGCCGACCTCCTTGGGGTCTTGGTGAATCCGAAGTCCTTCGTGAAGTGGTTTTTCGAGCCCTTCCTAAAGGACTTCCCTTCGTGGGAGACCGTCTGCCTCTTGGGGGCAAATGCTCTCCTACTTCGGGATACTGCACACCCCAAGGATTTGATCCTTGGATGGGTGCAGTACTTGTGCCGGTCGGTGTACCGGACATGGCTCCGGGAGCGGCGGGGACATGCGGAGTTTTGGAAAGCTTGGAATTCCGAGAAATCCTGGATCCGAAAGGTCCTCGTTCTGGAATTCACGCCTTTCCTTTACTTCAATCGGTTCCTGGAGCGTGTGCCCTTTATGGTCCACCTCTTCTCGTTTGCCTTGGCCTTCGGTCCATCTCTCGATTTGCCCCTCTGGGCGTATCTAGCACTGTGGGCTTACGCACTTGAGTGCGTGGTTGTATGCGCTGGGCACCGATATTCACCCTTTGTGAAAAAGGGGTTGGAGTGGATGACCTTTGGTCCCAAAAACCTAAAGTTCTTCCTGGGAAATCCTGGGAGCGTAGGAATGCGAGGGGCCACATGGGGGTTTAGCTTATACGCATTGTACAAGTACGAGCTGCACAAGTACAATGAGGCACGGAAGGGGTTTTTGAATGATGCCATCATCCATGCCCAGCTCTCCGCCAAGGTAGCGATGCAATCACTGCCTGAGAACACGGACCCAGAGGCTTCCTTGAAGGTATACAACACGACCTTCAAGGAAACCTTGCAAGCCATCATGAGCGATTGGGACTCGGCAAATTACCCATGGCCTCGGTGGCGAAAGTCTGCGACATTTGAGAGCGACTCGACAACGTTCAAGGCCACCCAGGATTCCGCTGGTAATACTACCCTGGAGGGGAAGTACCAGGCCCCAAAAGCCCCATCCAACCGGGGTTTTGCCGGGGGTGGGTTAGAAAAGGGTAAGAAGTAAACCCCTCCCACCAAGCAGGGCCACCGGCCTGAGGGGAAGATCTAACAATCTTCTTTCAATGGTCGGTGGTATCCATGGGGGTTGTCCTACCCCCTGTTCGGTAGAGGGTGGAGAGTCTTCTCTTTACCAGTATCCACAGTATCTATGCACTTCTTCTTCTCACCTCTGGATCAGTTCACCATCATTACCCTGGTGCCTCTGAATCTTGGCCAGTTTTACTGGTCGTTCACCAACTCGGCGCTGTTCATGATCGTAGGTACTGGGCTCTTTGTGACCTTGTGCTCTATGGTGCTTGTAGAAGGTGGCCGTCTTGTGCCTACTCCATGGCAGTCCTTTGTAGAGATGGTGTATGAGTTTGTACAGTCCTTGGTGAAGGAACAGGTGGGTGTAAAGGGAAAGCCCTACTTCCCATTCTTCTTCACTTTGTTCACCTTCCTTCTGTGCAACAACCTTATCGGGATGGTACCGTATTCCTTTACGACAACAAGTCACGTGGTGGTTACCTTTGGTCTTTCCGTGTCCGTCTTTGTAGGCGTGACCGTGATTGGCTTCCTAACTCATGGACTGCACTTCTTCTCCTTCTTGCTCCCCCCGGGTGCACCTCTTGTGCTTGCACCTTTCCTGGTGGTGATTGAGCTTGTGTCTTACATGTTCCGTGCCATCTCCCTAGGGGTCCGGCTTTTTGCGAACATGATGGCTGGACATACTTTGGTCAAGATTTTGAGTGGGTTTGGGTGGTCTATGCTGTCTCTGGGCGGTGTCCTGAAGCTGGCTGCACTTGTTCCTCTTGTTGTGGTCTTTGCTCTCATGTTCTTGGAAGTGGGTGTGGCGATCTTACAGGCGTATGTGTTCACTATCCTGTCTTGTATTTACTTGAATGATGCTATTGCTCTTCACTAAGTGGAGAAAGACGCCCGGGAAAATGTCTGTGTGTACGTATATAGTCCACAGACGCCCGGGAAAATGATTTTTGTGACCTAATGTGTACGCATAGACAATTGATTATAGGCTTCATACCAGATGTGCAAATCAGCCGGTACATGACCCAATTAGGTATCTTAATACCGGGATCCTACTCACACCTTCTCTTTTCTATGCGTCGGCTTTCCTTCCTGAAGCAACCTTTGGTCGCACCCCTGAATGACCACCTGATCGACTACCCGACACCATCTAACCTGACCTACTGGTGGGGCTTTGGCTCTCTTGCGGGTATCTGTCTTCTTGTGCAGATCGCGACTGGGATCTTCCTTGCGATGCACTACACCCCACATGTGGACCTTGCCTTTGCCAGCGTGGAACACATCATGCGTGACGTACACGGTGGGTGGTTTCTACGATACATGCATGCCAATGGGGCGTCCATGTTCTTCATCGTAGTTTACCTGCACCTGTTCCGTGGTCTGTACTACGGATCTTACGTGCGTCCTCGTGAGCTTGTGTGGATCGTGGGTGTGGTCATCCTTCTGCTGATGATCCTGACGGCGTTCATTGGCTATGTTCTTCCTTGGGGACAAATGTCCTTCTGGGGTGCGACCGTGATTACTTCACTTGCGTCTGCGATCCCTGTTGTAGGTATGGACATTACCTATTGGCTGTGGGGTGGGTTTAGTGTGGACAATGCTACTCTCAACCGCTTCTTTAGCTTGCACTACCTTCTGCCCTTTATTATTGCGGGCGCAAGTATTGTGCACTTGGCGGCCTTACATCAATACGGGTCAAACAACCCTCTAGGGTCATTTGCAGGTGTGGACAAGGTGTCCTTTTACCCCTACTTCCTTCTGAAGGATCTTGTAGGCTGGGTGGTCTTTGCCCTGGGATTTAGCTTCTTTATCTACTTTGCACCAAATGCATTAGGGCATCCAGATAACTACATTCCAGCCAATCCAATGTCTACACCAGCGCACATTGTTCCGGAGTGGTACTTCCTACCGGTGTATGCTATCCTGCGCAGTATCCCAAACAAGCTTGGTGGTGTAGCAGCCATTGGTCTTGTCTTTGTGTCTCTACTGCTGCTTCCTTTTGTGCATACTTCATCGATGCGATCTTCCAACTTCCGTCCCCTGTACAAGAAGCTGTTCTGGCTGCTTGTGGCGGACTGTGTGCTTCTGGGGTGGATTGGATGTCAGCCTGTGGAAGAGCCTTATGTCTTCATTGGTCAGGTGGCCTCGGTATACTTCTTTGTGTACTTCCTTGTGGTGGTACCTTTCCTGGGCAAACTGGAGTCCTATCTCCTGTCCTTTGTCCCTGAAGAGCTCTAAGGCTTGTCCTTATTGACCGACTCGGTCTAAAGCCCCTCTGTCTTCTGGATCACGGTCCAGAAGGGGCACCGGCCA
>JACLAB010009930.1_pt1 | contig 13847 bp, 11 predicted proteins | sample 8027921 | NCBI WGS metagenome assembly JACLAB01 (sample SAMN15725117, study PRJNA655200) | protist metagenome | isolation source: fluorescence activated cell sorting (FACS) single amplified genomes of... | place: USA: West Boothbay Harbor, Gulf of Maine | collected 2000-07-19
TTTAGAAAAATAAATTAAATTATTATTAAACATCAAGTATGTGGATATCAAAATTAAAATTGCAGAAAAAACTATCCAGAATGGGTAATTGTTTGATACTGATTTTAAGACTTTGGAAAAACTTGGTAATTCTTCTTTAGTAAATTCAAATGGCCTTTCTTGAACAAAATATACAGTAATTCCAAGTATTATAATTGCTGCAATACCAGCTATAAGACCAAGGTAAATAAAGCCCAAGGACTCTTCACCACCACCAAATAATAAAACAATTGGAAATGCTAATGCTGAGATCGAAAATGTTCCAAAAGATGCTGCAAGCATCCTTGCAGTGGTTAGCTTTGTTCTCTCATCACTATCATCTGTTATTCTTGCAGTTAATGAAGAATAAGGAACACTTACAATAGTAAAACAAGTTCTATGAAATAAATTTACTACCAGTAAAAATATAAATAAAATTATTCCTTCAAATGGTGGCATCCATAAAAGTAAAACAAAAGATAATGCTAAAGGTATTGATCCGTAATAGATATATGGCCTATAACTTCCCATTTTACTTCTAGTTCTTTCAGCCATATAACCCATAAAAGGATCTGTTACTGCATCCCAAGCTATACCTAAAGCATAAATCCAACCTGCCATCAGTGGTGAAATTCCTATAACATCTGTATAAAAATAAAGAAGATATAAGCTAACTCCACTCCAATAAAGACAGATAGCATAATCACCAATGCCATAAGCTACTCTTATTTTATTTGCTTTAATAAAATGTATTAAATTTATAAACTGAAACATAGAAAAAATAGAGTATTTATTATTTAAGATCTAATGTATATGAAAAAGCAGTGTATTGCATTTCTAAAATATGTAAGACTAAGCTTATGAGTTATAAAGAAGGGTATTCAGAAAATAATGGAGTCAAAATTTTTTATAGGGACTATGGGCCAGAAGAGGCAACCCCTATTCTTTTAGTTCATGGATTAGGCGCTCAATTAGTACACTGGCCTGAACATCTTATTAAATTTCTTATCAAAAACGGTCTCAGGCCTATAACATTTGATAATAGAGATTCAGGATTATCTTCAAGATTTTTTTATAAGCCCTCTATAACCTTAGGATATTTAAGATATTTTTTTCGTTTCCCAATAAAACCTGAATATAGTCTTAATGATATGGCTCGAGATGGAATAAATCTTCTTAATCATCTTAATATTGATGAAGCTCATATTCTAGGCACGTCCATGGGAGGAATGATTAGTCAAATAATATGCGCAAAATATCCACAAAGAGTCAAAACATATACTTTAATTGCTTCTACTGCTTCTGTACCAGGCCCCCACAATGGAGCCTCAAAAGAGGTTCGAGATATGATGGTAAGCAGATCTAAAAGTACTAATCCCACTATGGATGAGGTGTATGAAAGAGAATTAAAATGGGTTGGGTTAATAGGGATGGAAGGTAAGGAAATTGATACGCCTAAATTTAAAGAAGATACCATTAATAATTTCAATAGAATTAAGGATATGAAAGATGGTTTTGGTTATGCTCGTCAGCTAATGGCGATACTTTCATCAAAAAATAGAATTAAAAAAATTAAAAGTATTCAGGCAAAAACTTTAATCATTCATGGGGAACAAGATCCTGTATTGTCAGCTGAAAATTCACGATATATGCACCAACTTATACCAAAAAGTGATTTAGTTATTATTAGGAATATGCGACATCTTATTGAAGAAGAAATACTTGATCAATTCAAAGCTAAGCTTAAACATCATTTGTTAAGTTAATCATATGTTTTACATATTCACCTATAGCTAAGCAACTTGTTACTCCTGGACTCTCTATTCCTTGAATATTGATTAGCCCATCTACACCATGGTCTTTAGGGCCCATAATGGAAAAATCTTTCATTTTCTCATTTCTGTTCTGTATCTTAGGCCTTATTCCAACATAGTCTGGTTGAAGTTTTTTTGGTTCAATATCAGGCCAATATTTTTTTATTGCTTCTACAAAATTATCTTTTAGGGACTCATCAAAAGAATAATCGATATCATCAACCCATGAAATGTTTGGGCCAAATCTGATCTGCCCAGATAAATCAAAACCAATATGGAGTCCTGAAGATGACTCACTTGCTAGTGGATAAATTAAATTTTTAAATGGATGAGAGCCGGTATATTTAAAATAATGCCCTTTGGCATATTTGATTGATGAAAAATGCTTTTTGTCTAAAACATCGATTTGTTGTGAAATTAAATCTGAATATAAACCGCTCGCATTAACAAAATATTTAGTATTTATTAAAAAATTATTTCCATCATTGCATGAAACTTCAAAGCCGCTGGTAGTTTTTTGTGCTTCAATAAATTTAGTATTAAATGATATGAGGCCATGATTATTCTGTATGTCTCCCTCAATAGCACTAATAAGCTCTGGCACGTCAATAATTCCAGTGCTTGGCGAGTAAATTCCTGCTTCAATGTTCAAATCAGGGTAGATTAATTTCATTTTATTTTTAGTCAAAAAGTCTAAAGTGACAGAATTTGAAATACCTTTTTCATATATTCTCTCTAATTTTTCTAACTCGTCTTTTGAGGATGCTATTATGAATTTGCCCATTCTGTTGTGATTAATGCCTTTAATTTTTGCATAATCATAGAGACGTTTATTCCCTGAAATGCAAAATTTGGTTTTTAATGATTCATTTGGATAATAAATACCAGCATGAATAACTCCAGAGTTTCTTGAAGAGATTCCCTCACCTGCTCTTGGATCTTTTTCAAGGACTACAACTGACATCCCAAGCTCAGAACAGGATTTAGCAATTGATAGGCCAATAACACCAGCACCAATTATAGTTAGATCAAAGAACATTGGATTCTATATAATTAGATAAAAGGAACTAACGGAATATTGCAAGAATATAAGAAGACTAAGATAAGGATTGGAATTAATATTTTCATAAATTTATTCTGCCATAGCAGAATATTAAAATGAAACATATTATTATGATTAATATAAAGAACTGAGCCTTGGAAGACCCAATTCTTTAAAAACGATTATTAGTCAGCGAAGTCTAGACCTTTTGCTGCTTGAACTTCTCTTTTGTTAGGGTTTACTGATTCTCTAAAAGGAACATCAACAATCCTGGCATTAACAGCCACACCTGGTGATTCAGCATATTCATCAGGCAATTTGACCATATATTCTGTTCCAACCTCTGAAGCTTCCCATGGGACCCAGGCAAGAGCAATATTTGTCTCTAACTCAGGCGACCACCAAGGAGATGTAACATAACCAACCTCATCTCCACTCGTATTGGTTACTATCCAAAAATCAGGTGCATAATCAGTAATCTCTTTGCCACCAAGAGTTAAACCAACCATTTTCATTTTAAATGGAGCTTTTCCTTCATCAATTATTGCTCTTTGTTTTTCAAGCTCCACTTTACCAATATAATCAGCAGCTTTGTTTCTTGGCACTTGGTAGCTTAAATTCACTTGAAAAGGTGAGGTTTCATGATCTAAATCTTGTCCCCAAGATAAGATACCAGCTGCTATTCTTCTATGATGTGCAGGTGCTATAACCATAAGACCAAATTCTTCACCTGCTTCAAGAACAGCATTCCACATTTTTTCTGCATTATCGTGAGCGTCACGTACATATATTTCATAACCTTTTTCACCTGTGAATCCTGTTTGACTAATAACACAATCAGCTCCGCCAATTTGAGTTTCTAAGATTCCATAGTAAGGAACTTCTCTTAACTCTTCGCCTGCTAACTTTGCCATAAGATCTTCAGATAAAGGACCTTGAATTTGAACAGGACAAACATCGATTTCATCGATTTCAACATCATATTTCTTAGATACATTTACGCCCTGTAACCAAAGTAAAAGATCGCTGTCTGAGATAGAAAACCAAAACTCATCTTCTGTTAATCTTAATAAGACAGGGTCATTTAGAACTCCTCCTTTTTCATTGCACAAAATTGCATATTTGCCATTGCCTGGTTCAATTTTTGTTGCGTCGCGAGTTATTACATAATCTGTAAACGCCTCTGCATCTGGACCTTTAACCCTTATTTGTCTTTCAACCGCAACATTCCACATGGTAACTCTATTTACTAAGGCTTCATATTCAACCATAGCACCTCCATCCTCAGGCCTTACATAACCCCTTGGATGATAAATACGGTTGTATACAGTTGCTCTCCAACAGCCAGCCTCATGAGATAGATGCCAAAAAGGTGATTTTCTTACTCGAGTAGAGATCAATAACTCAGTGGGTGTTCTGCCACTCTGTCTTAGATTTACTGGAACCACACGATCACTTTGATCGACGTTAGGATGATTTGGATTTGTCATATTTACTCTCCCGTGCTTTATAACTTATATCTTCTTTTTATATATAATAAGAAGTATTTGTAATAAATTTACGCCTTTTTTTTATTTTTGTAAATCAAAAATTTATCCTACCTAAATAAGTAATTTAAAATTGTAAGTTGTTAAAATATAAATGAACATTTAGGATTAAGTATTGGAAAAAATCATTGAGCTTGTTAGCTAAATATATGAAAAAATGCCTACTTATAATCATTTGCACACACATTAATGCTTTTAGTATTTTCTTTTAACACAAGGAATGAAATTTCAAACCCTAAAACTATTTTACTTATTCACAAAACTCGAACTTGTGGCCATAAAAGAGAATGGCAGAACATATCAAAGAATATGTATTTAATGTCCATATATAAAATCATAAAAGTCTTGAGTAAATAAAAATTAGTTATTGTTCAAATAATCTTTAATTGCCAACTTATCTTCTTTCATATCGGCTCTAAAAGCATTAAAAAGTTTCTGATCATGGTTAGGCATTAGGCCTTTAGCCATATTTTTAATTTGTTGATAAAACCATGCCATTGCACCAAATGCATTAATAACTTTTATTATGGTGAATGGACTTGATGGAGAAAAAATTGAGGGCCCTAATGAAAGAGTCTTTTCAAAACTTGGTAATGTTTCTATCTCACCAGCTATCATTTTTTTGATGCAATAAGGATCTGCACATAGAGGTCTTCCAATGCCTACCATTTGGCAAACATTACTTTGCAAGGCATCCTCTATACCTGCTTTAGTTCTAAAACCGCCTGTGACCATAAGAGGTAGGGAAACCGCCTTTCTAATATCTTGTGCATATTCAAGAAAATAAGCTTCTCTTGCAATTGTGCTTTCTTTTCTTTCTTCACTTCTTTTTGGGTTAATAGTTAAATCATCCACACCTATAAGTTTTGGTTGTTCGTATGTTCCACCTGAAATTTCTATAATATCCACACCTGAATCTTCTAGCATTTGAGCTACTTGAATACTTTCATCAGAGGTAAACCCGCCTTTCTGGAAGTCTGTAGAATTTAATTTAACTGAAATAGGAAAGTCTTCACCAACTTCTTTTCTGCATTTATTAATAATTTCTATATGAATCCTAGCTCTATTCTCAAGACTGCCGCCCCAGGCATCAGTTCTATTATTAATATCTGGTGATAAAAACTCCGATAAAAGATAGCCGTGAGCTGAATGAAATTGAACACCTGTAAACCCTGTTTCTCTTGCAATTTTTGCGGTAAAAACATATCTGTCTATTACATCGAGAATATCTTCCTCTGTCATTGGAGTTGGAGAGCCATAATTCTTACCAGGTATTTTTAATCCAATATTTGAGGGAGCTAAGGGTGAAGAATTTATTTCACCAGGTGTTTGCCTGCCAGCATGAGAGATTTGCATCCATAACTGTGTATTATTTTTTGTCCCTGCTGCTGACCATGCTTTAAGAGCATCAAATTGCTCTTTATAGTTATTCTGATCAATCACTACATTTGCAGGTCCCTCAAGGTTTCTGTGGTCAACCTGAACATTTCCAGTTAACAGAATACCTATATTGCCTTCTGCCCACCTATCGTAAAGATTTACATGGCCTTGATGAGCTAAATTATTACCTTTAGCAATACGCTCAGTCATTGCTGCTTTGCAAACACGATTTTTAATAATCTGTCCGCATGGCAATGTAAAAGATTCATTCATTAAATTTTGCATTAATTATCCCCAAAGAAATATGAAGTATAACTTAGAAAAATATTAGATGGTGGGCCCGGTAGGACTCGAACCTACGACCAATGGATTATGAGTCCACTGCTCTAACCAACTGAGCTACAGGCCCCTTTAATTTTTTATTTAAAATGCGAGACATTATATAAGAATAAAAAAATTAAGGAAGTGGGTTTTATTTTTAAGTTGGTCTTCTAATTGAAACTAAATTATTAAAATAATCAGACCATATAGCTTGCTGTTTTTCATTTAATTGATAACCAAAAAACTTATTAGCTGCATATAAAATAAAGTTTTTAGAAAACATTGCAAGCTTACTATTATCTCTCTTAATCTTCCAAATTGAAGAAATAAGTTGAGCATGGATGCTAGCTACTGATGTTGATGATAGTTCTGTGCTTGAGGCTTTTAGCAAGTTTAAATAGCTCAAATAACGATCATGATGTTGTTGATCTGTATTATTTGAAAGATTGGAATCAGACTCATCTCTAAGATAATATATTATTGAATTTGCATAAACTAAAGAATTTGAATGGGCAGCTAGGCGCATAGGCAAAGATATGTCTTGAATAAAAACTTTTTCATCAGCCCCTTCTGAACGAGACCATAAATCTTTAGATACCAGGAAACCCATATGAACAATTGATTTTTTAAGACAAAACTCTAATGAATTTAAATGAAGCTCTTCATTGCTAATATGTGTAATTTTATTTGGTATATCTTTAAGTCTTTTTGACATACCAAAAACAAGTTTAACTTTGTATTTTTTTGCAATATTTAGTAAATATTGTGTTGCATCTTTTGGTAAAAAATCATCTCCATCTATTGGGATTAGATACTCACCTAAAGCAAGTTTTGCAGCTATATTTAGAGATTTTGAAGGGCCTAGGTTTTTCTTATTTTTGATAATACGAATTCTTTGATCATCTCGCTGAAGACTTTCAAGAATTTTTATAGAATTATCAGAGGATAGATCATCTATACAGATAATTTCAATTTTATCAAATCTATCTAACTCTTGGTTTTGAATCCAAGAGATAGTCTCTTTAATTTCATTTTCTTTATTGAAGACGGTTATTAAATAACTAACGTCCATGCTTAATTATTATTCGTCTAAAAAACTTTTTAGATGGCTTGATCTGCTTGGGTGACGAAGTTTTCTTAAAGCTTTTGCTTCAATCTGACGAATTCTTTCCCTTGTAACATCAAATTGTTTGCCCACTTCTTCAAGAGTGTGATCAGTATTCATGCCTATACCAAACCTCATCCTCAAAACTTTAGCTTCCCTAGCAGTTAATGATGCTAATACATCATCAGTAGCAAAATGAAGGCTGTCCTCAGTGGCATTTTGTAATGGAGATTCTATTACAGTATCTTCAATAAAATCACCTAAGCTTGAATCTTCATCGTCTCCAATGGGTGTTTCAGTTGAAATTGGTTCTTTAGCAATCTTTAAAACCTTTCTTACTTTATCCTCTGGCATATCAAGCTCTTTACTTAACTCCTCTGGAGTTGGCTCTCTGCCCATATCTTGCATCATCTGTCTTGAAACTCTATTGAGCTTATTTATTGTTTCAATCATATGAACAGGGATTCTAATAGTTCTAGCCTGATCAGCGATAGATCTTGTTATAGCCTGTCTTATCCACCACGTTGCATATGTTGAGAACTTGTAACCTCTTCTGTATTCAAATTTATCAACCGCTTTCATTAAGCCAATATTTCCTTCTTGTATAAGATCTAAAAATTGGAGGCCCCTATTTGTATATTTTTTTGCAATTGATATTACCAACCTTAAGTTAGCCTCAACCATATCTTTTTTAGCACGTCTCATTTTTGTCTCACCCATAGACATGCTTCTATTAATTTCTTTAATTTCTTTAACGCTTAAACCAACTCTCTGTTCTAGCTCTATGATATCTTTTTGGGCGATTACCACATCTTGTTTTACTTTTTGCAGTAAGTCTTTTTTATATTTTTTCTCTTTCATAAGAGAATCTACCCATCTTACTTTTGTTAAGTTTTCTGTATAACTAGCTAGAAAATCTTTTCTTGGCATACGTGCATTTCTAACAAGCTGCTCTTGAATAAACTTTTCTTTTTCTCTTATTTTGCTTAATCCAGACCTTGCAATGGATGCAATATCATCAAACATACGAGGACTAAATTTTAAGAATTGGAATATTTCACCAAGCTTATCAAACTCAGTGTGAGCTTCTTTAGAGTGCCTGCCTTTTGATTCAATGACTTTTAAAGTTTTATTGTATTGTTTTTTAATGTTGGTCATCCTTCTTTGGACTTCTTGCATATCAGGACCGGATGACACCTCTTCGTCAGACTCTTCTGCGGCTTCTGCCTCTTCTTTTGCTCTTTGGCTTCCAGGACCTGCTGATGGAACCTCCTCCATCTCCTCTAAGAAACCTGTAAGAAAATCATTAATTTTCTTATCGCCATCTTTCACCATTTGGTGATAATCGATTACAAACTCAACAGTCTTTGGATAATATACGCTGGATTTAAGTAAGTCTCTCATGCCTTCTTCGATTCTTTTAGCAATCTCGATCTCACCTTCTCGAGTTAATAGATCAACAGTTCCCATTTCTCTCATATACATTCTAACTGGATCTGTTGTTCTTCCTGTTTCATTTTCTACAGCAGCAAGAGCCTCAGCAGCTTGTTCTAGGGCAATATCATCAGAGTCTTCGGATTCAGCAAGTAATAGATCATCTGCGTCTGGAGCTGTTTCATGAACCTGAAGACCAAGATCATTAATCATTCCAATAATTTCATCAACCTGATCTGGATCAGAAATATCCTCGGGAAGATGATCGTTAACATCGGCGTAGGTTAGGTAGCCCTGCTCTCTTCCTTTTTCGATAAGCTCAGCTATTTTTGAACCTTTTTTACTTAATTTATCCACGAATTCTTATACTCCAAATGTATTAGCTCTATTTGGTGATGAATTATACTTTTTCAATCTATTTAGAGCTTAATTTTTTTAATAAAGCCTGGTCTTCGTCGGACATTGCATCTTTTTTAAGGATGATCTGTTGAAGTTCTCTTTTTTCAGCAGACGTTATTTCTTGCATATTATACTTTTCTTTTAGTATTTCCTGTCTATCTTTTTCAGATTTTGAAATTAAGCCTATACAATCTTTGAGCATAATGCATGCATCTTCCTCTGAAAGCTTGATTTCAGAAACTAATGCTTCACCAAATAAATTTTTAATTTTTTTATTTTCTATCTGCTCAAAAAGAATCGACGGAACAGCCTCAGGATTAGCTTTATAGAAATCTCTAACATCAAGGAGAAATAAAAATCTTGAATCTCTTTTTATGAGATCAAAGATTCTGTCACTTGATAATTTTGGATATTGGATTAAAACAGTAAAAATTCCCATTACTGATTTTCTTATGACAGATGTAGGAATTTTTTTAATAGGTTCTTCTGAGCCAGACTTATCTGGCATAAAATTAACCCCATTATTAAGTAGTTTTCCAAAATCTAAATCACATATGTGACCAATTTCGCTAATATATGCTTCTTTAAGCGTTGGGTTAGTTATTTTATCAACCAGCGGTATTGCAAATTGTGCAACTAAAGATCTTCCTTCTATAGAAGAAAGGTCAGCTTGTGTCTTAATAGTACTTACAAAATAATCTGAAAATGAAGTTGCTTCATTTGCTAGCTTTATAAATGCATCTTTACCTTTTTCTTTAATAAAACTATCGGGATCGTCTCCTGGTTTAAGGAATATAAAGCTCATTCTTATATCCTCTCTTAAAAGAGGTAATGCATTCTCAACTGCTCTCCATGATGCTTTTTGACCTGCCTCATCTCCATCAAACACAATATAAATATTATTTGTATAGCTAAGAATTTTTCGAAGCTGCTCTTGTGTAAAAGCAGTTCCAGAAGAAGCAACAGCATTTTTAATTCCATGTTGGTGAAGTCCTATTACATCCATATAACCCTCAACTAAAAACAATGATTCTGGTCTTTTTTCGATTAACCTTGCTTCGTAAAGACCGTATAACTCATATTTCTTTTTATATGTTTTAGTTTCTGGTGAGTTTAAATATTTTGCTTGATTGTCTTTATCAGTAATTAGTCTTCCGCCAAAGGCTATATGTTCACCCTTAATATTTCTAATAGGAAACATGAGCCTATCTCGAAAACGATCATACATATCGCCGTTATCATTAGAACCGAAAAGACCAGAGTCGGTTAAATCTGTTTCGTTATAATCTCTGGATAAAATACTATGAAGCGTTGGGCTTTTCTCCATCGAGTATCCCAATTCAAAAAACTTTGCGGTGTCACCGCTAATTCCTCTATTTTTTAGGTACTCGATAGTTTCTTTTCCAGGGTTTGATTTTAATTGCTCTTTAAAAATTTCTGCGGCTTTTGTGTTTATGTTTAAAGCATCTGACAGATCGACTAATTTTTCTTGCTTGGGCACTTCCATACCAACATGCGAAGCTAATAGTTCTACTGACTCCATAAAGTCAATTCCATCATATTCTCTTAAGAAATGAATTGCGTTACCTGAAGCCTTACAAGCAAAGCAATGATAGGATCCTGTCTCCTCATAAACCACAAAAGATGGTGTTTTTTCATTTCCATCACCATGAAATGGGCATTTTGCTTTATATCTTCCTCCGGTTCTTTCTAGTTGAACACGTCTATTAATAATATCGACAATGCTAACCGAGGTTATCAATCTATCGATAAAACTTGATGGGATGGACATATATTAATTTTCACTCAGCCAATGATCTATAAGTATTTTTGCAGCATGCGCGTCAACTAGATCTGTTTTTATTTCTAAAAGATTCTGCCTTGCTTCAAAGCTTGTTAATCTCTCATCTACATATTCACATGGAATATTAGTTATTTTATTTAATTTTTCAAAAAAAATGTTTACTGTCTTCATGATATCACTATCTGTTCCATCCATATTGAGTGGCTTTCCAACAAGGATTAATTCTGGCCTCCATTCCTCAACTATTGAGTGAATTTTGCTCCAATTTGTCACATTATTTTTATTAAAAATAACTTCTAATGGGGAAGAAGTCCGAGTTTTTGTCTGCCCAACAGCAACCCCAATTTTTTTTGTACCAAAATCAAAAGATAGTATTTGCATTTACTTGGGTGAAAAATTCCAATCTCTTATTATTTCTAAAATACTATATTCATTAAGCATCTTTGGGTCAAAGGGTGCAAAAGGTGCTGCTTCTTCAAGTATTTCTATTGCCATTCTATCAACACTAAGGTTTCCTGAAGATATAATGATTTCAGATTTAATGAGGTTACCAAAAGAATCGATGGTTGCCATAATTTGAACTTTAGAATCAGAATAATCGATATCCTTAGATGTAATTAGTTCATCACCAGTAGATTCTATTTCTCTTTGCCATAAATTCAGATACATGGCCTCTTCGCTAGTTACTAATGAATTAGCTTCTAATTTTTTTATCTTTTGTGCTTTATATGAACTTCTGTTTATTTCTTTGCTGATTAAGCTTTCTTGAGAATCACTATTGCTTGATACTTCGGTCGAAGATTGGCCAACATTACCAAAAGAATCTTGAGATGAATTAGCAAATTTAACATTAATAATGGGTGAGTTTTCTAATAAAGGTAGTTTGTAAAAGGTTGTAAAAGTTACGCCAAAAATTAATAAAGTATGAAAAGTTAAAGATAACAGAAAGGATTTATTAAGCGTTAAAGATCTTTTGCTTGTTTTGGGGCTTAGTAAAACTGAACTCATAGTCCTGATAAATATTCCGTAACAGGATTTTTTCCAGACTGGTCAAAAATTTCTCTCGCACAAGTTGGGCTAGTAATATTTATTTCGGTAAGGTAGTTGCCAATCATGTCTATGCCCGCAAAATTTATGCCCTTTGTCATGAGAAATTTTCCCACTTCTTCTGCAATTCTCTTTTGATTTTCATTAATGTCTTTCACAACACCCTTGCCGCCAGCAGCTAAATTACCTTTAAAACTCTCCCCTTGCGGGATTCTAGCCAATGTTTTTTCAAAAGGCTTTCCATGGATTATCAAAATTCTAAAATCTCCCTTATAAATTTCTGGTAAAAATTCCTGAACAACAATTTGAGTTGTTTCGTCCTCAGTCATATCTAGAAGAATATCTAAATTCTCTTCTTCCATGTCTTCCATCTTGAAGATAGATTCACCACCCATCCCGTCAAGAGGTTTCACAATAATAATCTCATGGTTAGCTTGAAAATTAATTATCTTCTCAATATTAGATGTGATAAGTGTTCTTGGAATATATTCTTTAAAATGAATTGCAAAAATTTTTTCATTAAACTCTTTAATTGAATTAGGTTTATTAAAAACCTTTGCTCCCTGAGTTTCAGCAAGACCTAATAGGTGAAGTGAGTTGATATAATCACAATCAACTGGGGGATCCTTTCTCATAATCGTAAATGAGAAGTCTGCAACCTTAATAGGCTCTTTTCTTATTCCTTGAACCTGACTTGTGCCTATCTCAATAATGTTTCTAGCATCTGCAAAAACCACACCTTCATCGACATACAAATGTTTCATCTCTGCTTGAAATACTTTATATCCTTTTGAGATAGCTTCCTCCATCATAAAAATCGATGTATCTTTTTGAGGTTTTAGCTCTCTCATGGGATCTGTGATAAAAAGTATTTTCTTACTCATATTCAAATGTTATCAAAATGGTTTTGAATAAGAGATGCTATCACAACAGGAGCTGTTTCTGCCCTAAGAATATTTTTACTCACTAATTTAAACTCAAATTTATGTAAATTTAATAATTTGATTTCAGATTCAGAAAAACCAGATTCTGGGCCAGTAATCATGCAAATACTAGATGAATTAATCTTTGTTATATCAAAAGAACTTTTTGCATTGACATCAAATACACATACATCCATATCATTAACTAGAGCTATGCCATCATTAAGACTTGACGCAATGTGTGTAACAGGTAAAAAATTAGAGCCACATTGTTTGCATGCACTAATAATAACGTCTTCCAATTTTGAATAAATTTTTGTGACATCTTTTTTGGCAATACTTTGATCTATCAAATCAGGTTTATAAAAAATAAACTCAGATATGCCTATTTCGCATAATTTCTGAACCATAAAATGAAAATTATCTTTTTTAATAAATGGAACCATAAAGACAATTTTCTTTGTAGGTTTTTTTGATACTTCTAAATCAGAAACTCTTACTAAGCTTACCGATGATCTATCCAGCTCCACAATCTCACAAATAGCTGAAGCCCCGCATCCATCGAATACCTCAACTTTATCCTTTTCTTTGAGTCTAAGTACTTTTATTAAGTGCATAGACTGAGTTTGGTCTATTTTAAAGACGCTATTATTTTCTGATACTGATTTACAATATATTCTATGAGTTCTCACAATAACATTATAGCTATAGGACACTAATAAATGTCAGAGATAAATCTAATATTCATAAGACACGGAGAGGCTGAAGAAAGTTGGGGAGAACACCCCGATCCTGGTCTTAGTAAAAATGGCATATCTCAATCTCAAAAACTGATATCAAATCCTTCCCTTCAGTCATTAGAAAATTTCATGTTTATTTCAAGCCCTAAGTCCAGGGCCAAAATGACAGCCGCTCCAATTCTTAAAAAATATAATAAAAAATTAATAATAGATAATCATTTTTCTGAAATACCCTCCTCAAATATAAAAGCTTCAGAAAAAAGAGAGTGGCTA
>JACLAB010007116.1_pt1 | contig 13835 bp, 28 predicted proteins | sample 8027921 | NCBI WGS metagenome assembly JACLAB01 (sample SAMN15725117, study PRJNA655200) | protist metagenome | isolation source: fluorescence activated cell sorting (FACS) single amplified genomes of... | place: USA: West Boothbay Harbor, Gulf of Maine | collected 2000-07-19
CAACTGCAAATAATACTCAAACAGAAATCTTTGTCGATGGTGTTGCAAGTAGTCGCATGACAATCGCAACTAACACAACATGGATGTTCTCAGCTATGGTTGCTGGAAGATCAGCGACTGAAAGCGCTGGTTATAAAATCGAAGGTGTTATTAAAAATGATGGTGGAGCTACAAGTTTAGTTGGTACTGCAGTTAAGACAGTATTCGCAGAAGAAGATTCAGCATGGGACATTACAGTAGAAGCTGATGATACAAATGATGCTTTAGTGTTTAAAGTAACTGGTGATTCTGCAGACAGTGTAGTTTGGGAAGTAACAGTTAATAAAACAGAAGCATCATAACGTATTATGGCGGGTAAATCATTCAGAGGTGAAGTCACTAACAGTGTAGTTGAATTAAACTTACTGGATGGAGATGCTGGTACATTGTCTTATGGTATTGGTGGAACTAATAATGGTGAAATCAAAGTAGTTCATAAGGGAGATATTGTTCAGAGTGACGGGTTTTATGATGCTGGAAGTGACTTTGGCAGTGGTGATATGAAGGGGCTTGTGATTGGCACAAGTTGTACGAGTATTGGGAGTAGTGCTTTTTATTATTGCGGCGGTTTAACTGGCGATTTAGTTATTCCAGATAGTGTGACAACTATTGAGGGTGGACCCTATGCAGGAGCTTTTCTCGGTACATCTGGAGTGACATCTTTAACCATAGGAAATAGTGTTACGAGTATTGGGGATTATGCTTTTTATTTATGTGCCACGTCTGGCACAGTTGGTGATTTAGTTATACCAGATAGTGTTACGAGTATTGGATATTATGCGTTTGGTAATTGCGGCTTGAGTGGCACATTAACCATTGGAAATAGTGTTACGATTATTGGAAGTTATGCTTTCGGGTATTGCTCTTCCATTACCAGAGTTGAGATTCTCGCAACAACCGCACCTACGATTGGTAGTAATGCGTTTCGTTATATGTCCTCAGTTTCTCCCGCAGAAATACACGTTCCAGCTGGAGCAACAGGATATGCAGCATCATACGATGGGTTAACAGTAGTAGCAGACTTATAAAAAGATGAGCAAAACATACAAAGGACTAACCTAACCCAATTCCAAACTAACAAAAATTTTAATTAAATAATAATATGAAATATGCAATTACAGGTCCAAGAGGGCTAATATTCAGAATAGTAGATACAGAGCCAACACAGGCTCCACACTACAGCGAAATCTCTGATGCAGATGCAGCAACAGTCGAGGCTAGTGATGATAGATATTTTATTGTTGATGGGACTTTACTAACGCAGCAAGCATTTAGAGATCAAAAACAACAAGAGGGACACGAACAAGCACTCGCTGATTTTGGCGCAGATGTTGATGGTGCAAAACAATATGCCAGAGACCACTTTGCTAGTAAGAGATACAATGTAGAAGTTGGTGGCATTGATGTTGGTGGTCTTCCAGTAAGAACTGATAGACTCACAGTAGCACGGATTTATCAAGCAAATGCACTAGCAATTGCAGATCCTACATTCACTACTGATTGGAAGATCGGTGATGGATCATTCATTACTGTTGATGCTACACTGATTGGTTCAATAAGTGATGCAATCACAAGCCACATTCAAACTTCTTTCGCAAGAGAGAAAACAATCAATGAAGAAATCACTGCAGCAACTACAATAGCAGAGCTACAGGCAATCACATGGTAATTTAATATGAGCAAGTTATTCAAAGGCAATGTAACTAATAATGTAGTTGAGCTTAACTTGCTTGATACTGCTGGCACTCCTACTGTTATTACAAAGAATACTGGAGCGAATGAAGTTATTCAGATATTTGGTGATATAGACGAAGCAACAACTGGTGGGTATGCTGGGTACGGAGCTGACAGTGAAGCAATCGTTTTAGGTACATCTTGCACAAAAATCGGTTATAGCAGTTTAGGTGGCAACAGATACAACTGCCAACTAGTAATCCCAGACAGTGTTACAACTATTGAAAGTGCTGCGTTTTATTATGCAACTGATATAACAGGCGACTTAGTAATCCCAGACAGTGTTACAACTATTGGGGATAATTCTTTCGGCTCTGCTGTTTTCACTGGCTGTACATATGGACCTAACCTCACCATAGGTAGAAATGTTCAGCTTATAGGGGATTGGTCTTTTGGCTTGAATAGTAACCTCACTAATGTTAATTGTTATATATCTAAAACAGTTATCGATGAAAACGACCAAGTGTTTATTCAATCAGTTAACATAGCCACTATTCATGCTAGAGTGAGTGACAGTACATGGACTGCTGGAACTAATCAGACCATTGGTGGTGTTGGTGGTATAGAAGTTATAAAGGATTTAGTATAGACTCATGAGCAAAACATACAAAGGACAAATTACCAACAATGTAGTAGAACTCACCCTCCAAGATGAGCAGGAGTTTAAAACGCCTACGATTGTTTGGAGTAGCACAACGAATGGTGAGATTGATCAAGTGCAGGGAGATATACCAGCGAGTTGGTCGGCGGGTAGCTATGGTAGTACACCAATAAATGCACTGCAGATTGGTAGTTCATGTACTAGTATTGGTAGTAATGCTTTTTATTATTGTCAATTTCTCACACAGGACTTAGTTATACCTGATAGTGTTACGAGTATCGGTAGTTATGCTTTTTATTATTGCTATGATTCCAATACTGGTGCAGGTCTTACTGGTTCATTAACCATTCCAGATAGTGTAACAAGTATCGGGAGTGCTGCTTTCTATTATGTTTATGGAATGGAAGGTACTTTAACTATTGGAAACAGTGTCACTACTATTGGAGATTATGCATTTGCTTACAACTCATTTTCTGGTGATTTAGTTATACCGAACAGCGTGGTAAGTATAGGTATAGATGCTTTCGCAGACAACGACAATGCGTTTACTGGTTCACTAACTCTAGGTCAAAATCCTAGCTTTACAACAATACCAGAACGCGCGTTTATTGGGACTCCTTTTACTGGCACTCTCGATATACCAGATAATATAACCACAATAGACGTTAACGCTTTCAATGGGACTAACTTTTCTACTATTGTAATACCTGATAGCATTACTAGTATAGGGTCTTTAAATTTCAAAGACTGTCTTTCGTTAACGGCTGTATACACAGCCTGTCCAGCTTCATCGTGGGTTGGCGTGAATTGTTTTCGGGATTCTACTAACCTTACAGATATATATGTTCATGCAGATCAGCTAGCTGGTTATGATGCTACATGGAGGTCAGACCAGGCTGTTGATGCAGGAGCTACAATATCGACTTGGACCAACTATCCTAACATACCATAATTCTTTCTTGACTTTTTATTATTAGTATATATAATACTAGTATATGAAAACAGTTCATTTCACATCTGGTCTTCCTAGAGCATGCTCTACTCTTCTTCAAAATCTATTAGCACAAAACCCTGAAGTACATGCAACTGCTACATCTGGTGTCCATGAAATGGGATATATTGCTAGAGACTTTTTTGAAACAGAAGAGTTCAAAACATTCAAGAATCCATTAGATGGTGAAAGACAATACCTCAACTTTGTAAGAGGTGGTATTCAGAATGCTTTTAATGATGACACTGATAGACCTGTTGTAGTAGACAAATGTAGAAGTTGGATTGGTCATTTGGATCAATTGTATAAAGTATTTCCAGATGCTAAAGTATTAGTGCCAGTTAGAGATGTAAGAGGCATTCTTTCTAGTTTTGAGAAGCTAAGAATCAAGCATCCATCAAGGTTTGTTGGTATTGAAAAGCAGAATCCACAGAACTGGACAACCATTGAAAAGAGATCACAGGGATGGCTCAATACCCCACCACTTGGTATTGCAGTAGAAAGACTACATGATGCAATTAAAACACATAAAGATAAACTACACTTTGTCCATGCAGAGGATCTAACTGCTAACCCAGTCGAAGCAATGAATGCAATCTGGGATTATCTAGAAATGGATAGGTTTGAGGTAGACCCCAACAACGTTGAACAATATACTGATGAACATGAGCTTGGGTGGCCGTATGGTGAGCATAGTATTCGTAGTGTAGTAAAGCCACTTGAGCCAGATTGGCATGATGTTTTGGGTAGAGAGTTCTCTGAGCAGATAAAACAGAGCTTTGCTTGGATTAACGATCTGTAACTATTGATTCATAAAAGTTTTAAAGTATCAATCCAAGAGCTTTGTATTATGCGTGCATAATACAAAGCTTTTTTTGTATCACCAGAGCTTTTGTTTTCTCTTTTGATATTCAGCGTAGGTAATATACTGTCCTTCCTCTAGCCCTGAGTCATCAAACTCAAGCTCGTCTGTATCATACCCCTCCCAGACACACCAGAACTGCCATGACTTTTCAGCTCGTTTCTCTTCATCTGTCATCGATAATATTTATAAAAAAAGTGCAGTGATAATTAAACCACTGCACTTTTATTTTAATTAATTTGTTATACAGGAGCTAGTACATAGTCTTTACCATCAAGGGTAAGAATATTACCAGTTGGTTTTGTTTCCTCTTTCTCAAACTCGATTTCAATCTCAAGTTCTTCCTTGGGCTTAACAAACGACTTATGTACAATGTCATTAAAGTCATCTTGCATATGTCCCTCAACTAGCCACTCAACTGACTTAATATGCTCTACTCCTTCAATCTCACAACGAACCCATCCCCAGTTATCATCATAGGAATCTGCTCTCCATTCTAGAATCTTGATAGGCTCAACCTCTTTATTAAGAAATGGCTGATTGGTTCCTGTTCGTTGATACCAAAGCTGACCAGAATTAACACGTGGTGTATAATCATCTGTTTCAGCGTCATTATGTGCTGTGTTATGCATACGTCCGGTAAGGCGGAAGAGAAGATAAACAAGCGCCATTGTGCCAACTACCACAAGTGATAGTAGCATTTCTGTTGTTACGTACTGTTGTATGTTCATAATATTATTATAGTCTATAGTCATCATAGGTCAACTTAAAAAGGGCAATCGTTATCGTCAATTACATCTGCTACAGATTCTACATTGTGTGGTTTACTTTGTAGGGATTTCTTAAACTCACGAAATGTGCCTTCAAATTCTATGCTGCAATAGTATTCATACAGAGGATCTGGAGCAGATGGTCCATAAGCCTCTTGCATGTAGTCGTAGTGTGAGCATTCGTCTCTATAGTGCTCTTCTCGTGCTTGTGTATAGCTATAGTCCATAATTAAAAAGGTGCATCAGTATCATCAATGACATCAAAATGGCTTAAGACATCACTCTCTTCAACATTAGGGTATTGGTCTTGCATCTCACGAAGTCTCTCAACATGCTTAACTCTTCCCATATACCAATCATGCCACTTACCTGATGGCTTACGCTTCTTATATTTCAAATACAAGTCAAGAGCATCATTCCACTCCTTATAGTTCAGTTTGTTTAATGTATATCTCATAAAGCTTTAAGAGCAGATATTCTTGCTAAAATTCTTAACACAACTTCTAGCACCTGAAGGTACAAAGTAGGCTTTATTTTCTCTCCAAGACTCTGCAGACATTACCTGAATATCTCCTCCTGTCTTGTGATCCCATATTCTGACGCCTTTTGGTCTTTCTACATCATTACTAAATGCGCATTCTTTACATCTCTTGAGACCTAGCTCTAATCGTGCTTCTTCTACTGGGTTACCACAACCACAAATTATCGTACTCATACTATTATTATATTGATGTTCCTTTTATAAAATTTATGCCCTGTGAGTTGCGTCGAACGCTCTTCCTCACTCTCAGCCGGAGCCAGCCACAGACTACAGTTTCGCCGCAGCCTACGCGCTTAAGATCTAAAATGTATCTCTGTAATTATACTCCTGTACTTTGCTCTCTTCAGCCTCTTTAACTATTGACTCTACTTTCAGTAACATTTCAAGTCTAGCCTCTCTAAAGTTACTCTCGTATTCCTCTAGAGCAATATACACCTCAACAAGCTTATCTACCTTTCTATTGATGTCAATTGCTACATATATAATAAAGGCAAAACTAGCTGTTAATACAATGTTTAGTAGTGCTTGTGGATTTGTCATAATAAAAATGGTACGCCCACCAAGAATCGAACTTGGAATACAGGTTTAGAAGACCCAGGTTATATCCGTTTAACTATAGGCGCGTATAAAAGTTAAAGGTTAAGTTCAGTTAGGATTTCGTCTGCTTTGTTGCGCAGATCATCACGGCTATTGCTAAATTCTCCTGACCGGCGCTTACTAGACGCAGCAAGATATACAAAATCTAGAAGCATGGCTTTATCTAATGCCAGTTGATGATGCTCATTTGCGAGCTTTGCCTCATACTTGCGCCTTTGCTCCTCACGTTCGATTGCTTTGTTAGTAAGTATCATTGTCATACTATTATTATATCAGAGTTCCTTTTTAGCCAAAGTACATTTCTAAAATAGTCTGTTTAGCCCATTCAATAACACGGAAGATAAAAACAAATATAAATGCATCTGTAAAGCTGATATAACCGATAAGGTTAAAGCAATACCAAGCTATGGTAGCAACAATAATATTAAACAGTAATATTAAGCCATATAAGCTCAAAGTGTAAAGTGGATGCTCTTCTTCCTCCATGTGATCTTATTGTATTATATTGTTGAGATAAATCTACTGACTAAATTTCAGTCTCAATTACTCTAATTGCTGACTCAATATCACTAATAATATTTTCAACTTTTAACACATCTTGATTAAGACTAGTAATCTTTTTTAAAACTTCAGGAGGAATATCTGTATTTTTATAGTATCTTTCAGAAATATCATCAAGTTGTTTGAGAATATTTGCACGTGCAGATTTGTAGTCGCACTCACAACGCTCAAGCATAGCTATTGTTGTCATCTTACAATCGTTCGAGTCAATTACGCAATTACCAATCATAACTACCAGTCCACATTAACACCTCTAGTGTCAATATGAACAAAACCGCGATACTTACCAATACCACCACGGAAGACTCTCCTATCTCTTAATTGTTTCGCTACTTTCGCAACCTTCCATGGACTAGTCTTGTTAAAGACAACATCCACTGCTTGATTTGACATATGATATGATCGTGACTTACCACGAACAGCTCTATTATACTCTGGACTTCTATATGCTGAGACAATTTCCTTAACTGGTAAACCAATCTCATCACACAGCTTGTCGATAACCTTAAGTGTTGGTCCAATCTTCTTCCAGAGCTTCTTTGGAGGTAGAGAATTATGAGTACCTCTACGAGACTTAAAATGTGGCTCCATTACCATTCGTGGTGTGATATGCTTAAGGTTTAAGTCTAGTATATAATTACCATACTGATAGATATATATACCTGCTAAATCAAACCAGTCTTTAGGTATACCCTTTACCTCTTTAGTAGAGTAAACACCGAACAGATCGTTAAAGAATCCTCCGCCTACCGCTGGTGCACCTAATAGCACACCGGCGGTTGTAACACCAGCAGTCTTTATGAAGTTACGTCTGTGTGTTACTACCTCCATATATATTATTTAGTGGCAATCGTAAATGATTTTACACTATCAATACGAAATGATCTCCAGCCTTCGTTCTCCAGATCATATACTCTGAGGATGTCTGTATTCTCTTTGAGAGTACTTTCACCAATTGGCTGTTTATCCTCAGGGATGCTACTTGCTTCAGTTGTACAGATCATTGTACGGTCAGTCCCATCTTTCTTTACAAAGGTAATCTCTGCATGGTTGGTACTAACTAATGCTTTAAGAGCATCGCGGAGGTTAACTTTCGCTGTCATAGTTTTGGATTTTGTCTTCATAGTATTAAACAAGTTCAAATTGATCCTTAAGTCCGATAGTATTGTCGCACATACTAGCTACTTGCAATGCGGTATACTCGTAGGAGAACTCAATGATATTGTCTTCACTGCGCGTCCTAAAGCAGAATCCATTACCATTAATAAATGTACGACAAGTATCATATGCTTCTTTATTTTTGAATTTAATTTTTAATTTCATATTTATAGATTGAATAGGTTGTTCTCAAAGATGTTGTGCAGTGCCTTATCCTCTGCAGTTGCTACCCTCACCCTTACTTTCATTTGGAATGAGTGTGATGTATGACACATTTTATTATCATATAGCCAACCATCTTCATGGTTAACATAGTAGGTATCTTTCCAGTCAGCTCTCTCACGTAAGTATTCAGCAGTTACCTCTCTACGCTGAGCCTCATCCAGGCTTACGTCTATCTTCTGTGTTGCGTGTATCACCATAATAATATTATATTAATGTTCCTTATCGTGCCAATAAACACCACCTTTAACTTCTTCTTTTTTAATTGATGGTAGCAAGATGCTTAAAGCTTCGTTATGTCGAATGTTCTCAACCTCTAAATAGTCAATGCGTTGAGCTTGCATATCAATATACTTTCCAATATAGCACATTGTGATTAGAATAGCTCCGATACATAACAATACAGTTACAAATCCCCAGTCAGTTTTTTCTTTACTTATCATATCTTTTAAAAAGTGTTGCTGGCCAGACTCTCGCCTGACCAGCCTATTATTACACTACATTAAATCGTTTTCTTAAACACGGCTGACTTTCCACGTCCAAATTTGCAAATCTTGCCATTATCAACTAGCTCCTTGAGAGCAACGTAAGCTTGTCCTTTGGTAAGGTTGAGATTTTTCATAATACCAGCTTCGGTAATCTTTGGAGGGTCCATACCTAGGATCTGCTTATGCAGTTGAGCTTTACGCTGTGATTTGGATAGAGCCTTTGTTTGGACCTTTTTACCAGTAAGATCTAATCCCTTCGAGGTCATCGTAGCACCCCAATCTCCTGTCGCTCCGAAACGATTCTTCTGAACACTCAACAAACGATCTGTTTCATCACCGTCAGGGTCCATCGTAATTTCGAAACAGACGTCAACTGAGTGAGGCACTAGAGTTGAACCGCGCAACTTACCGTCCTTCGTTCTATGCATTACAAATACAAGTGCACATTCAGTCTCTTTAGCTTTAGAGCAGAGGGTAGATACTGCATATTGCTCCCTTGCCTGGCTATTCATCTTAGTCTTTGTTGTAAGTGCCTGGAAAGAGTCAACAACAAGCATATCAAGATCTTCCATAGCATTAGCTAGGTTATCGATATCAGTCTCGTTAGCAATGGCTACTTCTTGAACATTCAGACGCTTACAAGTAAATGCGAGCTGAAACTTATTTTCCTCTCCTGAAGAGTAACCGACGTTGTAGCCAGCCTTTGAAAGAGCTTCCATCAACTGCAGCAGACTTGTAGTCTTACCACAACCAGCTTGACCAGTAAAGGTCATAGACGATCCCGGGAGAATTCCGTTCCCGAATAGATCATCAAATTCTTTGATACCTGAGCGCATTCTATTATAGTAGATTGAAGGAATCTTGATCTTACCTACCTTTTCGAATTTGCTTTGCTTAATGCCTAATTTCATAATGTAATATAATGTATTGTTTCTTTCTACACCTAATTATATCAGTGTTCCTTTACGAGAGTATTCTCCAATTCGCGAATTTTCACCAAAAGATCCATCAGTCGAATTTCACTCTCCTCAAGCTCGTTAGCTAGCCGAGAGTTCCTTTTCTTCTCGAACTTTAAGTCCCATTTAAGACATTCAAGTTCAGAGAGAGCGTGTTTGCGCGTTAGTTCTTCTATATCAACCATACTAATATTATATCAGTGTTCCTTCTAACTTGTAATTGCTTGTATTATAATACATACAAAGAACGCTAATGCAATACACCCAGCAAAGATACTAACTCCCATTAATAAAAACTCAGCGCATTCTTCCATTGGATCCTGATCGTGTCTCATACCATTATTATATCAGTGTTCCTTTAGAGACTCAACATCACCTTCATACCCTGGCTCAATGCCATACTCTCTCCTAGCCATCCAACCCTTTACGAATGCTTCTTTATTATGGCCTGTTGATTGTTTCCATTCTCTATATGTCTGCAGTTTTTGGTTACCATCTACATAAGCAATATATGCCATGTAACAGCTGTGCAGTTCTCTATCGTAAGCTAGCATACATATATTATATGCTAGTTCCTTTCTACCTCCAGTTTAATTCATATATGATGTTAAAATTATATTCCACATCATCAGCTGGCTCACGTGATACACCAATACGTTTCTCTAGAGGAGAAGAGCATGCTCCAATAATAAGACATGCTAGTAATATCGAAAACCTTAAACTCATACTAATGGACCGTCTGTTGAGAAGTACGCTCCAATGTGGTTGTCTCCTACCATATCTCGTAAAGAATTACTATTACCTAACCAATGACCTATTAGATTAGTCGTATAGTCAGTGCCACTCCATAGATTTGATATTGTAGTTGCGTCTAAAGCAGCGTCATATATGCGACAATCACAAATTTGACCATCGTGCAAGTATTGTGAGCCGTTTCTGCTACCAATACATATTCTTGTATTTGTATTATAAAGAGATGCGGGTATGTTTGTTGTATTGGTGTTCTCTAGTGAGCCGTTGATATATATTTTTATTGACGTTGATGGTTCATATACACCTGCAACATGTATCCAATCATTAATATACATCGATGTTGTGCTTGGAGTGTTTACTGCGGTATTACCACTACTAGATACTTGAAAATATATCTTATTATCCGATCCTTTTACAAACCCTATTGATCTATTGTTATTATCTCCATTCCATTGACCGAATAAATCTCTTATACCAGCTACATCTTGATACCTAACCCATGCCGCCCATGTTTGGGGTCCTGAGATAGGAAACGTTCCACTTTTTCTAATACTGACTGAACCATAATTATTTGCATCACTGAAACCTCTACTGGACTGACCAGATTGACCATAGTTCTTATTGGGGCTTATTGAATTCTGAAAGGTGGAATTGTTTGCATTTATTCCATTATTTGAATTGGCTGAATGATCAAGTAAGTCATCTGAATCTGTAAGCCACCAACCTACTAGAGAACTTGAATAATGTATTCCTTCAGCTATACCAGCAATTGCTGATGCGCCTATGTTGTCATCATAAACTCTAACATCAGCAAGAGAGCCATCAAGATGAAAAAAGGACTCTCTGTTAAATGATTTTGTAGCGCCTAGAGTAAGTTCTGTATTAGTGTTCTTTATTGGTACATCATTTGTATGCGCTCTAACTGTAATTAATCCTGTATCCTCGACACCATTAACATATATTTTAACTCTATTAGCTGGTAATGGCTGAGTGCCATCATATTCGACAGCAATATGGTTCCATTGTGTTGGCGAAAAACATGTTACACTAGTGTTAAAGACCGCATTACCACCACCAGTAGCAGCATCAAACCTAAACCTAACCGTGTTGTTGTTAGACCTACCAAAGAGTGTAAAATTCTTATAGTTTTCATCTGGGCTATATTTTGCTATAAACGTACCCACGTCATACTCTGAGGATGAAGCAGTACCTTTTTGCCAAAGAGCTAAAGTAAATTTAGCATCCTCTGCGTGGAAAACATCATCTAGAACATCTCCCATTGTTGTATAATCATTATAATTTAGGTCATATGTTCTAGAGTAGTTACCAAACGCCAAAGATGACGCTCTCTTACCTGTTAACGATATTGGAAAATTTAAACTCATAATTATAAATCTGCGTAGTGTAGGAAAGACCCTCCGTTGTGGAACGCCTCCACATCAGCAAGCCCCCAAGGCCGATTTGCCATGCACCAATTAAGATAATAAGTATTCTGAGAATCCCACATTCTCCACACACTAGTTGACTCGTATAATGGATCTAAGTCATCACGTTCATTGGCTAAGACACCATTTTTGTATACTTTCAGATTAGTTCCATTGGTCACATAAACAATACTTGTCCAAAGATTGTTAGTTGTGCCGACATTTAACTTTCGATACGTGTTGCCTCTTGCTTGGACATAACCAGTAAATTCCCTTAAGGCATCTCCAGACAGGTTTGCTGGTTGTCCATCAACAGATAATGACCCACCCCACATCATTCTCCCGAATCCGTTTCCGACCTTCTTAATGACGGTCGCAATAGTATAGTAACCAAAGTCGGCGGGTTTAAAATTACCATTGGCACTTACGTAACCGTAATCTTTAACTGGTTTATAAGCTAAAGAAAAGCCCGTAGGCATATCGGTTGAAACTGAATCGATTCCTGCAAGGTTTATTCCTCCTGTTGCTGTGTGACTACATAAAGAATTGTATTCCTCATGCCACTTAAACAAGTCTTGCTTCAGATCAACACCCCCACCTCTCTTACCTACTAATGATATTGGAAATTTTAAGCTCATAATTATAAATCTGCGTATTGTACATAGTTACCATCATTGTGAAAAACATCTACATGTTCTTGTGTCCAAGGAATGTTAGCCCTTCCCCATATAGCAAATGAAGTCACTTGGCAGTCCCAGCACCTCCACCAAGTTGTATAAGCATTAGCTGTTCCTGTTCTGGTTGCAACTTGTACACCATTTTTATATATTGTCATGGTTAGACCATCTTTTGAAAAAACAAAGGTATCCCACTGCTGATTACTATGCGTAACTAATGTGAATGAAGATGATGAAGCAGAAATATTGATTTTATTACTAGTCGCTTCTTTTATGTTATCCCCTGCGCTTGTAGATCCTGTACCAGCCCAATTTCGATAACCATTTGTAGCTTTTCTCCCTGCTAGTGCGAAAATAGTATAGGAAGCAAAGTCTGTTGCAGGGTTGTTCATATGTGATGTAATTGAACCTGCATCTCTACTAGGGTCAAATGTATCAATAAAAGGTGCTGGTGGAGCTAGTGTTTTAGTGCCTCTTAAGCCTCCTATTTTTGCTACACCACCTACTTTATCGAATCTATCACCATCTTCCCACCAGTGTACAAGACCCTCTTTGAGATCAACACCCCCTCCTCTCTTACCTGTTAGCGATATTGGAAAACATAAACCCATACTATAAAGTTATTTAATCAAAAAGCATCTTACACACTATATAAACTAGTCCAAGTGTAACTGCAAACATGATTGATCGTTGTATTGGGAGGATTTGTGTATCTGCCAGAATCTCTGGTAGTAACGTTATCATGTATAATATTTATACAGATACTAGTGATTTATTGGGGATCCTCCCTGTTACAACTACTCAAACAAATCGTCTTTAGTTACACTCCTTTGTTGATTGACTGATATCTCCTTTGTATGCTTAATGACGTAATCCTCATCATCATTAAATCTATATGCATGACAACTTGGACACACAACAGTCTTCTTTGTAACAACACTATCACAACCCTCGCATATCTTATACTTCTCAGGTTGTAAGAGTATTAAGAGAGCTTGTTCTAGTCTTTTTTGATCAGGCATATTATTATATGGAGCCGGTTAACGGATTCGAACCGTTGACATCGAAATTACAAATTTCGCGCTCTACCAACTGAGCTAAACCGGCATTTAATAATTGGTGGGCAGGGCTGGATTCGAACCAGCGTACTCATATGAGAGCAGATTTACAATCTGCCGCCTTTACCCACTCGGCCACCTACCCAATTATTAAACCTTAAATGCATACACTAATGTAAGTATCATCCCTATAATTATGACTGCTTGATAGTATATTTCAAGGTTCATTTTATATTAAAGTTGGCTCGCCTACGTGGACTCGAACCACGATATACCTTATGAGGGCCTCCGGATTAACAGTCCAGCGCTCTACCAATTGAGCTATAGGCGAATAAATTTTTTTGGCGGGAATGACGAGGCTCGAACTCGCGACCTCCGGCGTGACAGGCCGGCGCTCTAACCA
>JACLAB010012495.1_pt1 | contig 13834 bp, 8 predicted proteins | sample 8027921 | NCBI WGS metagenome assembly JACLAB01 (sample SAMN15725117, study PRJNA655200) | protist metagenome | isolation source: fluorescence activated cell sorting (FACS) single amplified genomes of... | place: USA: West Boothbay Harbor, Gulf of Maine | collected 2000-07-19
AAACCCTACCGGTAGTACTATCGATAGTACTAAGTACTTAAAGTAGTTTTTTTTTGCGTGAAAAAAAACACTTCCGGTATTTAGGGGTGAAATAGTGTTTTTTCTTCACCGATGTCACAAAAAAAACACTTTATTTTTTGTGAATTTTTATCTCTTCATCGCCAATTTCGAAGTACTAAGTATTGATAGCCCGCTCGGCAAGTCCTATGGATAGCTGAGTGCGACTAGAGACAAAACATAAGTATGGCCGGTTTCCACCAGGATATCCTCAATCACGTTGGGAAGCGCAGTTTTGGTACTCTCTTCTGCGATATGACAATCAGTAGCGTATTGTGTACACTCTTCAAGACGTTGTCGTAGGGCCTCGTGATCGCTGTACCGCTCTCCTGTACGCGAACGCTTACAGATTTAGAACGTACGAAACACTGCCGTTAGAAAATTGGGGTTTAGAATCATAAGTTCAGTGAAACAGTGGAAGAGCAAATGTGATACAAACGATGTAGCGGGTGCAAGTGTGCGTGTGTTTGGCGATGCTTGACTGTTTAATTCACGCAAAGTGGACCATGTACCATCTGGGACGTCGATACGAATACGAGGCCATTTGTTTTGTACAATTGTCTCTTCAACAGGACGTTTAAATCAAGTTGGGTAGCAAGTTATTGTGAAAATAGCACACGGTGAACTTCGTAGGAAAAAGAATGCAAGCATTGAACGAGAGCTTGCAAACGCGGAGCTAGACGCGACCATTGGGTAATAGGGCTTAAAACAAGTTGTTTGAGAAGTTTTCCAAGATCTCCCGCTCAGCCTTACATATTCATCAATATTTCATACCAATCCATCTCTTACGCTTTCTTTGCTCATAATACTGTTCACGTTCGAACCAGACCTAGAAGTTCCCATGTGTAACGAGGAGTTTTTCGACGCTCCAGTCTTTCAAGATGCCCTCTCGAATGCTTTTCTCATTAGAAACGCGCTCCAGCGCCGCTTTTATGACGTCATCTTCTCTATCTTGAGGAATCACAATGATACCTTCATAATCAGCAAAGATCAAGTCACCAGGGCAGCAAGTCACGCCACCCAACACTATGGCTTGGTTCATAGACTCCACGGTCGCGCGACCACGGACATCAGAGCAAACGGAGCCTGCAGCATAGACAGGAAGGTCGATACTCTTCACTTCTTCACTGTCACGAGTATAACCATTCGTTATCACACCAGTGACCCCCTGTTTCTTCGCAAGATGCGCGTTCAACTCACCGAAATATGCACGTTGTTCTAACGGATTTTCGACAACAATCACATCACCAGTACCCACATAATCGTAGGTTTTTAGTGCACTGTATATCCCCTTTGGATCTTCTCCCTCACGTAGGGGTCGAAGCTTTAGTGTTCGGGCTCTTCCCATGATCTTGGATTTACTGCCCTGGGGGGCGAGACCGTGTACAGTCTTGTTTGGTATATTGAGGTCGTCCATCGTGTCCGTCAAGATGGCACTTGTCAGTTGTAATCGAGCGGTCTCCAATGCCTTAACCGCTTCCATGCGACATGCCCAAGCGACTTTTTCAGCAAGAGCAAAGTCATCATCATAGTTGATATCTATGGCTTCCTCTGGTGTTAACGGCAATGGAAATGGCTTATTTCCTATTCGTCGATTCGTCAGTAATGCGGCTTCTCTTGTTATAGCGTACAGCCCCATCGTTTCGATGATGGTATCCTGAAGGTCCACCGAGTTTGGAATGCACTGTACGTCATACATTGGTCCATCCTCTGTCCATGTATATTGCTTCGTCTTTTCGACTCCAACCACGCAGTCGTACTCGTTATTATCCCGCCGAAGTACTTCGATTGAATGTAAAATTGACTTGGGCGAAATGAATGGACTCGTACATAAGATCTGTAGATAAATCTCTGCGTCAAAACGTTTCACCTCGTTCATGAAAAGTGCATTTCCGTCCGTCGCATTCGTAGCCAGATTGGCGGCACGTTTCATCACTGCAAATCGATCAGAGTATTCCAGGTACTTCGCGAGTTCAATGACGTCGTCTGACTCAGTATCAAGTATAACCAGATCGATAAAAGGACATTTGAAGATGAGCTTTTCTAAGGTGTGTAGGAACAAAGGTTTAGCGTCGAGGAGTTTTACATTTTTACCGACCACGCGACTCGAAGAACCCTTACACGGAACGAAAGCTACGACTTTAAGCTTTGTTTGATTCGACTGCATCGTCATGAGTAACTTCGGATTCGCGTCGCGGTTGACTGAGCGCGCGTCGTCAGCTAGCACAGCTGTATTTAAGCCGTCGGGTTTTTTTTGAATCAGGGTTGAAGTTTTTGTGGTTGGGTTTAGCCTAAACCTTTATGTATTTGAGTGTCATAGTGAGTCATTTTTAGCCATATCGAAACGCCTTTTCGATTTAGGTTTTTGGAGTATCCCGTTCGCCGTGGAGATTTCGATCGGAGAGTAGTCAGTACGTTGTGGTCAAGGGGGCTATCAGTTTCATTTGTTAAGGCCGCGCGCATTCAATGATTGATCGAGTTACGGAGACAGAAACTACAGACCAAACCGGAATAAATCCAGTCGCTGAGGGATCAAAAACAGTTGAAAATGGTGAAAGAAATATGTACGATAGTATGAACCTTGCAGTACTAGGTGCAGCAGGTCAAGACCCCGTATACGACGACGACGACGACGACGACGACGACGACGACGACGACGACGACGACGACGACGACGACGACGACATGGCGTACCTCGCGGAGAGTGGCGAATTCTTCGGAGAATTACGTTCGGCGCGACCGTTCTTTGTAATGGCTGGTCCGAACGTCATTCAATCCGAAGAGCACGTCTTCGCCATGTGTCGAGAGCTCAAGCGAGCGACGGATGAGCTCGACGTTCCCTTCATCTTCAAGTCGAGTTTTGACAAGGCGAATCGAACGAGCTTGACCTCGTTCCGCGGCCCGGGAATGGACGAGGGCTTGCGAATTCTGCGCGCATTGAAAACAACTTTCGACGTGCCAGTCGTGACAGACATACACACTGAGGCACAGGCAGAACCAGTCAGCGTCGTGGCTGATGTCCTTCAGATCCCAGCGTTTTTATGTCGACAAACTGATTTGCTACTGGCGGCAGGGAGAACTGGTCGAGTTATCAACATTAAAAAAGGTCAGTTTTGTGCCCCAAGTGTGATGAGGAATTCGGCGAAGAAAGTCTTCTCAACAGGGAACGAGCATGTTTTAGTGTGCGAGCGCGGCAGCACTTTTGGTTATTCCGATCTAGTGGTAGACATGAGAAATATTCCACTAATGCGTGATGCTGGCTGTCCTATCGTAGCTGATGTCACGCATTCGCTGCAACAACCGGCAGGTATAGCCGGCGCAAATGGTGCGGTGGCTTCAGGTGGCTCACGTGAGCTCGTTCCCACCGTAGCGAGGTCTTGTGTCGCAGCTGGCGTCGATGGTCTTTTCATGGAGGTGCACAATGATCCAGTTTCATCCCCTGTAGACGGTCCTACGCAATGGCCGCTCCGCCACTTCTCTGAACTCTTGGAGGAGCTGAAGGAAATAGCTCTTGCGTCAAAGGCAAGAGTGAGGCACGGTATGCCCTTAGATCTGTCGCCTTTGAACATCAGTTGATGGACAGCAGTTACGCGCTGCGAGCGACTGTTTGTGGGAGGTAAGCTACAAGTACTAATGCTGAGCACTATTCTGCACGTGATGCTTCAAGTTTAGCCGGCTTTGGCTGAGCGGGACAACTTTGCAGACCCGTTTATGACAATAATTGCGCGTCGCCTGGGAAATCTCGAGCGATTCACCTACAGTGCACCCAGGAGATGCTTCATAAGTTGTAACAGATTTCCCATCTAACCTCAGGCCAAGGCCTTCATGGTATCAGATAGTACAAGCATACCTACAACCATCATACCTTCCCTCCGTATTTGTACCACTGGTAAGCATGATACCGCTCTTGCTCCCGAGTGAAAGAGATGTTCGGCTTCCATCAGTTTCATACTTTCATCGTCAATGTAAAGTGGCTTTGTACTGTAATTTTTCAAGGGGGCATGTAAGTCAATTGTGCCGTTCGCAATAAGTCGGCGCAAGTCACCATCAGTGAAAATGCCTTGCAAAAAGTCACCATGAGTAACAAGGGCACAACCGAAGCCTGTACGCGTCAACTCAAGCACGGCATCACTGATGTTGGACTCGGAAGAAATACATGGCAACTCCTTCCCAGTCCTCATGACATCGCGTACGGACAACAGGAGCTTACGACCTATACTTCCAGCTGGGTGATTCAGAGCGTAAGATTCCAGGGTCAGATTCAGCCTCCTCATAACGGCCGCAGTGATCGTGTCGCCAAAAATAAGTTGTAGAGCTGTGGATGTGACCGGTGCAAGATTGAAAGCACACAGCTCTCTTTGCAAAGGGAGATAAATGGTAACATCACTCTGTACTGCGAGTACACTTTGCTGGGAGCAGATTACAGAAATGATTTTCATGTTCTTTGCTCTTGCGCCTGGAACAATTGCAAGTAACTCTGATGTTGAACCAGATTTACTGAAGAGAACAAGTAAATCAGCAGGTCCGCAGTTGCCGATATCACCGTGAAGCGCATCAAGCGGGCTCAAAAAAGCCGCTCGAACGCCAATCGATGCGAGAGACATGGCTATTTTATGGCATATGAAACCAGATTTACCCACCCCAGAAAAGAAGACAGTACCCGTACATGCAACAAGTTCGTTTACGAACTCATCCGCCTGTGAAGCATCAAAATGTTCAAAGAAGAAATCGATAAGGCCTCTCTGCTCTTTGAAGATGCACTCAGCCTGCCAAGATTCATTTTCAGGTGACATGTGGAAACAGTCGCGATAACGCAGCGGCTAATTTATCGGGAATCGCTTTCACCCCAAATAGTGTTGGCGTTTAACGTCCACTTTAGACTATGTCCACGCGTCTCGTGGTTAAGCGAGCGCGACGACGATGTGGACTCCTCGGAACAGTTCCTGCAACACACGTACTGACTGAGACGCTACACTGTGTCGCGGCTCTAGACCAACTTACGAGGCAATGACTGAAACCTGTTCTACTCAGTAGAACTATTTTACTTACGCTGAGCAAGAGTGAGTCACTCTGAGTGACTCAGTTCTCACCTCCACGTAACCCGTTTATGGTCAGGTCGGTTTAGGGTCACAGTAACAGCAGAATTTCACAACTTCGTCCTAACTCGACCCCCTTTGAGATTAACTCGTCAATAATTGAGTCCTGGGTTTTGAAGTTTTCAAATGAAGTTTGAAAATTCTTCATAACTCGGGCCCGAGTAAGAAGAGGATTGAAACGACATTTTCATAACTTTTGTTGACTAAGACCGACTAGAGCACCGTGGATAACTTTTTCATAGCTTTCGACTTATACCCCCAGTTATTGTCAAATGTACTAAGGGCTCCGTAGATAACTACTTCTATTCACTGAGGGGGATCTGATCAGTAGCAGATTGAAATTGAAAACATGAAGAGCGATTACTTCGATGACGACGATGTCTTGGGAAGGGGGCTTACTTCGCCGAGAGAGAGACAAGTACACATACGAGTAACAAGTTACAACTTTCTATTCTCAGTCGCCCTCAGTCGATAGTAGCGCCGAACCGCGCGGCAAAATTCTGTAGAGTTGCTCGACCGGCACATACGTTTTCCCATTTGTACACACTCACGATGTTCACCACATCTGCGCCGCAGAGAGAGTTTCAAACTTGTGTTCAAACTCAATATTCTACGTCCGTTCGCAACCCCGTGATACCACGTATGCAGACATTCGTCAGTGTAAGGTTTGTCGCACAACCCTGATGTTGGTTTCCTGTCGCATGTCAATCCGAGGAGATGATCCACAAATGAGGTGAAACTCTCGGCGTAATGCCTTGGAACAAGACTGACTCGCATATTTAGTGTTGTGGCGCCATTGGTGCTACCCAAGACAACGTTAGATGCGTCAGGGAAGAGGATGTTTCGATTCCCCGTGTGACTGGTGTAGTGGATATCACTTCGCGCAAAAAACACCCAGTCATACACAATCCCCATTTCGTGCTCAGCTCGCCTAACAAGTTCGAGACATTTTTTTGCGTGTTCAAAGAGAGGTGCCATACGCTGCGCACCCCTGTTGAACCAAATATCTTTCAGACACGATGGAGACATATCAGTGTAATTTTGACGCATAATCGTCTCCAACTGTAGTTTCTTAGGTCTGAGTATTCGTTGCATCAGCTCAATGTCAAGAGAGGTAATGTTGACACGTACTAGGTCCTTATACATGGCTGATTCATCGATGTTTCTATCACCGTGGATGAACAAATCAGCGTGCAGAGGCTTAAGAACGTGTCACAGTAGCCCTTGCTGAACTTTGCAATCGATTGCAAGTGTGTTTAGTGAGCCAAGGGCACAGAAAGCCACCTTCCGAGGAGTCCTACTATTCATCAACCGCATGGACTTTTGACGAAGAAGTACGCACGTTAGCGCTACTGTAAACGCTAGGAACGCGAAGAGTTTTGAACGTAGTGTTCGCGCTGTAAGCCGCTCGCACGTTTTACTAACCTGGGGACGACCCATTCAAGCGGTGTGGTCTGGCTAGGGGTGCAGGCTGCAGTTAGGGACTACGGATGACGGGAAAAACTTACGTCGAACCACTCTTAAGCGCAAGCCCGAGCTGCGCATCTATTTCCCAGAAGCGACGACGGCTCGAGGTGCCAAAGTTCACAACACAGGTGAAGATTTTTTCAGCTGGACAAGGTAACCTGACAAGAAAGAAGTCGCGACTCGATTGTTTGCAGCCCCATGAGGCCTGTCTTCACTAAAAGTCGATCTCAGACCTAATTCTTGAGTAATAACTCGTACAACTTGCGAAAAAAAACGAGAAAAGTTGGGGAAGTTTGAATGCCGTTGTCGTTTTTTGACGAAAGGGTGGTGAATCGACCTATTTCACCTTTCTATCCTATTTTAGTAGATACACCGTCCTATATGATTTAAGCGGACATATTTTACGATTAAAGAGTCCATCGCGAACAGAAGTACATGTTTTTCAGACTCTTTTTTGCTACAAGGGTCTGAACTTTCAGCCAATTTTTGCTACAACTTGTAGCAACTTTCAGACAATTTTCGTGCAGAAAGTCTGAAACTTGCTACAATCCCCCGGCGACGTCGACGCGTCCGTAGCGGTGCCATGCGCCGGCGCTATGCCATGCGAACGCGAGGAGATGCTCGTGAGACGTCGTTCACCGAGATTTCCCACTCAGAGCTCCGCGGAGCGCGATGATACGCTGTCGGAGGCCTCGAGCGCACCAGGACGTGTTGTTTTCAGGTGCCAGGAAAACGATACGAGACGCCAGTCGGCGCCGCTACCGGTCGCTTGGACCGGTCAACTGAAACATGCGGCTCGCGCAGTCATGAACTTTGTCGCGACCATACCGGAGACGTTGCCCGCTCGTGATTTACTCCAAGGCCTGGCTCGCGCGGTGCACGAAGAAAGTTGCGGGGTGATTTCAGAGCTGCACAGTTTGGAACAGCGTCAACTGAACGAGCCGCGCCCAGCGCCGGTACCGCACTAGACGACGGATGGAACGCGCGGAGGCGATAAAATTAAAGATGACAAAGCCTTTACTCTAGCCATCGGGCAGAAACGTATCGGGAACAAAGCGGGTAGAAAGGTGTGGGAGCTCATTTCGACACACGGTACACGCGAACAATCACTGTCGGCTGTTCAGAGCAGACCCCACGGGGTTCGTTTCAGACGGTCAAGTGATAACGGAGTGACAAGATACTTCTTTTGCTTATCACACGAGGAAGAAAGCTGTCCATGTAAGCTAAGAGTAACACAGGCACCGAGTTCGTGTGACAAGCCAGGCGCATGGCTGTTGGAAGGTGCCGACGGGCACGCGTGTCACGAGCTTGTCCTTAAGGACAACCTCGGAAAAGTCAAGCTCCGCGATACATCACACATAAAGGACGCTTTTGGTTCAGTAGCAACTGGGGTACGTACGTCCAAGTACTGCCGCGACGGCTGGCAGCGCGGTGTTCATCGTTCGCTACAAGCTGTGGTTTAGAACTACAAACTTTGCTGCCCGTTCTTGATCTCAAGAGGCACCAGAAGACACAGAAGCGAAAGCGCTTGTTAAGTCTCTTGAAGGAAAAATTGAATTCGAGTCAAAATTTTGGCCACCACGGCAGAAAGACTACATCTCGTGCGGCATTTACACAGTGTACAACATCGCTCTCGCCGGGCTAGGCATCAACCTGACGCCAAGTCTATACCGGCGCGTCGAAGACGAGAGGGTCCTTCAACAAAAGTGTTACAATGTATTGTTCGACGCCTGTGAAGAGCGTCGAGAACGTTGGTATACACAAGAGCGAGACGATGCTCATGTCCACGCGCGTGCGCTTGACATGTCTCAAGCTATCACGTTGTCGGGACCTTCCACTCGATCTCGCAGCCGTTCTGTACAAAATGCGTCCTAGACATGTTGGAATTGTATAAATTATTGTCGGTTACAAGCCTGAAGTAACACACGTTCGTGCGACACAACAAGCGGCCGAAAAGTCTCACATGCTTTCAGCCATGAAGTTGCTACGAGTTGTAGCAACTTTCATCCTGTTACCCTGTATCTATTTGGCGAGTCGTGAACCGTCACCGCGTCTATGCGCGGGATCCGCCGTTTTGTAGCATGTCAGAAAAGTGGCAAGTTGTACGCGCGCGTCGCCTTACGCGTCGCTACAGCGCTCGCTACGCGCTGAAACTCGCCTTGGAGGTGCGGAAAATCATCTCGTCAATGGCTCCACCGTCGCCGGCTCGTTTAAGCGCGTAGCGACGACGCTACGTCGATTCTAGGATTTTCTCTCGTCGAGTCTGAAACTTGCTACAAGTTGTAGCAAGTTTCAGACTGACCCAAAATTAGCGAAGGTGACACGGCTAGGGTTGTAAACATACTACCGGTATTTCGGGGTGAAATAGTGTCTTTTCTTCACCGATGTCACAAAAAACACTTTATTTTTTTGTGATTTTTTCTCTCTTCATCGCCAATTTCGAAGTATTTCCGAAAAAAAGTGTATTTTGGAGCTATCTCTTCATCGGCCTAAGGGACGGTATCAATACCAAGTCCAAAACTAGCAGAGGGCATTCTAAATGAAGCATCTCTAAAAGACGTTGCTGCAAAACTAGAAGACTATGCCAAGCGTTTTGATGCTAAACTCCGACATTATCAACATACCCCGTCAGCCTTCGCTTCGCCCCGTGAACTGGGAAGAGAACGAACGCCATTTCCCGTTGAACGCGCCGAGGTTGACGTGGTCGTTGCGTCCGTGTAATCTAACCACAGGAACAGCGCCTCGCGGTTCTACTCGGTGTGAGTATCTTAAGGCGACGAGCGCTCATTCCGCACACTGTTTTAATCAGTAAGACTAAGATTTTGAGTGAGACGTCGAGTCTGAATGAAAAACTTGCGACGCAGACGACGCGCGGCCTTCGCTTGCATCGCGTTGCTAATCTCTATATTCTCATTAACGAAGTCACCGCAGACCGGCGATAATCCATCGAACCGTCCCGGGGTAACAGGCGAATATGCGTCGAAGAAGGAGGCGACTTTTGTAGTCACACTACAAGGCGTCGAAGGAGCAAAGGCGAGAAATACAAAGAGATTGGATAGGTTCCTCGCGCACTTTAAAGATCTATGTGGCGGAAATGTTATCGACATTGCGCCAGTCCGCGGTAAGTTGGACAAACGGCGAGGGTTTGGACTTACGATGGCTTTTGTAGCAGCATTGGAGCGTGCAGTCTCAATTAACGCTGAATTTGTTTACATTTTTGAGGATGATGTGAGACTCACGAATCCACTCTTCTGCAACGCGACATTTCGCGAAACCATCTGGAAAGAGGTTCCGAGCGATGCGTTCGCTATCATACTGGCTGCTCATGACATCCATGGCAGTGAACTGATTGAGACTCCGAACTTCGTTTATGTTGAGCTTCAGAAGCACTATGGATCCTACGCTTGGGCTATTCGCAAGGAAAACATACATATACTGTTAGATTATTGGAAGAATATCCTGTACGAACAAAGAACGCCGTCTCTATCTCCAGATTTGGACTTATCGTCGCGAATGTTCCAGGCAAAATATTCGCTGCTAATGCAGAGCCCTGCCTTGTTCACACATCCTTCAGGGTTCTCAAATACGTGGAACAGGGAAAGAGGGGCTGTTGATGATATTGAAAAGACATCCCTAATACTTTCTCACTGCTCATTCAAAGATGTGCCGGCGATAAAGCGTTATCTGTTGTGGTCTGATATTTTTCACGTGGTTGTTGCTGTTCATGCTGAAGATGTGAAGTTGCAAAGAGAAGATCAGCTGTCGAACATAGACTCTCAAATGCTTCGAGTTGTTGAAAGTTCAGACATTAATGCGCTGGTGCACAACATTTCATCGAGTGTTATTTTTCATTCTCGTTGCGATGCGAGAATAACAAAAGAGGACTTGATGCGCATATGGAAAATGCATCTCTATTACCCATTCGACGTCATCCGCTTTCATGATGGACGACTGTCACATGACTGTGTAGGTAGGCAACGAGTTGATGTCAGCAGTATTGGTAACGTCCGTGCGGGAGAGTTGATAATCGCCCAGAAAAGATTCTACCGCTCACTGCACACCACCGAGATCACTAGCAATGAAGTACGCGCATTGATCGGAGCTAGTTTACTGATGAAGTTTCATAGCGCCAAATTGACGAAGGAATATAGTATGAACGCATGCAGAAACAATGTTTTCCGTTGAATCGGCTACTTGGATCGGAAGGGTGTGCGCAGAGAACGAGTATTTCTGTCAGTTTGACTATTTCGATCGGTTATCTGATCGACGCTCATCGATCATCCTAAACTGAGCTCAAATAGAACGAGTCGGAACCACCTAATTCAAGATGACCCGGCACGAAACTCCTTGAATCAATGTGATTCAAGCGTCAACGGTTGGTCAACGTTTTCGTGCGTTCAGCTTCGTCTGGCGCTCCGGATCGCACCGATCGCACCCTCTCCGGCTGTGTCTACAACGACCACAGCCAAGAGTTTCTTTCGTCGTTTTTTGAATTTTCGAAGACTCTTGCGCCTTTTCGACGCGTCGACGCTTCCTCGACGGAGTTTCGGGTACGGGCGCGTCTTCTAACGTCTCTGCAACGTCCCCTGACGTCGTTGCGTTGTCCTCTAGTGTTTCATCGTCTCGTTTCCGCGTTACCGCGCGGATGTGATTCGAAGCCAAAATCGTGCCGAAACCGCTCGGTAGTTAAGCCGAATGATTTCCTCCAGTAGTTGGCGCTTAGTTTCATTGCAGAGACGTCTTACAATGCGCTATGGCGAGGTCCTGAGCTCGAAGGATGTCTTGTAGCTACGTTTGGGTCACTTTCTCTTGGGCGCCGTGCGTATGGAGCTGAGCGAAGACGCGATTCCAAAGCTCATGCACAGTCTTGTTCCACGCGTCTTCGTCTCGGTACACAATGAGCTTAGCGAGTCCAACTTGACACTCAAGACACGACCTTTCGTGTGCAAGCGCGTGCTCGTGGGCTCCGAGCCTCCTCAGGGAGTTGTAATTGAACAGTCTGCGGCTGACTTACAGACCTACTCGCGACTTGTGTGACATGTGCCGTAGTGCGCCACACTCTACTTATTCACGGCGTCGCGCGTCGACCCACGCAATGCGTAAATTTCTTTCCGCTTGACGGCGAAATCTTCGGCGCGCTCCTCTCATTTCGGACCACCATCCGATGTCCCCAATGTTATGATAGCACTCGCGCGCTTCGTCGCCGCCCGTTCGACTTTCCGAACGTACTCCACCCTGAGTTGAAGTGCCGTCTTCGAGTTGAGCTTGGCCAGTTTGCCCGGCTTGGATACGAACAGACGTTTCTGTCTCACCTCTGCGGCGTGCGCCTCGCACTTTGTGTCGCCGATGAGCCCGGATTCGCGCGCGGTCGCGACCTGCGTCAGCTTCCGTACGAATTCCACGTCGTGTTTCCCCGTCAGAGCGACGTGAGCGTCTCTCCAAGAGACATCGCGAATCGCCGCTTCATCGATCCAGGTAGAGAGCCGTTTACGTGCCTTAGGAAAAGGGGTTGCGGCGTTCAACGACGCCGTTTTATCCCCTAGCGGGACGCGCCACACGCGCAGCGTGTAGTTCCCGTTCGCGTCTCTAGCGTTGCGTCGTGTTGTGACGAGTTGAGTTGGTTGCGAGCACATCGTGATTCCGCCGAGATGTGTCGATTCATCCCAACATCGAATCTGGACGACGCGGGTGTTGCGGGCGCTCGTCGCCGACGCACGTGAACGTCGAAACAGTGTCAACGATAAACATTTCCTTCGACGTCGACGTGCGCGTCGCTCGTTCGCGCGCTCGTTCGCGTGCGCGTCGACGATGTGAGTTACGTGGCCACTTTAACATACTGGCCTTGCCATCATAAGGGACGGTACCGGTACGTAAAAAGTGTATTTTGGAGCTATCTCTTCATCGGCCTAAATGCAGTGGCTAATGGGGAAAACTGAGGCGAATCGTCCTTAAGGACTCAACGGCAGAATTATTCTTGTTATGCACTTTTCGTCGTAGCGACCACCCATTGACTTGCGTTGGGCTTATTGAAAGTGTCTGCTGTCCATGATTCAGCCACGTGTAGAAATTTACTTATGTAGTTGACGAATTCAGATCGCGACCACTCTCTGACATGATGGCGGTTCTCCGGAGGGCCGATGGAATACTTTCCGCGGGCGTTGTCTCTCTCTGGGGTAGAAATAATGTAGACACGTGCCCCAAATGCAAGCAAGAAACTCATATACTCGTCAGGGCTTTTGACATGCTCGATCACATCAGAGCTTATGACCACGTCAGCTCGAATAGTTGAAGGTGTTGAAGTGCCAGGATCGAGCCATGTAAACGTAGGGTACGTATCGCGCAAATGCGACAACGCGGGCTCAACTTCATAGCCGATCGTTCGAAAAGTAGACTGTCCAAAGTATTTAAGGAGTTTGAAACCAGAGCCACAGCCCACATCTACAATGGTATGAAGTCTGCCTACGCTCGCCAAATTATACGCATACATGTATACTTCATCTTGCCATTCATCTTTGTTCTTTACATCATCGAAATGAAGCGAATCTATGTTCTCCACATAACCACCTTTTATGCAATATGGAGTTTCGCAATGAGCAGGCTGCACTCGATGCCGACGTGCCATATGTCCCGTGACACGCACTATAGGCACCGGTATCGACGAGAAAATATCCTGAAAACAGCCATGATTCGGCCCGGAGATAAAACGTTGCATGTCCTCTACGTCTCGTCGCGCGAAGAACGTCTCAAAGCGCAAACGCGCTCTTTTCGTCACGCACGTGTGGTCGAACATCAAGGAAGAGCACGCCGTAGTCAAAGTCAAAGCGAAGAAAAAAAAAATCGCTTTGCGCAACGAGACATTCTGTACCAGGCGTCGCATCATGGCGTAATTGACACCCTCGTGGCAGTGTGCAGCCGGCCGTGACTCACCACCGTCCAGAAAAGGAACTACTATATGCGGCGTGCGCAAGCCCTTCAGGCCCGGTACTACCACTGTATCGAAACGCAGAACAACGTTTTCATACTAAGGTCGACTAAGGCCAACGGGGAGATAGAGAACGACCTATTTTTTTGAAATCGCGTGAAAACATCTGCGTTGGCGGAAACAGCATACTAGGGGCGTACATCCTACATATGTAGGCCCGGCCTGCATACGCGTGCATACCATACTTAACACATAATAAGCCTGTGTAATATACCTCGTGAGTACTACATAC
>JACLAB010015051.1_pt1 | contig 13827 bp, 9 predicted proteins | sample 8027921 | NCBI WGS metagenome assembly JACLAB01 (sample SAMN15725117, study PRJNA655200) | protist metagenome | isolation source: fluorescence activated cell sorting (FACS) single amplified genomes of... | place: USA: West Boothbay Harbor, Gulf of Maine | collected 2000-07-19
AAAAAAAACCTTGGATTGGGTGTAAAAATGTTGACAATGTATGAGCGAATAGACCGTCACGTTTGATAAACGATACCAGGTGAGTGTGACATTTTTCCATATGTTGATGACATCGAGTCCTGTAATCAACGGCTATGCCGAATAAGGTATTTAATAAACAATAATATGATAAACGAAATAATATTAAATATCTTTGAAGGTAACTAATAATAATAATGATAATATATACGAAGGTATTAATAACGTACGATCGAGAACGATCGAGTACTTGTAGTATATTAAATATTATCAAAAATTATATAAATAAATATAAAAGTTCTTATGTTCTTTATTTATTTAATATATATGTTATTATTACCCTCGAGTACATACCTTGATTTATTTATTTCTTATCACCTTCGTATTTCGTTCGTTCGTATAGGCATTCATCGAAAATCGTTTTTTTGCGTATAGGCATCGTATAGGTATCAAAATTCGCTATAGGCAACATATAGGCAACGTATAGGCAAAATATAGGCAAAATCATTTCCCGCCGTGATATGTTCTTATCATTATAAAATTAGATTATTAATAAGATTATTATTATTAAGATATTAGATCTTAAGATTTTATTAATCTGAATAAAAAAAACACTAAACTTTAAACGCAAAACTTTTTAACGCAAATGATAATAAAGCGAAAGCGTCGTATTGTGGATAAGTAGGATAAGGGCTCACGACAGTCGCAGAGTAATCGAGAAGAATTTCGGTACACATCATCGAGTAATGTCTTACGTGGCGGTATATTGCACTATAGCCACGACCTTCCGGGCGCCGCGCAACATTTGCCTGAAGCCAGGTAGCCGATACATGTTCGTTACCCAACCCGCCGCCATCAAGCTGCGTCGCGAAAGCGGCGCGTCTTGCAGCTCTAGCTACTTTGTGGCGTTGGAAATCCGGCAGACCGCATGTCCACGCCATGTCATGCCATTAGGCGCATTATCCATCGTCCAAGGCCCGCAACCTGATACAGAAGAAGAAGGGTCCGCGCTTGACTTTCCGGAGGTGAAGCATCTTTTCAAAGTCCCCAAGGAGTGGATTTCTTTTCAACTTAGTTTTCGTGCAAATGACAGGAGTACGTAAGGGCCGTTCCAAGCCGTCGACCTGATATCTTCCCTGATTTGAAAGAACCCAAGCAACCGATGCCGAATCCGATGCCCGCTGACCCAGAAATGCCAGATGAAGAAGAGGAAGAGGAAGAAAGGAAGAAAAGCCCGGGTGAACCCGGAACAGATCCTGACGATGATGAAGAAAATCCAAAACCAGCGAAGAAAGATGACGAAGAAGATGAGTAAACGTGGTATATGTTTCGCAATAGCTCGAACTCGGCAATGCGAAGGCAAGGACGTGTACATGTGTACAGTGGCGCCAAAAGCCAAAATATGTTGCTGTTCAAAGATGTGCCGCGCACCTCGCATTTTGAAGTGGCTCCAACCTGAAAAATGGAACTGCATAATGTGTTCTAGCTTCTTTTACTCGAAAGAAAGTATTACGCGATGATCACACGTTATTTGGCGATAGATGTCGACACAAATTACAACATCACGCGTATAAGGCCTCAAATCTAAATTCAGATTGCCCGCGCTTGAGTTCACGTGCAGCCGTTGACACTGAGATATGTCAAGATCTAACTGGTGAGTTGTGCAGCCAGCCAGGGTAACGCTCCGCAGGCTGGGCATGCTAGTACCAATTTTCTAAGGCCGGTGCAATGAGATAGGTATCGGACTTGCAAGGAGCTAGCTAGGATGAGCACACACTCCAAGCCAGCTTGACAAGTCGATAAGTTTGAGAGTTGGAAAACAGTCCGGGGTAATAACAAACAGGGATAGTCGGAGAGACATTTTCAACTGAAACATATTTAGATTTGGTGGAGACATCTTTGTAAGCTCCCCAACGAACGCGTCGCACATAGTGAGCGTGTAATTTAATTAATAAGTCAGGGGTATGCCGATACACCTGGGAACAAACTCTTCCTCGAATTCAACACGTAAATACCTTCGAAGGTAAGTTTTCGAAGGTAATAAATAAACTCTTGATGAATTATCTTATTATTACTACTTATTACTTACTTTGTTCGTTCGTTCATTCGTTCGTAATATATAATAAGATCTTATAAATATCATAATAATCTTGATATACAATAATAATAATAAGATATATTAATAATAATATAAGCAGATATACTTGCTTGCGTAATTGTAGAGCTTATTAAATAAATATGAAAATACAATATATACTCGTACGTATGGTCTCGTACGTATGGTATACTTCGTTCTGTTTCGTTATTACTTCGTTCGAAATGCTGGCTTCCACGAAATGCTCTACCTGCGCAACTTAGACACCATGCCTATTGACGCAAACAAAACATTCAGTGTACCGCGCATGGAGCCTTCATAAACGTCTCTGACAGTTGCAAGATAGCAGCTTTCAAGCGAGTTATATGCGTAGGTTTGTCAGCTTGTTTCTCTCGATCCTTCTATCGCGCATATCGCATCGGGCGAACGCCGCCATCGAGCTCTCTGCGCTCACTGCCGAGTCTCCGGTGATTTACTCGGGCACGGGCGCGTATTATAATAAAAAGTACGACATTTGCGGCTTGTGTGACGGAGATGCCACCGGCTGCCAAGGATGCGACAGGAATCCTAACTCGCGTTTGGTGCTGGACGCGTGCGGTCGGTGCGGAAACCCGTTCGGCTCATCTTTTCTATTCAACGCTACTTGCAGTAGTTGCAGGGTAGATGCGAGCAACGGTAACGATTGGCAATCGCACGGCAGTGGTGTTATTGACGACTGCGGGGGGTGTGTAGATCCAACAGACCAGCTTTTCTCACGCCAGGGGGGACAAAACTACTTTACAGGCGGCTGCATTGGTTGCGATGGTGTAGCAAACTCAGCCAATGAGCTCGACAGGTGTGGGGTTTGTTCCGGTATGGGTTGTGCGCCAGAAGATCTTCTGAAGCGTAGCTGGTGCTGTGACTGTGCAGGAACACCATTTGGACCACATCTCATCAACTTTTGTTGTGAGTGCGTAAATCGTGAGCCACATTGGAAAGCACTATCTGGTTCTATCTTCAACGGCCCTCCAGCGAGCCATGCATTTGCTGAGCATATGTGGTCGACGGGTCAAAGAATGATGAGGGACGTGGCAGGGCTAGTTGCATCCTTTCAACTCGATCTTTCGAACCGCACAGGGACGGCACCTTTTGCTCGAGCTGAAGCAATTTACCAAACACACACAGAAGCCAAAGAGCATTTCACACAAGGCTGGCGAGCAATGAGAGATCCACTCATTGCAGACGATAATAGCTCGTGCTATAACGATATCTACGTAGCGAGCAACGTTTCAAATCCAAGAGATATATGTGGTGTCTGTCATGGAGACAACAGCAGCTGTGCAGGTTGTGTTCCCACAGACACAAACCGTCTTGGTGAGCCGATACCAATTGATGGGCTTTTTCTGGATGATTGCATAATTTGCGGAGGAAGCAACTTACAAATTGATGAGTGTGGAGTTTGCTTTGGAGATAACCGAACATGTATCGGATGCGACGGGATCCCGAATAGTGGTAAGTTGATTGACGGATGTGCAGGATCCTCCGACTTTCGCTTTTTGAGCTTCATAGGTGAGGTTGGTGACGTTGGAAGTGGTTGTAGTGAGCCTGCAGAATTCCTAGAGGCCTGTGATGCTGGCGAGGGCGGTTGTTGTGGCTGCGACGGTGTGCCAAATAGTGGCAAAACGTTTGATGGTTGTTTTGAATGCCTGGACCAAAAGAATTCCAGCAACGCACACTTGGTGAACGCGTCTTGCAGTGGATGCGATGGAATTGCTTTTTCGGGAGAGCTTTACGATCACTGCTGCATTTGCAGTGGCTCGGGAGCCTACGACCATGACTGTTACAACGATGTACTCGTCGACAAGACGGCCAGTGTACCATTTGACCCCTATTCTATGAATTACGTTGCATACTTTACCCCTCTTGGCCGCAGATTGTTTGATGAATGTGGGGAATGTCAAGGTTTAGGGTATAACGGATCTACGTGCATTGGCTGTGATGGAGTACACGGTTCGGGTTTAGTTGTTGATGGATGTGGTGTGTGTGGGGGTGACTGTTCCACGTGTACAGCTTTGGAAACGGGATTGCCATATGATTGTATCTCTCCCGGGAACGGCTGGACAGGGATGGATAAGACCTGTGAGTTTGTTCGTACTCAAGGCCCTGACAAGTGGATAAACTGGAGTGCTTTTTCAAATGGCACGGACGGCAAAGGGCATAAGGCCATTACGTGGTACGAGCGTGTCAATCATCCTGGAGTACCGAGATTTACAGACCATGCAAAAGGTGAATGTCGCATGTTCCTGGAGCCCCCACCTCCTCCTGGATTGCAGGAGAGGCGGGAATGGGTAGTTAAGGTATATGGCAAAGAAGAAGGCCCTTACAGTATACATGAGCTTGAATCGGGTTCCATTTCAGTCATCGATAGCACTACGGGTGATAAAGTGAACGTTCCATTGCTGCCCACGACCCTGGTTTCTCAATTGACAAGCTACACGCAGAAACAGACTATTCACTACGGCTACACCAGTCAGTATCAGGCCCGAGTGCAAGGTTGGAAAGAGAGATCCGCGAGCAGAATCGTCGACAGCCCAGGTGAGCCAGGGGTAGATAACGCGGTGATCGTGGAAGGGCATGTCAGTGAGCTGTGGAATGGAGGAGTTTTCATGCCGATTGCGCTTATGCCAGGCATGGAACGCATAATCTACCCATATTGCACAGGCTCGACGTGGAGAGGCAACATGCACAGGCTACATGGAAAGAAGCTCCCGGGGAACTCGCTAGGTTTGATTACTTCTGAGAATATTACGGACACAGATGGTTTGTTGGACCGAGCTTGGAATCCACTTGATGAATATATCTATGATGTATCGGGAGACTGGATAGACCAGAAATGCACTTGCTCCAGAGAATGGCAATATGATAGTCAGCCAATAGTCCCGACCTGCCCGAAGGTATGGTTTCCCTGGGAGGGGCAGACTGGTGAAGGCTGGCCCATTACACACAACAAATACGCGAATGACACCGAACGTTTTACAATACACCAAAAACGATCATGGCAAGGTGGAAGCTGGCGTGTTTCCGGTGGCTGGTGGGTTCAGGATTATGGTGGTCGCAACTCGGCGCAACAAGTCAGTCAAGCTGAACCATCTTTGGTTCTATCTCGATCAGGAAACGGTTTCGGGTCAGATGCGATGAGAGGACCTGTGCGATTGGATGCTGGCGGGACACATTCATTGATGACTTTTAGCCCCGTCAGTGACAAATCTAATGCTAATAATCGTGATTTAACTAGAAATCGGACTTGCTATTCTGCAGCTCGATTATCACAGGCTAAAAGCCACACTGCGGGAGCACTGTGGGGTGATAAAAGGGAAAACGTGAAGGCACACTGGGAATGCTCTTTTGGTTTTATCTTATCTGAGCCTACAGAGCGTTGCGAAGATGTCTATAAAGTATCCCGGTCATTCTCAGAAGCTGTCCACACACACATGCATCGGAAATGCTCTTTAATCGGTGGTGATGGTTTTGCTTTCGTCATTCGCGACGACAAAGCCGAAAGTCCATCCGCCGCAGACGTCGGAGATCATGGACCTGGTATAGGCTATCAAGGCTTACGACATAGCCTTGCTGTGGAGTTTGACACATGGCATAACCCTGAAAATTTTGAGCCTTTTGGACATCATATCGCTGTACACACGAATGGAGCAAATCCGAATGATGCTCACCACGACACGCAATTGGGTTTCAGTTTGAATGTTCCAAACATTACTGACGGAGACGTACATATTGTGCGGATATCCTTTGAGCCAACTGCTAGCTACGATCATATTATTGCAGCACTTGAGTCAGGCAACTTGAAGGGATCAACTCAGAAGCTAGGGCATTTTGTCAGCGATGATCTTGGTATCCTCTCTATCTTTGTAGATGAAATGGACATTCCAGTACTGACGGTTCCTTTGTCCATGGGAACGATATTAAGGCCTAATCATAGCACAGCTTGGATCGGGTTCACGAGTGGTACTGGTGAAGCATGGCAAGCTGTTGACATATTATCATGGAATTTTTCTTCTTTTTCTAGAGAGGGAAGTTCGGAATCATCTTATTAGATCATGTATGGGTGGGCCAGAAACTGACTGTCCTTGCTTGACCCAGCTCTGCATATCGATAGTTGACTCCCTGTTCGTAACTGCGGTCGGTCGTAAATACTGCCACGCGCAACGCGCCAAGCACGTTGGGTCGATGTGTTTTTTGCCTGTAGTGCCCACGGAAAGGCGATCGCGCTGGGCTGCATGTGAGGATGTCCCTCTGCGGTTTTTTTTGAGGCCGCCCTTTGATTGCATAGCTCATGAGCGTCATCGGGTTTTTCTCTCCGAGAGTGTCCCCTAACTAGCATATTGTAATGCAAATTACGACTCTCCCATCGAGACATCACCTTCAGCTATCACATTCGTAGTCTATCATTTGTTATCACTCATATAGTCGAACCGACTCGTGATCGATAATTTACCATGTCACGCGACGCAACGGAGGACGCTGTATTAAAAATGAAAAGTTTTGAAAAATGTTGTCATTTCAACAGGTACAGTCCTAAACACGTTGGCAAGCTTCAAATGTCAAGGCCGAAAGGTCTGGTTTTGAGCAAAACAACATCAATCAACATCGAGACCGAATCCGGCACCATCAAACATGGAAGACCGAAGGGCATCGCTGCCGAAGCCGAAGGCCTTGCTGAAGTCAAGGGGACATCCGCAGATCAACCTGAAATTTCGAACGGTTTGCACGAAAACTTGTGCTCCCTGGATATCCAGCTCGTTCAGAACCTGGTCGAACGGTGCCTTCAACTTTACATGAATCAGCGTGAAGTGGTAGGTGTTCTGCAGAAACAAGCCAAAATTGATCCTAGTTTTACGGCACTTGTTTGGCAAAAGCTGGAAGAACAAAATCCGACTTTTTTTATTGCGTATCACGCCCGGCTGAGGATCAAAGATCAAATCATCGTGTTCAATCAGTTGATCCAAAGGCACTTCTACTTGCTGCCGAAAAACTTGCCTGATGCTGATGCGACGATACGTCACTGAGTGACTCAAAATAAAAACCCATCTTGATATCTTGGTGCTGCAGATCTCCACAAAAACGGTACCTGCAAAGGTTATTAGTATGCACAACACGCGATACAGGCACAAACTTCTGATAGATACATGCAACAGATAAAATGCATCAAGCCTTCACTCAGATTGGTTGAGAGGCGATTCTTCCAAACCGCGAGATTCGACGGGGCAACTCGGCCAAGTGCGCTTCACTGCTGTAAGCTGGAAACTTACACCTGCTGCAGAGGGGATTATATTGCTGCTAGGTTGAGCAACTCAAACGTGATATAAGATGATTTTTGGCAGATGTTGCTTTTTACTTTTTCGAGCTGAGTATCTTTAAATGATTCGCTCATACCCCCTGAGGAACGGGGCCGACGCTGGATATCATGGGCGCTTTCTGCTTGTTTCACTTGAGAAAAAGTAACTAAGACAGCATCTGAATTCAATTCTCGCACCAAAATTGCTGACATACGTACTCTGAACTATTTGACCTCTGCGTCATGATTCCCCTGGTCCAAGGGACTAACATATCCCTGGCTGCGGATCCTCGACATATCATATATCACAGTTAGTGCTCGTCAGAACAATCAAACAAACTGTGAACTTCATCAGGTTTAAATATTGAATGACTGAACTACGAGAATTTGCTAAGGCGTGTGTTGCTTGCATTACATACGCGAACCATTGGATAGTAAACTCAAGACGAACAAGAAGAAAACAAAAGCATCATCCGATGCCGACTACACGGTCGTCCTCACATAAAATAGCTTTTATTTCGATCGACCATGTTAATTCCTTATTAAGAATAGTATTCTGCTCTGAAAAAAGTTGAAGCCAGCTGCTAACTTGATTAATCCACAGTAATATCAATTTCATCTGGATTATGGGACGAAACCAAAGATCCACGTTTCGAAGAGGTATCTTGGTGTCCCGAATTTGTCGCGTCTTGACCATCAGTATATCGGACCGCAGACATGACCCGTCCCGGGATCCGATCTCCTTCTGTGTCTCCCAATTTGGTCGTGATGGCGACTGAAGGAATTTCAGTGGTTACCATATTGAAATGCATCTGGCTAAAACTAGCACTGACTGTTCGCTTGATTCGCAACATTTCGCGAAAGGTGTCTTCGTTCCCGTGGTGAATTTCAAACGTATTCCATTCATCCCAGAATCCAGATTTTTCTGTCGGGTTCACAATCCTACTGGCATGAACATATAATGAGCGCGCGCGGTCTATCTCCCCTAATTTTCTTTCTAAGTGAGCGTACTGCATGCTTAAATCAATCACAAGACTTTTGGAAAGGACTTCTTCAATCGCTGTCTGGTATATCGACCTCACCAAATCAATCCCGAAAAAATGCATGGCGCTTGTGACGTAGATCCCGTAAACTTCTAACTTCTCCTCATCAGGTACAAGCTTGCAGGCACGTTTATATATGGACATAGCATGCCGTGCACCGCCGAAATCTTCTTCCAAGCGCGCATACTCCAGGTGAAAATATTTAGCATCACTTGCTGGTGCAGCGACACAGCACTGTTCAAACAGGTTGCGCGTGTGCTCAATTTTATTTCCGGCAAAATGTTTGATGACTTCGTGGAGATATGTCTTCCAAATATCTCGAGAATGGGGAAATTGGAAAAGACTGACCCCGCGCTCATAGGCTTGAAAGCTGTCTTCATAGAATCCTCCTTGTTGGAGAAATGTCGCAAAGTTCAGGATTGTCTGTGGAGTTGCAATGCGGAGGTTGATCATTCTGTCATAGCAAGCACGAGCAGATAAGAAAGACCCTACAGACTCTTCCAGGTCACAGTAGAATGTCCAAAGCTTTAATGATTTGAAAACATGTTGATGCACATGTAGCGGCATGCCTTTCGCAGACACCACCTCACTGGTGGATTTTGACGGCTCCTTAGTGGCCTGACGAAGTAAGGCAAGTGCACCCGAGAAGTTCTTCTGGCGCAGCTCGAACTCTGCCCACTCACACCACACAGAGGCAAGATCATCAACGTTGCAATAATATGCCCGGACACCTTTTTCAAACACAACTCTCGCATTTATGATATCATTGTGATCCTCATAAAATTTGGCAAAGTCGACCCATAGCATGTTGTATTTTCCAACGGATTGTAGCGGATCAACAGACCGAACTGCCTCAGTAAAAGTTAGAATTTGTCGTTCAGGATCACCCTCGAAAATGGAAACACGCTTCTGCCATTCATTAACATTATGGGGGTTCTGCCGCAGCATCACTGATGATATAAGTTCAGGCCTCCTCCCTACAAGTGTCTCAAGACGGGCGAGTCGTAAGTCCACATCATCGCCTGTATCGCAGATTAGAAAGTTGATACCGTCATCTCCAATTTCTTTCTCATCTTTGACCTCATCACGCATAACTTCGAGCTTTGCATTTAGTATACTTTCCTCGAATTGTGCATAAGCATCAAAAACCAAAGAGAAGTCGTGCACTGTGTTTACTGACGTGATTCCCTCCTCATACACATCACATGCTTTATCAAACAGGCCTCGCCTGATATAGTAGTCAGCAAGGGATGTCCAGAGTCTCCCTGCCTCCTCCTCCACTTTTTGTATGCCTCCTCGGAGTGTAGCATCGACATTTATTACTTCAATTTCAGTAGGGTGCCTAGTCACAATTTCGCACAACTCTACCCAGAAATCGTGCCTTGTCTTACCTGCAAGCGACTGGAAAGTGTCATCGTTCAAAATTTTTGCAGTCCAAGTTGCAGCCTCATTCCACAAATGCCTGGCCTTGAGAAATTCGACGTACTCTTCCGCATGTCCTGGTTCGAACTTCAGATAGCGCCTGTAAATCTGGCGAGCTGTTTCGATAGGTATAAAGTCCCTCCTGATAAAGGCCTATGGAGTGAAACAAAGTAAAGTTTAAACTCGTTCGTTGTCACGCTCATTTGTCAAACTTACTAGATACATCTTCCATATGCGATCGTGTTGAGTCAACGGAAGGGCCGCAAGAGCTCTGTCGAATGCATGTCTTACTTTGGTGATAGTCCGTTGCTTAATCAAGATACCCATGTAGAGTTCCCAGACTTTCGGCATCTTGTGCATGGTGACAAGAGCCCTCTCAAAAGTGATGATCAAGGATTCGTACGCCCGACTTGTTATACAGAGATCGCGCGTAGCTTCACAACGTTCTTTCAGATAGGCGTACCATAACTGCGCGAACATTTGTTAGCGATACCAAATTAATTTCTGCGAGGAAAAGAAGAAAAGAAATACCTTGTAGCTTCCGGGGAGAACGCGGATGGCCCTCTCGAATATGAGCGGACGTCGAGGACAACCTGGTTCTTTTCTCGCGTTCAGATACCGTGACCAAAGTTGAACATTGTTCGGTGCACGGAGTAGCTCTTCCTCGAACAGTAGGTCCTCTCCAGAGGGCATCAAGTCTGACAGATTCTTCGCAAGACTGAAGGCGCCGACTTGATGGGGTGCGATCCCCAGTGACATTTTCCAAATATGTGAAGCGAAAGACGCAATAAGATATGGCAATGAGCAACAGGAAGCGTGTTGCCGTTCTTATCGGCAGTGCTCGCCTGTACTCGGGGAAGGCACTTCGGGCAAAACGTTCGTAAGCAAAAAAGGGTTGCACTAATTTCGAACGAAACCTTATTATTACTTTTAGGTACCTCGTACCTCGTACAAGCAATATCAACCTCGCTCGCTGGCTCTCGCTCTATCTGAATGAATATTAAAGACTTTTATTTTATTATTAAGATTAATCATATTTAAAATTATTATTAATAAAAATCTTCTAGATAGGAAACCAACGGTAGTAGTGTTTAACGTGATTGCGTGTTGTTCCCAGCCAGGTGTATCGGCGTAGCCCCTGCATGTAAGGATTGGTTATTAAGATCTTAAATGACATAGTTTTTGATGACAGGACTGATGTCCATATTATGTACCTTCGAAGGTATTAAATATGATATTAATAATAATATATATTCATAATATGTGTGATGGCAAGTTGAGAAACACTCAGACTGTTTGCTCTGTGCTGAATATAATTTAGACCTTCAAATGAACGAGTTAAACTTCCCATATAAATTTCAAGGTCTATTGACTCGACTCTCCTCCATACATGGAAGCCGAAACGTCGTTGCACTGTTTGCTCTATGAACATATGCATTTCGATGTATTAAAATATTAGTTAACTCATAAAAGTACGAGTTAAATCTCTATATAGATCTTATTATTAGTATTAATATATATATTATTTAATATTATTATTATTATTCTATCAAGCAAGCAAGCAAGCAATACACGATTCCCCCTATATCGTTGACTTTCGGTCGGCAGGGAGTTACCATACGATCACTGGTCGGTTGCAAATAGCGACACGTGCTGCGCGCCAAGCATTTAGGGTCGCGAGCCTTTTGGCAGGGTCGACCTCGAGCCGTCCTTTCTTTTGTTTTTTATGTAATCTGAGAAGCATACATGATGCTCAAGGCACCGACGCACGTCCCTGCGAAGTTTCACATCGATACGTGAAATCGCCCCATCAGCCCCTCCGGTTCGACGTCGAGGAAGGCGCGACCCTAAATTATTACAACCGACCGAAATCCGGTCCGACCACGAGTCCAGAAGGAGTCAACGATATAGGGGGAATGGTGTATTCGCAAGTAATGATAAGATCTTAATATATATCTTCGAAGTTAATAAGGTATTCTATAATAATAAAACTCTTAAGCAACGCAAGTAAAAACCGCGTTACGTAACCGTTTTTATTTGAACCCCAGTAGCTAGCTAGCTAGTAGCTACCTTCGTAGCTAGCTAGCTTGGAATGTGGTGCTAAACGTGACTTCATAGACTCGTCCCGAATTGCAAATAGCTTCATACACAAAGTTGCCTCAGAGATAACCCTGCCTCGAGGCTCCAAGATACGTGTTACTTAACAAGGCTGCAATTGTCATCGGCCCTATTCCTCCAGGAACAGGAGTCATAGCATTTGCCACATGGGACACTTCTTCGGCTGCTACATCACCGACAACCTGGTAGTCAAACTTAGGCTGACGCCGATAATCAAATGCTCCAGGGTCTTTTCCGGTGCACGCAGTCCTGTCGCAGGCTATAGCTTCATGAGAATCCCAAGGAATAGGGTTTATTCCGACATCAATGACTGTTGCACCCATTTTGATCCAATCTCGTTTTACCACCTCGGCACACCCGATCGCAGATATTATTATGTCAGCATTGTTAACTGTTTTTAAAAGGTTTTGTGTGATGAAGTCTTCTGCAACTGAAGATTTCGGGTTCAAGTTGTTTTGTTTGAGTGTTTTCAGCCAGTATCCATGCACTACACTGATCGTAGATGCTCCTGAGTCGCGCAAAAGCCAAGATATCGGCATTCCAACAACATTACTGTCCCCAAGTACTGCAATAGAGCGTCCTCTAATATCAATATTTTCTCTCCACAAGAGCTCCACGCAACCAAGGGGTGCACATGGCATAAAAGTCGGTCTCCACGTGCCTCGCATCGCAAGACGACCGACATTGTATGGATGAAGACCGTCCACATCTTTCATCGGGTTGATCAGTTCCAAAAGGCGGCTCTCATTTAGATGCGCAGGCACAGGAAGCTGTAGTAAGACCCCATGAAACCGGTTGTCGGAGTTTAGCTTACGAAGCACGTGCACGACCATGTCTTCATCAGCATCACTTGGTAGACGTTCGAGATGAAATCTTATACCGACTTCTTCACAAGCCTCACCCTTGCGCCGGACGTACAATAATGAGTCAGGTCTGTCTCCAATCACAACAGCTGCAAGACCTGGGGGTCCCATGTGTTTAATCTTCCGCCGAAGCAAAATATCAGCCGCTATCTCACGTTTCCAACGAGCTGCATGCATACGTCCATTCAGCATAAGGGCAGAGCCAGTCCACGACGGAAAGCAATCTGAATCCGTATCAGGCGTTGAGCTGCCTTTCGAGCGTAAGCATAGTTGAGGTGCGAAAGGAAGAACTCTACCGCGACCCCTGAACTGCTCCTTCAGGCAGGTGCTGGCTCGCCAGAACGTCGGGCAAGTGGACTGCATTAGATCGAACCCCAAGCTGAGCTGACTGGCAGGACGTGTAACACCGCGGAAACAAAGTGTTACGAAACAAAGTGTTACGAATTACGAAACAAAGTGTTACGAATGAAGGGAAGTAAGCAGCAGGTAATAATAATAAGTTTCGAAACTTATTACGAAGCGAGGTAATAATATAGTTTCGAAACATTGTATTTTACCTTCGAAGGTACGAACGAATGGAAGGAGCTGAACGAAGGTACAATAATCAAGTACAATAATAATGATCGACTTCAACCATACATGCATAGCTATCTAGCAATGATAAATACGATCATCCGATATCATATCATATGTATGTGCGACATTTAAATATATATGTGATCATATTCGTGCGATCTGACCACCGCTAATAACTTTGGAGCCAAGCAATAATGGAAGTAACGGGACCATCGATTTATAAGGACATTTAAAATCGTCGTATGGTAACATTTTTATCAAATTCAGGCAATCATCGTTATTAGCCCAATCACCACCTTCATTCGTAGTAACTGAGTTATCACTTAGGGTGGGAGGTCACACCATGTCACACCTGGCTGCTGG
>JACLAB010011589.1_pt1 | contig 13818 bp, 17 predicted proteins | sample 8027921 | NCBI WGS metagenome assembly JACLAB01 (sample SAMN15725117, study PRJNA655200) | protist metagenome | isolation source: fluorescence activated cell sorting (FACS) single amplified genomes of... | place: USA: West Boothbay Harbor, Gulf of Maine | collected 2000-07-19
AATTAAAATAATATGGATTGTATATAAAATTTTAGTTCTTATATTAATATTTAAATATCATGAATAATACAGAATTAAAAACTTATAGGTTAATTATTAAAGGCAAAGTACAAAATGTTGGATTTAGACATTGGTTCAGTGATATTGCAATTTCATTAGGATTAAATGGTTATGTTCAGAATAAAGAAAGCAAGGATGAAGTTGAGGCAATTATACAAGGAGATATGCAAAGTATTTTATCAATAACTGAAAAATCAAAAACAGGACCAAATTTAGCTTTAGTTGAAGGGGTAATACCGAGTAATATTATTAGCAATGTTACTTATTCTGGATTTATTGTTAAGTACGAAACTAATTGAAAGCTTGTTTCAATGTAATATGAAGGCTGTCGAACATTTCATCAATTTGAGTTTTAGTTATTATAAACTGAGGACATAAGACAATTGCAGGTCCCAACGGTCTACAAATTAAACCATTCTCAATAGACATATTTGCTACTTTATCACCCATATTTAAATAACCTTCAAAAGGTTCTTTTGTTTTTTTATTCTTTACCATTTCTAAGGCAGCCATTAGGCCGACACCTCTTGTTTCGCCAATATGTTCATATTCATTAAATTCTTGCAATCTTTCATGAAAATATGGAGAAACATTTTTAACATTTTCTAATAAACCTTCATTAATTATTACATCAATAGCTTTGAGAGCTATTGCACATCCTACAGGATGGCCGCCAGCAGTAAACCCGTGAGGAAATTCTTCTGCTTTTTCTGAAACCAAATTAAATTCTTCAGCAAAATCTTTATTTACTATAACTGCTCCCATAGGAAAATATCCTGCAGTTAAACATTTGGAAGAAATGATAATGTCTGGTTTAATATTATATGTATCACAACCCCATAAATTGCCTGTCCTACCAAAACCACAAATAACCTCATCTGCAATTAGAGGAACATTATATTTTTTTAAAATAGGTTGTATTAAATCAAAATAATTTTTTGAAGGAGGAATAACACCCCCTGCTCCTTGAACAGGCTCAGCTACAAATCCTGCAATTGTATCAGCTTCTTCCTTCAAAATAAGATCTTCTAAGTTTTTAGCCATTCTCAGTGTAAATTCCTCCTCACTTTCGTTTTGATTTCCAAATTTCCAGTAGTGAGGGCAATCTGCATGAATAAAACCATCAAGAGGAAGATGGAATTCACTATTATATGGTTTCCCCGTCATAGATGCAGCCCCAAGAGTTACTCCATGATATCCATTTATTCTAGTTATTATTTTCCTTTTATTTGGTTTGCCTTTTCTTGCATTAAGCATCCATAACATTTTAATCATCGTGTCATTTGCTTCTGATCCAGAATTACAGAAGAAAACTTTACCATCGTCAAAAGGAGAAACTTCTATAATTTTATCTGCTAATTTAAGAGTTTCTTCAGGAAGTCTTCCAAACAATGAATGATAGCCTGCAAATTTAGAATATTGCTTTTGAGCAACCTCTATTAAACCTGGATGATCAAAACCAGCACAAGCATTCCAAAGACCAGAATTGGCATCTAAGTATTTTTTTTCATGGATATCATATACGTAAATACCTTTTCCATGAGAAATAACTAATGGGCCTCTTTCATTTAAGGTTTTTAAATCTGTAAAACCATATAAATGATGAGATTGATTTGAATTAAGCATAGAATTTAATTAAATATTATTTTTAACATGAAACGCAAGTATATTTTTACAACAAGTGCAATTGGTGTCATATTCATGATGTTAGGACAACTTTCTTTTTCTATAAATGACAGTATCGTAAAGTTAATTGTAGTTGATACTGAGAAAAATTTATCGGTATTAAATGTCATTTTTTTGAGAGGATTAATTTCAACAACTTTCATTTATTTATATTTAAAAATATATGAAAAAAAAGATATTTTTAACATTTTTAAAATAAATAAATACTATCAAAGGGGTATGTACGAAGTTTTGACTGCAGTTTTTTTTTTTACAGGACTTATTTTATTGCCTGTTGCTGAAGTTTACACATTATTAATGACTAGCCCTTTTTTTGTGACAATTTTTGCCTTTTTATTTCTGAAAGAAAAAGTAGGGATTAGAAGATGGGGAGCAGTAGTTATAGGATTTATTGGAGTAGTATTTGTAATAAATCCTCAAAATATAAATTTTAATATTTTATTTATACTCCCTATTATTGCAGCAGTTTTTTTAACTATAAGAGATATTACAACAAAAGGAATTGCAACTAAGACTAATAACTTTGAGATTATTTTTATAACTTCAGTTTTGATGACATTTTTTTCAGGAATTGGATCTTTATTTTTTGAATTTAATTTTAAATTAGAATATTTACCAAATTTATTAGTCTCTAGTATTTTTTTAACTACTGCATATATATTTTCAGTACTAACTGTTTTTTATGCCCCTTTATCTTTAACAGCATCTGCAAGGTACTCTGTAATAGTTTTTGGAATTATATTTGGGTATTTTATTTTAAATGAAGTTCCAACAATCAATATGTTGATTGGTGCAGTAATAATAAGCTTTAGCAGTTTATTTGTTATTAAGAGACAAAAAGATTTAGGTAAAATAAAATAAAATAAATAATAAATTAAAAATTTTTTAAATTTTATTATCCTTAATAAATAAAATAACTTCATTAACATGATCTTTAACTTTTACCTTAGACCAAGAATGTATAATTTTACCATTAGCATCTATAATAAAAGTAGATCTATTAATTCCAAAATATTTTTTACCATACATTGATTTCTCAATCCAAATTCCTAATTTCTCACATGTGTCACCAGTATCAGAGCCAAGTTGATATTTAAGTTTAAATTTTTCAGCGAATTTTAAATTTTTATCAATAGCATCTTTAGAGGCTCCAATAATATCAAAACCAAGTTTTTTAAATAGTGATAATTCTTTTTGAAAATCTTGAACTTCAATTGAACATCCACTTGTCATAGCTTTAGGATAAAAAAATAAAATTGTTTTTTTTGTGATTTTTGAAGAATCAAATAATGTATTATCAGTTAGTTGTAATTTAATTTTAATTTTTTTATTCATAATAAGATTTACTCAATATAATTATTAATTAATTTATTTAATGCTCCTGATTATTTCTTTGCATTAGCAGCTAATAACAAAGGGATTATCATAACTAAGGTCATCACAACAGAGGGATTAAATAACCAATACAAGAGACCACCAGAAAAAACTAAAAGCCAAAATTCATTTTTTTTAAAAAATTCCATGAATCTATTAATAAAGAAAATAAATAAAAATTCTATTATTAATTTAATGACTCCAAACACTTAACTTCATTATTATTTGGGCTATTAACAAATTTTGAAACCTCATAATAATTCAAATCAATTCCTTGATTAATATTTGCATCACTAAGCAGTGAATTATCATTTTGATTTTCTAAATATTTAGTTGCATTATTAGCATTTAAAATAAATGGCATTCTATGATGTATATCAGTTATTGAATTATTTGCTTCTTTTGTAATTATACAAAATACCCTTGTCTTTTGATTATTTATAACTTCTTTTCTCCATATACCTGCTAAAAAAATTAACTCACCATCTCCTAATTGAATATAGTATGGTCTTTTATCATTATTTTCAGTTTTCCATTCATAGTATCCGTTTATTGGAATTATACATTTTCTTTTAACAAAAGATTCCTTAAATAACATTTTATTATTAATAGTCTCAATTCTGCTATTAATTACTAGTTGCTTTTTATTTGTTTCATTATTTACAAAACTATAACCCCAATAACTAGGCAAAACATAATTATGGAATTCATAATTGAATATTACACTTATATTTTGGCCTGGAGAAATATTATAAGATGAGAAAATTTTATCATTTTTGTTTTTTAGATCAAAAATTTTTTTTAATTTATTTTGATTTTTGAAACTTGCAAATCTTCCACACATTTAGGAATCTGTAGATAAAAGCATGGGGGTAGATACAGAGGTAGTCATCCAACAATCTTTATATAAACCATCAACTTTGACGATTTCTAACGTCCACTTAAATCCATACATTCTTCCATCTGCGGATGTTAACTCAATAAAGAAAAAAGCAGTATTATTATCTGATTTTACATCTAATATATCATGCTTTGAGTGATTTAACATTACTGCATACGAAGGAGCATACATCATTTGAGTAAATTTTTGAATAGGTCCTGTAAAGACTCTATTAGAAGGATGAGCAAATTCCCAAGTTTGTTCTATACCCGCATTTAGGTATGGGTCATTATTTTTCATTAATGATGTTAATTGAATTTTAATTACATCTACTGGCTTTATATCTGGATTTGGTTTTACAAGCTCAGCAAAAAGTGAGGTACTGTATAAAGAAAAATATATTACAAAAAAAATTAAACGCATAATAACAAATTAGTATAAATAATAAATTTTACAATATGGACATATTAGATTTTGTACAAGGTTTTATCATTGGATCATCATTAATTATTGCAATAGGTCCTCAAAATTTATTCGTAATCAATCAAGGGTTAAAAAAAAACTATGTTCTGATTGTCATATTAATTTGCAGTATTTCAGATAGTATTCTGATAATTTTTGGAATTTTTCTCTCAAACACCATACTTGATTTAAATGAGTCTATTATTACAATTATGAAATTTGTAGGTGGTTTTTGGCTTATTATTTATGGTATTAATAAAATTAAAAATTCAAGAAATAGCTTTGCTGATAATTTAAATTATCATAAATCATCAATAGGAAAAATTATTCTAACAACCCTTGCAATAACTTATGCAAACCCACATGTTTATTTAGATACTGTTATTTTACTTGGATCTATTTCAGTTAATTTTAATAATAAAATGATGTTTGGATCTGGTGCAATTTTAGCAAGTTTCATATTTTTTTTTAGCCTGGGGTATTTTTCAAATTTTTTATCAAGATATATAAAATCTAACAAATTCTGGTTTTACATAGATAACTTTATGGGAATTCTTATGCTTATTTATGGTTTATTTTTTATTTTCATTAATTAAAAAACTTCTAATTTCCAAGCACACTTGATTGGTATTTTCTTTTGTAAACACTAGTGGCGGTTTAATTTTAATAACATTATTAAAGGGACCATCTATACTTAACAATATTCCTTTATTTCTTAATTTATTAATTAATTTAGTTGCTAATTTACGATTAGGCTTATCCCACTCTCCATCTGAAATTAAATCAATTCCAATAAACAAACCTCTTCCACTAATCTTACTAATAAAATTAGGAAATTCTTGTTTTAATTTATTCAATTTTTTTATGAAGTAATTACCAACTATTTTAGCATTCTGTTGCAAATTTTTATTTTCTATAACATCTAAGACAGCATTGCCCACAGCACAAGAAACAGGGTTGCCTCCAAAAGAATTAAAATATTCCATTCCATTATTAAAACTATCAGCAATTTTTTCCGTAGTAACAACTGCAGCTATGGGATGACCATTTCCCATTGGTTTTCCTAAAGTCACTATATCTGGAATAATACCTTGCTCTTCAAATGCCCAAAATTTTTCACCAACTCTTCCAAAACCTGTCTGCACTTCATCAGCTATACATAAAGCATTCTGTTTTCTTATTAATTTACATATTTCCTTAATATATTTTTTTGGCAAGACAACTTGACCTCCACAACCCAGAATACTCTCAAAAAAAAATGATGATAATAATTTCTTTTTATTAAAATTATTATTTATTAGTTTTTTAGCTTCATCTATGTAACTTTCTATCCATTTTGAATTTTTTTTTGTCCACTTACCTCTTATTTCATCTGGCATTCTTAAAACATGGACATATTTTTTTTTACCCTCACCTCCTTTACCTTTAAACTTGTACGGACTTAGATCTATTAATGAATTTGTATGACCGTGATAGGCATTATCAATTACTAAAACATGATTTGCTTTAGTATAATTTTTTGCAATCCTTAAGGCTAAATCATTAGCCTCAGAGCCAGTACAAACAAAAAAAATTTTATTTAATTTTTTAGGGAAAGTTTTTAATAATTTTTCACTATATTCATTTATAATTTGATAGAGATATCTTGTGTTTGTATTTAATTTAAGGTTTTGACTAACTAGCGCATCATGTACTTCTAAATTTGAGTGACCAACATGAGAAATATTATTTACACAATCTAAATATTTTCTTCCATTTTCATCAAAAAAATACTGATCTCTTGCTTCTAACATATGAAGAGGTTCCTCATAAGAAATTGATAAATTTTTTCCAATATTAGACTTTCTTTTTAACAAAATTTTTTCTTTATTGTATTTATTTTCAAAAAAGGTTTTAGGTAAATTCAAAATAATATTTGGATCTGGTGAAATATGTTGCCATACTGGTAATAAATATTCCTCACCGACCCCTGGGAAGTTATTTGTTTCATTTAATAAACTAAGCATAATTTGAAAATGTAGATGAGGTGGCCAATTTCCATTTACTTCATAACCACCAATTTCTCCTATCCATTCACCTTTTTTAATTTTTTGACCAATCTTCATTTTAGTAAGGCACTTTTTAGATAAGTGACCATAAAGAGTGTAAAATTTTAATTTATTAATATAATGCTCCAGCACAACAGTTGGACCATAATCATACTTAAAGTTATTGTTATATAAGATTATAACTTTTCCATCTAATGGAGCTCTAAGTGGTGTATTTTTACTAATGAATATATCTATTCCAAGATGAATATCTCTTCTTTCAAGCTTATTAAGTGAGGATATATAATGATCACTTTTATATACCTTTCTTTTTTCTTTATACAGCCCAATTCCAACATTATTATCTAAAAATTTATCAACTAAAGAATTAAGTTTTTTATTTGATGGATTAGACTTTAATAATAAACTCTTTTTGTCAAAGTTTACTATTTTTTTATTTACATTACTTAACTCAATATCAAAAAGCTCTCCAAATTTATAATTTTTTAGTAAACTAATAATTTTATTAGAATTTTTTATTGCTTCAAACCCACAAATATTTCTAACAACAGCTATAAAAAAATATGGATCAACTTGGTCTAGCTGATTTATTAAATGCCATGCGTTTTTTTCACTAATACTTAAATAATCATTTTCAGGGTACTTAAATTTTTGTTTAGCAGACATTACTAGTGTGAGGGCTAAACGGGATTTTATCAATCCTAGCAACGAGTATATCTCTTCTGTGCTTAGAGAGTAATTATTATTGAAAGCCCCTATTAAGTTTTGAAGAGTTTTGTATAAATTATCACTTCTCATTAATGCATAAGATAAAGCAATCGCTAAATCATTAATAACTGGTGCATAAAGTGAATCTCCAAAGTCTATAAATCCCTTAACACTCTTTTCATCAATAACAATATTGTAATCATTTGGATCTCCATGTGTTACAGAATATCTAAGATTTTTAATATTTTTTTGAACAAAGTACTTATTATAAAAAATTGCATTTTTAATAATTTTTTTTCTTTCGCCCTTAAACAAATATAAATAATCATTAATCCATTGGATATTTTCAGGATTCCATATGAAGTTCCTTATTGATTCTTTATGGATAAAATTTTTTAATTGATTAGTTTGAAGTCCTAAAAATTTACCAAAAGATATTTCTATTTCATCAGTTATCTTGGATTTCGCATACATTTGACCATCAATAAATGTAAGTATTCTTACTGCACATTTTCGTTGATTTAAATCATTATAAAATAAAATATTTTTATGACATATTTTTGGATAAATCTTGGCTAATGATAAATTTGATCTTAAATATTTAATTAGATGATCTTGATAGGTTAACTGTTTTATAGACTCACTAGGATGAGAGATTTTGACTACATAGTATTTTCCACGTACTCCTTTTATTAAAAAATTCTTATCCCTTTCACTATTTAGAGATTTTATTTTGATATCTTTTGTATTAAAAATTGAATAATTACTTTTAAGCCACTGTAGTAAAACTTTACTATCAATTAAAGGTGGTTGTTCATCAAAAAGTGACATAATAACCCTATATATTTATATGAGACAATTTAAAAATAAATTTATATTTTTTGGAGCCGTTCATCAAGATTTTGTTTTTAGATTAAAAAATGATCTTATTAAATACAGAACAAATCCAGTCTCTCAGAATGAAAGTTATGGAGGTGTAGCGCATAATGTGGCCAAAATAATTGGAACTTATGAAAATACCACTTTTTTATCACTTCAAACAGATAAGGAAACTCAAAAATATTTAAGATATCACAATATAAATTTTACCCCTTTGAATAAAAAAATTGAAAAAAGATTTTATGGAATAATAATTGATAAATATCAAAAATTACAACTAGGAATTGCAAATACAGATGCTTATGAAAACTTTACCCTGAACACCATAAATTATAAATTTATTAATAAATCAATAGTTCTTGATTTAAATTTTTCTATGATTTTAATTAATAAAATAATTAAAAAATATCATAAAAATAATAATATAGTTATTTGTGGAACCTCACCTTTTAAAATCTGGAAAATAAAAAAAAATTTAAAAAAAATTCATACTTTAATACTAAATAAAGAAGAGCTCTATTCATTAACAAATATTCGTAATATAAAAAAATCAATGAAGTATATAAGGCTTACTAACCCAGATATAAACTTAATTGTCTCAAATGCGGATAAAAAAACCTATGCACTTGAAAAAAATAAATTAATTTCATGTAAGCCACCTAAAATAAAAGTTGTGAATGAGAATGGTGCTGGAGATGTAATGACGGGCATTTATTTATATTATATGTCAAAAAATGAAAGTATTGAAAAAGCTCTTATTTTGGCAGTAGCTGCAGGAGTTCTTCACGCTCAAAATAAATTTAATTTTAACTTTAACTCTTTAAAAAAAATAACTAATAAAATCATTCAAAAAAAAGAAAGATTACATGTTTAATAAATATATAAAAATTAATCCAAAAATAAAAGATGCTTTAGAAAATAAAAAACCTGTTGTTGCTTTAGAAAGTACTTTAATAAGTCATGGATTACCTTATCCTGAAAATATTAAAGTTGCTAATGAATCAATAAAAGCTGTTGAAGAAAGTGGGAGTATAGCAGCTACTATTGGTATAATTGATGGTGAAATAAAAATTGGCTTGGATAATGGGGACATAGAAATATTAGCCACTTCAACTAATGTGCAAAAGGTATCTTTACATAATATTGCGCTTTCATTATTTAATAAAGAAAATGCAGCAACTACAGTTGCAACTACAATAAATATAGCCTCTAAAATTGGAATATCTTTTTTTGCTACAGGTGGAATTGGAGGAGTACACTTAGGAGCAGAAAAAAATAATGATGTATCTGCAGACTTAACTGAATTGAGCAGAAGTAGAATGTTTGTTGTATCGAGTGGTGCAAAATCTATTTTAGATTTAGAAAAAACATTTGAGACATTAGAGACATATGGAATTCCAAGAATTTCCTATAACTCAAATTTCATGCCTGGGTTTTGGTATGAAGAAACAGAATTTAAAGTAGATCAAAATTTTAAAAAAATTAATGATTTATCTAACTATTTAAAATTTATAAAAAACCTTAAACATAAATCCTCCGTACTAATATTTAACAAAGTTCCAAATAATAAAGGTTTAGATAAAAAACAGATTGAAAAATGGATAAATCAATCAGTCGACAAAGCTAACTCTAAGAATATTAAAGGTAAAGAACTTACACCATTTTTAATTTCAGAAATGAATTTATTATCTAATAATAAAACTTTAGAAGCCAATACAGCACTAATTATCAATAACGCTTTATTAGCAGGAAAAATTTCAAAAGAATTTCATTCTTAAGGTAAGGTAGAAAATTTATCTTTAAGTAAATTAAAAAATTTGCTGTCATCTGCCTTGTCCATTACAAAACAATTAGGCTTCCTATCTGTAACACCAAGCCAATCAACTACTGTTTCTCCACGCGTTAATTCCGAATTCTCTTCAACTTTTACATTAACTAATTTGCCTGAAAAAATACTGGGATCTAGCAAATATGCAATTACACAGGGGTCATGAAGAGGCGTATCCTCAGTTTCATATAAATTTTTATGAAAGATGGTATAAAATTCCATGAGTTCAGCAAAAAATTTAGAACTTTTATTTTTATTTTCTTCCATAGAATTTATAATATTTCTATTAACATTTACTTGATGAGTTACATCTAAACCCATCATCGTTATTGGTATTCCAGAATCTAAAACAATATTTGCAGCATGAGGATCAACATAAATATTAAATTCAGCTGAAGGTGTAGTGTTACCTAGACACATAGCAGCGCCTCCCATAAAAATTATTTCTTTAATTTTTTCTTTAATTGATGGATCTTTTTGCAGACTCAATGCAATATTAGTGAGAGGTCCTGTAGGACATAAGTAAATTTGTTCTGAAGAAGAATTACAAGTTTCAATAATAAAATCAATAGCATTTTGTTGCTGAACTTTATAATCAGGTTTGATTGTAATAGGCTTCCCTTTTTTATCTAACCCCGTTTTGCCATGAACATATTCAGCTGTAAATAGATCATAATGAATAGGTTTTCTTGCTCCTGAGTATATGTTTATGTCAGTTCTCTCAATTAATGTGCAAATTTTTAAAGCGTTATCTAGAGTATTGTCCAATCCCACATTACCTCCAACGCAAGTTATGCCTAATATTTCAATTTCTTCAGAGGCTGCCGCAAGCATGATAGCTACTGCATCATCATGTCCAGGATCGCAATCAAGTATGATTTTTTTAGACATCAACAAATCCACTAGTTTTTAGATTTTTTCTTTGAAGCCAGTTGTAATCTAAATACTTAGAGTTGCCCTCAATGACATGGAGGGTGTATGCGTGTCTAGATTTTGAACTTTTATTTTCACATGAATAATGAGGTAATCTTCCATGAAGAAGAACTAGACTACCTTTTTTAACTTCAACAAATGTATCGGTCTCAGGAAAAGGTTCATTAGATAATTCTATCATTTCCATTTTATTGTTATCTCTTTTAAATAGTTTACGAAGTGGTCCCTTGTGACCACCACTTGCAACTTGTAAACATCCATTTTCTTTATTTGCGTCCTCAAGCGCAAACCAAAAACCTACAGCGCTCTCTGGTTCTGTTATTAAAAATGTTGAATCTTGGTGACAAACAACTTCACCGCCAATTTTTGGTTGCTTAAAAATATACATTGATTGTAATAATTGAGGATCTGTAAACCCGATTGATTTAGCAATTTGATCTAAATCATTGTTTTTAGAAAATTTAATAAAACTTTCATCTAAATCGTGTAATGCGTGTCCAATCTTATTGACTATATATTGTTTATTAATTTTTATATTTTCATTATTCAATACTGCTTTTTCCTCAAAAAAAAATCTTATTTTATCTCCTGACTCTAGGAAATAACTATCGTCATTATGACTTTGGTTAACTGTATCAAATACTGATTTTTGATTAAAAAAATCTTGCTCTTCAATTAATTCTTTTGATCTCTGAATAAGACTGTCACATTCTTCTTCTGTTTTAAAATTTTCTATAATAAGATATCCGTTCTCTTTCCAAAAATTCAACATCTCATTGTTAATTGGTAAACTTGATTTATTAAAGCGCATATTAAATACCTATCATTTTTGTTATAAAAGGTAAGCCTATTTTAATAAATTGCAGTGCTTGAGGCAAAAGATATCTTCCAGAAGTTGAAATTAAAATTAACAGACCGATGACTATTATTGAAATAATAACTTTTTTATAATTATTATTTATTATTTTAGAGTTTTTAGACCTAGACCGAAGTAATATTAAAATAGCTATTACAACAAATAAAACAATTATAAGCCTAATCATACTAAGAAAGTTTTTCTAATAAATAAATATGCATAGAGGATAAAGATATAGATATTTAATTAAATTAAGCTAGAATTTAATAATGATTAAAAATAGCTTATTATTAATTGCTATATTTTCGTTAATTTATGGTTTAATTTTTTTAATAATCCCTGGTTTTTTTGTAGAATTATCTCAAGCAGAACATATAAATATTGCTTGGCTTAGAAATATTGGCGCCTCTATAACAGGTGTTTTATTTATAGGACTTTTGGCTGTCTATTTAAAACCTTCTAAAAATTATGATTTATTTTTAATAATAACTATAACTTCTATTTTACAAACTTTAGGCTTAATTTTCTCTAGGTTTTACAACGAATTTTCTGCACAGAAAATTATAATTATTGATTTAACCATATATTCTGCCATTATTGTGTGCTTATATTTAATTTATATATTATTAAATTATACTAGTATTTTTAAAAAATAAGACAATAATTTCAATAAGTTAATTAACATAATATAGGTTTTCCTCGATTCATTAGTAAAAAAGTAATTTTTTATAAGAAAAAAATATTATTTTTCAATTAGTTAAAAGGAATTGAAATATTAACATTATTCTAAAATTAAAAAAAGATAATGGGAACCCAACTTAAGACAAGCTTAAGTAACGTGATGAACGAATGTTCGAGGAGTTATTATGAGTATGATAGATACTGTTAAAAGTTGGTTGAGGCAGATAGCTGAAGTTGGTCTGATGTTAATTGCAGCAGCTGTAGTTCTCGAAATAATTTTTGGATCAGCGGTTCCCTTTTTGGGAGTCTCTATTCTAGGGAACATCACGGCACTATCAGCGGAGCTGGGAGACAAAGGGTTAGTGGGATTAATTTCACTAGCTGTTATTATTTGGCTCTATAACCGCAGATAGAATTTCTTTAACAAAAGGAGTTAAGCAATGATGGATACAGTAAAAAGTTTTTTAAGAAGTATAATGGACGTTGCATTAGTGGTTATCCCACTTAGTGTTGTTTTAGGTCTAATTTTTGGACCAAGCGTTCCATTCATAGGTACAGCAGTTGTTGGTAATATCACTGATCTAGTATCATCTCTTGGTGGTAATGGCTTAGTAGGTATTATCGTTCTAGGTGTATTATGGACTTTAGCTAGAAGATAATCTAATTATTATTTAAAAAAGCCCTCTTGTATTATAGAGGGCTTTTTTTTATGGAAAAAATAAAAATAAAAAAATTACTTTTAGTAATGAAAAGACTTAGGGATCCTAAAAATGGATGTCCTTGGGATAAAAAACAAACAATGGAAACAATAATACCTCATTCAATTGAGGAGGTTTATGAAGTTGCTGAACAAATATATAATAGAGACTATAATGGACTTAAAGAGGAGCTAGGAGATTTACTATTTCAAGTAGTTTATCTTTCTCAAATAGCATCAGAGAAAAATAAATTTAATTTTAATGACGTAGTGAAAGATATTACTTCCAAGATGATAAGCAGGCATCCTCATGTTTTTAAGAATAAAAAGTTTAAAAACTTAAAAGAATTCAATTTATGGTGGGAAGACTCAAAAAATAAAAAACAAGAATCTATCTTAGATAGTATTCCATTTACTTATCCCGCTTTAATAGAAGCTAACAAAATACAAAAGAAAGTGGCGTCTGTTGGATTTGAATACGAAAGCGATTTACAATGTGTAGAAAAAATAGAAGAAGAGATTAAGGAATTAAAAATTGAAATTAGAAATAAAAATAAAAGTAAGATAAAAGAAGAGCTTGGTGATTTAATATTTGCTACGTTAGATGTATCAAGAAAACTAGAACTTAATCCAGAAGTAATTTTAAAAAAAGCAAATAAAAAATTTTCTTCGAGATGGAAAAAAGTAGAAAAATCCGCAAAAGAAAAGGGGTTAGATCTAAGAAAA
>JACLAB010001324.1_pt1 | contig 13813 bp, 6 predicted proteins | sample 8027921 | NCBI WGS metagenome assembly JACLAB01 (sample SAMN15725117, study PRJNA655200) | protist metagenome | isolation source: fluorescence activated cell sorting (FACS) single amplified genomes of... | place: USA: West Boothbay Harbor, Gulf of Maine | collected 2000-07-19
CAGTGCGGCGGTTTTGCTTTGGACAAACTGTTCTCCCCCGTGGTGGACATCGCTACCAACGAGAAAGGGCAGTTGACGAAGCGTCTCAGCAGCAAGAATGTGCTGCCAAGAGGGGCGCCTGGCTCAGCCCCCCCGGCCAAGGCAGAGGAGAAGTCGCTCAGTATCGACGAGCGCCAGTTGCTGACGAAGCAGGCCTCGGTCCGCTTCGGAGGGGCGTCTGCTCGCCGCACTGGCAGCTACCACTTCTCCTCCAAAGTCGTACCTGCGGAAAGCTTATTATCGAGCATTTACACGGTGATGACAGAGATGAAGTTTGACATGGAAGAGCCTTTGGAAGCGTGTGTTTCTTCTGGGAAATGCAAAGGCATCATGATGACGGCTGGAAAGGGCAAATTGGGCGTCAGTGTCCACGTGTACACCATATGCAGCACTCTCAGCTTGGTGGAGGTGAGACGTGCGCAAGGAGATCTGCTAGAGTGGAACGCCGTGTACGATGATCTCATAAATAGCCGAATTTCACATCTGATCAACCGCCCGAGTGGCGAGGGAGAGGCAAAGGCGGACGTCTCACCTCGGCCTGGCTACAACTGCTAGGAGCAATATCAATCGATTTACTGTAATAAATGAATATATTCACACCTTGAGTTACATAACATATAATAATAATAATAATAATAATAAACATTTGTGCGTATATTCGCCACGTTAGCCAACTTGTTTGCTCATCGTTGAAGACCCTAAGACTGACTCATCAGTACTGAAAAACGAGAACAATAGCGAAGCCCTTCCTTCTGTGTTTTGGGCTCAAAACCAGATCTGCAATGGTGCATCTTCGTATCCTTCGATTATCTGTGAACACTCGTACAAAGCCTAACAAGCCATCGATACGTTCGCTCTTATCATCCTACATCATGAGCATGCAGCAGCGAAACCCATATTGGTCGTTTGCTCCTCCCCTAGTAAACGCTACCTTGTCCGACAGCTCCTTGTAAACTTCATGCAAGTTTTCGCCCTGAAAGATAGTGTCATCTACAAACTTACTAAACCTTGTCCGGTCTAGTGGGCCTACAGGTTTGATGTTGAAACTCTGAGAAGCCTAAAGCAAGGTAAAGATCCAAATCATCAAAATATTGATCCTTCTTTTGTAACATCTGCTGTAAATAGAGAAGCTAGTTGACTAAATAGCAATTTTTAGATATCTGCTTATTTAACAGACACTTAAAAAAACTTCTAACACGTTCAACACGTAACTCTCTTTAAGTTATCACTAGCTTATAACAGAATAACGTCAACCATCACAAGGTCGCGATTTGGAAGTTATTCATTTAGGTTGCTGCAAATTACAGGTGATCATAGAACTTATAATTTTTGCTTCTTAGGTCGTGTTAACAACTTTGTGTTACAAAGTAAGAGCTTCAGTATTTCAATTCGACGCGATAATCAGGAAAAAAATCTTGCATCGCCGTCATGAGGAATTTACAGGTGCTACGTGACTCACTTCACGCTGTGGATATAGAAGAGGATGTAATGTGTATAACAGTGGAAATGGAGTCTAGCGCTTTGGTTTTGACGCAGAATGGTAGGGTATGTTGCTACGATATCGATACATTCGAAAAGCTTCCACAAGAGTGGAACTTAGATACATTAATTGATGGAGAAGAGGGAAGAGTGATTCAAAAAGAGGACAAGGAGTGGTTTTTAATGACATTGATAACAGAGAGCGGTAATATTGTTTGTGTGTCTCATTCTGGTCAGATCGCTTGCATCCAAGTTGAGCCCGTCACATGCGCCCGCGGAGATGTCGCAGTGCTCGAAGGAGAGGTGGATGGAGGCATCGCCGGCGCGGCTTGGAGCCCAGACCAGAGTAGATTAGTGATTTGCACAAACAACGAAACCATTCTCTGTATGACCAGTGCCTGGGAAGTGTTAGAGGAAATACCTATGCCAGAAGGCCTAGCCCCGGGCAACCCATGCGCGATGTCCTGGAAAGGAGACGGGTCGCAATTCGCCCTGCTGAACACAGACAAGGGAGCAGAAGGTGACAGACCCGTAAATGTGCGGGTTTTCTCTAACGAGTTGGAACTGGTGAGCAAGGGAAGGAATGTGGCAGAGGGCAAGGGCAGCCAGCTGAAAGGGGTGGGAAGTACCGTGTCCTTCGCACCCAACGGCACGCTCATAGCCATCGCTCAGGAGCGCGTCAAGGGCAAGCATCAAGTGGCATTTTTAGAGAAGAATGGGTTGCGACACGGCGACTTCGACGTGCGGGCCCCTGTGCTGTCCGATGCACACAGGGCCCAGGGGCATCAGACCTGGGAGATCAGGGGTCTGCACTGGGACATCACCTCCACCATCCTCGCGGTGGAGCTCGTAGCTGTAGGTGGAGGAGGAATATCCCCGTGCGTTGTGCAGTTCTACAGCAGAGGCAACTACCACTGGTACTTAAAGCAACAGTGGAGCCATGTGGGGCTGCACGCGCTAGGCTTCGACGCCGAGACCTCGGGCCGCATGTACATGCAGATGCGCTCCGCGGACTCCGGAGGGCTCATTCTAAGGATCATAGACGTGGTGTGGGACGTAAACGCCACTGACTCCGGAGATGCTACCGCGGCAGTGACTGATGGAGCACAGCTCCAGCTCACCCCCCTAGGCAAGGCCATCGTCCCGCCACCCATGAGCAAGCACAAAGCTGCGCTGAGCGGCGTATGTCGTCACACGTTCAACTGGAGCGGACCTGCCAGTAGTGGTGCAGATATGAGCTACGCGAATGGATTCGGGGCGCTGTGCGATGGTGTGGATGGAGCACCTTTGTTGGACTTGTTCTTCCTAGATGCGGATGGGAACCCCGCAAAAGGCTGTTTTCCTGTGCGAGGCGTGTCTATGCAAACACAATGCGATGACGTGGCCACTTTCACCCGATCCGTTCTGGTCACTTGCGTGGGAGAGGACTTGAGAGTGCTGAAACTAGAAAGTGTGATCGATGTGAATGGAGGTTCGAAGGACCGATTACGACTCATGAGCTTGCAGAAAGGTAGTTCGCAACTGGTCGAAATAGCCCGACCTCTGCGAATGGATGCTATGGTGTTAAGATTGTCGACTTGGGCTAGCGACACAGCCGCAGTAGCCGTATCGCTTGCACTTCCTGAAGGGGGGTACGAGGTACAGAAACTGGACATAGGGGGTGCCGATATGGAATTTGTTGAATTGCCCTACGAAACGCGAGAGAGACTGCAACTACCCGAGCAGTGTGCTCGCACCATAGTGGTGAACGCCTCCGAGAACGACCAGAGCGAGCCCGTGCCACTTGCCATTGGGCTCACTACCCGCAGCAACCGGCTGTACTATGGAGAGATGCTGGTAGTTGCCGGGGCCTCCTCCTTCGCCGTGAATGAAGGCCTGAGGGTGCTAATGTACGTTACGGTTGGCTCCAGCCCTCATCTGCACTTCGTCCCGCTGTCCGCACTAGTGTTGGGGCTAGACGTGGAGGAGCAGCATACTTTGGACGCGTACGAGCCGCGGCCGGTGGAGAGGGGGGCTCGGCTGGTGGCGGCGGTCAGTGGACAGCCCACAGTGATCGTGCAGCAACCCAGAGGGAATTTGGAGGCCTTCGAGCCACGACCATTGCTTCTGGCTAGAGCGAGACAGCTGTTAAGATGCCACCCCCCTATGTATTTGGACTGCCTAGCATTGCTGCGAAGGCAGAAAATTGACCTGAACTTTCTTGTGGACTTCTGCCCCAAGGACTTCATTGCAGGGGCGTCGGAGCTTGTTAGACAGTGCATCGTTGAAAGCGAAACTGACCAGTCGATTACGAAGAAGAGTTACAGGAAGGATAGCGCAATCGATATGTTAGCTCTGCTAATATCCAACCTTCAGCCTGAGAACATTGTTGCCACCAAGTATCCTTGTCCTCAATATGAAGCTCCTATATCGGACAGTAATAGCGTCGGAATCGACAGAACTGACCCTACATCAGCCCCCTCTCCTGGAAATAGGAGATATACAGATATACCCGATCCCGCTCCGTGGACGATGAGCAATAAAGTTAGCGTCATCTGCGAAACCCTACGTGCGCCTCTGCTGCAGCTGCTGGAGGAGGGCAGTATCGGGGCTCTGCACCCAGTGCTCTGCACGTATGCCAAGCACGACCCTCCAATGCTAGAAGAAGGTCTGTTGTGCATTCGCTCCCACTTATCTATGGGATCTCTAGAAAAGGACTACCTGGCTTCTAGCAAAGCGCAATCAGCAATTCGCTATTATTCTTTCTTGGCCAACACACGAACCTTATTTGATGCTGCAGTTGGCATGTGCGACTTCCATATGGCTAGAGCGATAGCCAGACAGGGGCAAATGGACCCGAAAGAGTACCTCCCGTTGTTGGAGAGATTAGAGTTCGTGGGGAAGGGGAGCACAGAGGGGTCTTACCCCTTCCTGTGCATGCACTTGTCTGCGAATCTCCACTTGGGGCGTGCGGAGAAGACCATAGAGTGGGGTGTGCGAGCGCTCCAAGTATTATTAGAGTCACTTCCTGCTGATGGAGATGCAGTTGATTATCCTATAAGTTGCGAAATTTTGTGTTCTCATATATTATCTGCCGTTAGCAGCACCAAGATTGCAGATATTGGTGATATAGACACAAAGACTCACTACGCTTTTGCACTTCCAAAGCTCTCAGACCTTGTGGATAGCGCGACTGCAACGGGAGAGGTGCAGACGGCAGCTCGCACTCTGTTGTCAGATGCGCGATTAGCTTATGGGCTATGGTTGGCAAAGTCAATCACAACCCAAAATACTGCATATGTGGCAGAAGCCGTCGCTACATTCTTATCTGTGTTCCCTCCTGCTGTGACAGAGGCGATTCAAGTGGCTCTGAAGGCAGAGGATTGGCAGCAGGCCCTGGCCCTCTCGGGTCGGTATCAACATCGCCTAGCCCCCGAATTCCATCCCAAGACAATTGCAGCGGACATAGTTACTGTATACAGGGCGAATCTGGAGAATGCACGAGGCTACGATGACGACGAACTGGGGTTTTCTGATGCCATAGCAACTGCGGCTACACCCTTACCTTCCACCGATTATGCCCAAGCACAAGTAGTAGAAGACAAAGTTTCACAAGCAGCTAAACTGTGCATAGATTTTTTCAGCCCTCCTGATGTGGACGGGGCCGTTTCTATCCTGATCTTCTCTGGAAGGTATCGTGATGCCACCCATACTGCCCTCAGATACGGTCGCCAAGACCTCTTGCTGGATGATATCGGCACTACTGTGAGGAGCACCGCCAGAGAGAGCATCAAATACTTGAAAACGCGCACTCAGCGTGTGTCTACACTTGTGCAAGAGCTAGCTACAACCTTTTGGTTAGACCCTGAGGCCAGACTAGCTGAGGTGCGCGCCTCAGAGCCGCAGTTGCAGCGAGAGATGGACTGGCTCGAGGCGGGGGGATATGACGGGAACACAGCAAATGATGGCGATGATGCAGCTAGTTTATACAGCGCTAATACTGCACGCTCGGATTTGTCATTTGTGTCCGGAATTTCTGGTGCTTCAAATATCAGTAGTCGCAGCAGCAATAGTCAGATCAGTGCGAATGGAGCATCCACTGTTAGCGTGCTTTCTGATCTCATGGTGGCGAGCGAGAGGGACCAGGCCACACTGGCGAAGGACCGCACAGGAAAGCAGTTCGGGATCACTGGCATAGATCACGCATTGCTAAGCAGAGGATGCGGCCAGGAGGGGGCTTGGGACATGAGCACAGCCGTGGGGCAGGGCGGAAGAAAGCCGAGCAAGCGGCAGCTGAAGAAGAACAAACAAAAGGACGGACGGTTGACCGAGAGGCGAGGGAAAGACACAGTGCGCTTATCGAAGGAGAGTGCTATTTGCATGGAGTTGTGGTCGCTTGCGCAAGTGGCTGCCATTGCCTATGTATGCTCCGAGCAGTGTGAGGTGCTGCTGATGTTAGGCGAGCCTGACGACTTCAAGCTAGCTTGTCAACTGCAAGCAGCTATGGATGACTATGCCGAGGCTGTCAGGTCGAATCCCGTAAAGATCGCCCCTGCATATCCCCTTTCTTTTCTTGAGTCCAGAGAAATGCATCATTTGTTGCATTTTCAGGACTTCACCTCGGAGGGAGTGAAAGAAAAAGGTGTGGGAAATAACGCTTATGCGCGTTACCAAGAGACCAATTGGACTGGGACGAACGGTAAAGTGAAGGCAGACAAAGAAGCACCCGAATCTTGGTGGCATTGCGCTGCTAGAGGTATTTCTGTATGGCATGATGACTTGAGACGAGTAGTGCTCATGAAGAAGTAATTTTCGTAAATATTGTTGTATGACTTGAAATCACTTGTAATAATAGACAAATTTCGAATGTATTCTAAGATATACCTAACAGTTCTACTTCTTTTTGGTGATAGTCTTGATCTTATCATAATATGGAAGGTCGGTAACTTCTACATTGACTCCGGGCTCCATGGAGATGTTGGCGATCTGACGAACGACGTCCTCGGCACAGAATAGCTCAAGAACACGCTTGTGGATACGCATCTGGAAACGATCGTAGGTGTTGGTACCCTCACCGTTGGGAGCCTTTCTAACCATAAGCTTAAGAACCTTGGTGGGCATGCGGACGGGACCCTTAACAACAATAGCGGGCTTGCTGTTTCTGTTTAGGGCCTTGTCCTTAAGAGCACTACACACCTTCTCTACCGCCTTCACATTTGCTGATGAAAGAGTGATTCTGATGCGACGGATAGGAGGGGCATCCTGAGGGGCATCGATTTGCTGTTGAAAAACGAAATTGAAAGTGGGAGAAGATTAGTATCAATTAAACACCAAGGCAGGGACAAAAACACAATTTGATGCCTCACAATCACTCACCTTGGACTTGATAGGTACGGCAGACATGATTAATAGGAGACGAGATACTTTAAGAGCAGTGCTGATCAACTGAGTTCGTGACCATCGAAAGCAACCAATCCCGCGCACGTCAAGACTCCGTAAAACGTGCGATACCATAAACGTTCCGCTTAAATATGCTATTCTCGATTGTGGGCGATCAAATATGATTATTATCATTAGTTTTATATATTTGTTATTCGATAAGACCTTTGAATAACATTTATACAATGTTTTAATGAAATTTATATCCTCTTATATCTCACACAAACAATTACCTCATCCTCCATACTCAATACCTTAAAAATATCTACTTTCCGTACTCTAGGGCCTCAATCAGGCGGTCGTAATTCCCTTGCATTACACTCTCAGTGCATTTGCCTTCACTCCCCATCCTGGCGAACACGCGGGTTCCCTTGTTCTTACAGGCAGCTAAAGCTCGGCGCTTCTTTCCGCTCGTGATTAAGTCACTCAAATCCTTAACCTTCTCGTACTTCTTCTCCGGAACAGGGGTTGCCTCGGTTGGGGCAGCTGACGGGTAAGGGGTAACTGCAGTAGCCTCGAATGTTTTTTTCTGTATCTTCTGGAAGAGAGGGTCGGCAGTAAACTTGTTATCTAATGCCTCCTTCTCCTCCACCTTTGTCAATGTTTTTTGTTTTGGCACGGGTGGACCACCTATGACTATGGAGAAATCTCCAGCTAGCACCGCTTGTGAGCATTCAATACTAGAGCCAAAAGAAGAGGCTGCAAGCTCATCTCTGTCTTTACAGGACTTCAAAGCTGCGCGCTTTTTCCCGGCCTCATTTAGATCATTAAATTCCCTTGTTTGTACGTTCTCGAACCTTGTCTTCGTCTCTGGTCCTCTTTCCTTCATAATAGATACAGCATTACCAAAAGCCCCATCAGCCATCACAGAATGAGGGTTGACAACCACGCCGATTGAAGCTACAGCGGCGGCCGCCTTTTTAATGAATTTTCCGCAACTATTCTGCTTCCACCCCAGCCCAAAAGTAGCTATACATATGAACAATACAATCGAAAGCCGCATTTTCAATCAATATGTTTTAATTAAGGTGTAAATGCCTCTCGACGTCACCAAAGTAATGCATTTTTTTTAGAAACTTATCTGGCTTAACGCGTTTATTGTTCGTAAATCTGGACGCTACGATGACGTCGTTGCTCCAGACAGTGATTTGCTGTATGCTTTTTACTGGCACAATGAGCTTCGTCTGTAGCCCCTTACGCCGTCATTCGTCATCAAGGTGTGCACCATATCAACAACAACACTTGATATCGCCTGATGGTGTTTTTGAGACGCAGCTGAACGGAAGAGGATTTAGTGGAGGGGAGAGGGTGAGAAACAAGCAGAGGAGACTGCTTGATAATGACATTGAGGGTGATGGTTTCAAGCTAAGTTTTATTGAAAAGGTTCGACGTAAGATTATCTCCGTGCTGCATTTGAAGGAGCCTGGATCGCTTATTCTAGTGCGTCATGGCCAAACCACTTTGAACTACAATAAGACATTCACTGGGTGGATTGATACAGACATATCTGAGACGGGCACTTCTGAGATGTTGTATGCTGCTCGTCTATTGATGGAACGGGGGTATGATATCGATATAACCTATACAAGTCGATTGAAACGCGCCATTCGCAGTTCCTGGATTATGTATCAAGAGATGGAAAGCGTACACCGACCTGTTTATAAATCATGGCGTCTCAATGAACGCATGTACGGCAAGCTTGAAGGGATGAGCAAACCGGGAAGTGGGGCTCAATTCGGTGAAGAGCTCATTCAGTCTTATCGCACAGGCTTGACCGCGCGCCCTCCTGCCATGACCCCTGACCACCCGAACTGGCACCTCAATGAGCGCAAGTACGCGGACCTGAGCGTCATGGACATCCCCGTCACGGAGAGCCTCCAAGACACCATGGACCGCACCCTGCCACTCTTCCAAGATAGGATTCTGCCCGATCTCATGAACGGGCGGACGGTGATGATCATGGCGCACGCCAATTCGATTCGAGGGATTGTCAAGTACTTGGATGGGCTGACTGGGGATGAGATACGACAGGTCAGCATCCCCAATGGAATACCACTGGTGTACAAATTCGACAGAGATCTCAAGCCACTCAAACTTGAGAATTCGGTAGCACCACTTCGTGGAGAGTTCTTAGAACAAAAAGGTCTATTGAACGAAGCCATAGCGCGAGAAAAAGAACTGGTCAAAAGAATACCTGGTTACGAGACTCTAGAAACAAAAACAGGCGTAGCATCTGAATCTGTGGACGCTCGTCTGAGGGGCCTGTCATTGCTCAACGAACAGAGGAGTCGATTCTCTGTGGACATGGATGCGCTGAAATTACAGTCCACAGCGGCTTTACAACAAATAGTAGACAACACCAGCGAGTTCACAGAAAATTGTACTCAATCTTCGACTAGCAGTAACAGTGCTGAAGAAATGATGCCGTATAAGCCACCGGTCACGACCCCCCCGAATTCCATGGACTCTTTGGAGGGCGGTTCGGTGGGGAATTCTCTGGCTGTCAAAAGCAAAGAAGATGTCATTGATGCATTGGATAATGAATTAGACGAGTCTCCTATTGATGAAGATGTAGATTGCTTGCTCCGAGACAAAGATAACAACTGTGTCGTAGACATGACTCCACTTGTTGACAAAGAATCTGATCGGGTAGAAGTAGGTTACGACGCTCTTTCGAGGACCTCGCAGACATTGGAAGACAATTTTGTGGTCATTATTCGACATGGCAAGACGGAGTACAACAAACTAGGGATATTCACAGGCTGGGAAGATGCACCTCTTGCAGAAGAGGGGAGAGCAGAGGCGCGCGCTGCTGGAAAACTTCTGAAACGACACGGAATAGAGTTTGACATTGTCTACACCTCCTGGTTGAGCCGTGCTATCGAGACTGCATGGTTAGTAATGGACGAATTAGACAGTTTGTGGTTGCCAATCGTAAAAACATGGCGGCTCAATGAGCGTATGTATGGAGCTCTTACTGGCCTCAGCAAGAAAATGATCAGACAAAAGCATGGGGATAAGCAGTTCAAGAAATGGAGGAGGGGCTATGCCCAAAGGCCTCCGTTAGTATCATCTTTTTCGAGCAAATACCCCGGTAATGACGACAGATACCGTAGATATGCAATCGACATCCGTCCGTCATTCCTGGAATCTCTTATTAGAACTCTGTCACACCGCAAGCCAGAGATGCATCGCAAATTTCCAAAGACGGAGAGTCTGCAAGACTGCATGCAACGCACCATCCCCTACTTTACAGGAACGATCGTTCCAAAAAGTATCGCGAAGGGGAAAACTGTCCTCATTGCGTCCAGTGAAAACGCGATCCGAGGGCTGCTCATGCACCTGTGCAACATCCCGCATGACAGAATATCTGAAGTGGAGATACCCACTGGGCTTCCACTAGTGTATTGTTTTAAAAATAAGAATATTCGCTTGCTAGAAGATGGAACGGAGAATCCTTCCAACCCTCTAGGAAAATACAACTTTGGTACCTCGCCTGAGCTGCTGTTCAACCCTTGTCCAGAGGAGCAAGATGAGGTCGGGCCCGACTATCTAGGAGTCGGAAGTGACCCCATGGATCCATCATTCGACCCTAATGGCGGCAGCGAATGTATGTTTTCGTCTGATGGAAGGACTTATGCCTATGACCCTCTCTTGAGATTGAACCAAGTCAGTGTACGAGTCCGTCCAGATACAATGGAAAAGGAAGAAGATCCAGATACATCGAAACCTGAGAAAGTGGGACTATTAAACTCCTGAAAGATTAATACATATTTGTCAATTTTATAGTGAGATACAAACGAAACAGTTTTTTATGTCTCTAAATTCATCCCCATGCTTCCTGAAGCCCGTACACAATGATCAACTCGTCTCCAGTGGCAAAGCAGTTGAACAACTCATCGAGAGATTGATCTAGCGTGGGCGAAAATCCAGTTCCACAGTACATGAACAAAGAGTGTCTCTCTTTCTCCTTTTCTTCCCCAATGCTGGCCAGCTTCTTTTGCAGAAATCTTTGCACTTCGACTAGGGGCTTATTCCCATCCAATTTGAACTTTGCTTGAGACAGAGCTGGTGCCGCACCAACGGGTCGGAGATGTATCTTGATTGGAGACATAAGATCAGCTCCTAATATATTTCTGCGACACGCTAACATCAAAAAATATCAAAAACGTGCAATATACACAGCACAAAATATTGGCAAAACGTCTGAAAAAAGATAGAGAAAGAGGAAAGAAATGGATACTCAGGATTTGGTAGAGGCCCAAGGAGGACCCACTACTCAACTTGCGGACTCAAGACCGCAGTTAGACCAGCCTTTACGCGTAGTAATTCCTGTTAATGCTCCGGCCCGGCTCAACAAGTCTAGTCAAGACCAGTATATTCAGCAGAATGCTTTCAGCCCAATGGCATTTTCGCAGACTAGGCGCACCTTGCCCGAGTTGATGGGTGTCAGCAACAAAAAATCGAGTGGGGGATCTCCAGACAAGGGGAAGAAGACTCGGCCGCAGGCAGACAATTCTGATGCAGGCATAAAGACAGCAATCAGCGATTTCAGTGTTCTGGCATTTAGCAGTAAACGCAGTGGAAAGAAAGATATCGAAGCGATGGCATATGTGTCGCTTGGGGTGATTCATGACAATCAGGAGAACTATTTACTGGCCATCGAGAACTACCAGATGTACGGCGATCTGTGCGAGGAAATGGGTGACAGTGCTGGAGTGGCTTGTGCAATGAACTGTTTGGGGGTAGATTACATGTTAATGGCCAATCCACCAAGCGATTCAGGCTTTGTCGGGGATGGATTGTCGGTTGCACGCACAGCGGAGGCGAACGAGTATCTGAAAAAAGCTGCTGCGTGTCATCGCAAGCACCTTGATATTGGTCCTGATGCAGGAGGAAAGTTTGTAGCCAACACAAACTTGGGCATCACCATTGGCATGAGAGAAGATGTGGGTGCTGCAGCCAAGTGTCACCAAGACGCTCTTCGTATAGCCATCAAGATGCAGACTTTGTACGGCCAGGCCATCAGCGTGGGAAATTTGGGGATGCTGGCGTTAGCCAAGTCGGATCTGTCCACAGCAAGGACATGTTTTGAGCAGCACTTGCAGCTGGTTCAGGCGTTGTTGGACCCCGAGGCAGAGATCAATGCATGGAAGATGTTGGCCAAGCTGTGTACCCGCGAGGAGAGCTTCGACGACGCCTTGGAGAACCTAGACCAGGCCTCCCGACTGGCACAACAGAATCAGTACATGAACGAGCTCAGGAGAATCAACTGCCTTATAGGCGTTGCACAAGGCCAAAAGAGCTTCCTTGGATTCAGCGAAGCCCTCGTGGCAAAACTATCGTGATGAACGTATTCCTTACTGAACGTCATATAATGTTATGTAAGATAAAATCGTGATCTCCACCCATGCTGTTCGTATTCTTCTTCTGCTTCAAATATTACAATTGATATCATTATGTTCACTCATATGATTTTGCTAAAATCTTGGTTATTATCGGCATTATTATTCGCTTCTTCATTCCGTCGAAGAGCTGAGAATGCTGCTGCTACTCCGCTACCTTTCTTCTTTCGCACTCTTTTACCGCCGCTGCCGTCCCCCACAACTACGGTGGCAGCCGTAATCTGTCCTAATCTCACCACTTCTTCCTCGCTGTGCATGCCCGGCCAAGCTGCATCAGCGCTGAACACGTCGCTTCTTCGCGCGTACTCTTGCTGCTTATGACTGTCAAGCGGCACTCCTATGGTCTTCATGGGCGGTAGGTTGTCCCAAAGTGCGTCCAGCGTTCCGGAGTTGTTCGCTCGATTCAACACCACGCACAAAATGGTCGGATTGATGTATAGAAGCGCAGGCTGGCCGTGTTGGAATAACTGCACTGCAGTGTTCGCTATGGCTAGGCCAGCGGCATATGCAGCAATCGTCATGGGAAAGTACCCATTCCCTGCCTTTTCGCTACTCAATGACCCGTACCGTCGCAGGTCGTACCTCGCTGTCCACACCAACAACAGCCCTGGAATCACCATGTCCCCTAGCCCAAGGAGGGAGCTGTTGTCAGGGTTCCACGTACACACAGGAGGCACCACCAGCATCATGGGCATCACCTCTTGCAACGCCAAGCAATCCGTGTCCGAGGGGTACTTCTCGCAGTAGAGAGGATCGGCATTCAGTTTCCCCGTCACTATGTCGGAGGCGCCCCCCCCTGTTGCGACCGTTTCCATTACACCCTGCCCAAACACATAGGGCGAGATGAAGACGAAAAATACGTCATAACAGAATGTGCCACCCAACCCAAATGTCAGTACCTTCAGATTGGGCACATATATCCGTGCAAGAAACATGATCACGATAGACAAACCCATAAAATTCTGCACTATCGCCTGCCACCATTGGTACTTTCCTATGTACCACGCAATTGGAAACAGCTGACTACAACACATGGACAGTAAAGTGGCAAAGTTCTTGGCGCTCAAACTATCTAGGACCATGGTAAATACCCCTTGTTTTGCTTTTCCTCTTGCTCGAGTTACCTTTTGAGTACCAGAACTATTCACTTCGGTGTGAAAATCACTTGCACCAGCTCCAAAAAAGAATGTATAGACGGCAGTGCTGAGGCTTGAAAATCTGATCTTAATACTTTTAGCGGATCTAAGCATAGGACGCAGTAGCCAAACATCATGTATCGCAAAGCCTGCGGCAACCAGATATACAATTGTCACAAAATTGTAAATCTGAAAGTAAAACATGATAATCATGAACAATACCATAAGCAGCACCAAGCCAATCGCGTGAACAGCCCCTATCTCCTCCCCATTGGCAGTATCATCTGTGGCCCCCGAGGTCTGCTCCACGGCATGAACTATCTTCCCCTTCACTCG
>JACLAB010000751.1_pt1 | contig 13803 bp, 11 predicted proteins | sample 8027921 | NCBI WGS metagenome assembly JACLAB01 (sample SAMN15725117, study PRJNA655200) | protist metagenome | isolation source: fluorescence activated cell sorting (FACS) single amplified genomes of... | place: USA: West Boothbay Harbor, Gulf of Maine | collected 2000-07-19
ATTGCGGCCACGTGACGCGAAGCGTCTGTGCCGATGGATCGTAGTCAACAGCGTCGACCTCCTTCGACTGACTGCGATAATGATAATGGTAGCATTCCGTGCTTTGCGATTCATACTGAAGAATTACGGTCACAAGCTTGCTGTTTTTAGTGCAGGCTTGTCAGTCTTCCAATGGTATGGTTTCGGTAAATTATGGTTCATGTTTGCTGCTGTCTATGGAATCTTCAACAACTTAGCCGATAAACGTGCGACTGGTGAGCTTAGTGCATACAGTGTATTCAACAAAGGGTTCCAACGTCTATTGGGTGATCTCAATGCTGAAGACATAGATCGACAGCTGCGGCGCGGTGGATGAGTCTGCGTATAATGAAGTAAGAGCTTGAAAAAGAAAACTGTATGAAATGTACGTTATTGAACAAAGAAAATATTTTGACGGGCTCATCGTCATTTTTGTCAACATGTGAGGACGTTTCGACAGACAACTATACACATCTTACACACTCACTCACTCACTCACTCACTCACCAGTCACTCACTCACTCACTCACTCACTCACTCACTCACTCACTCACTCACTCACTCACTCTCTTACGCTTGAATGTACACAGTTGTCTCCTCCCCACTTGCGCTCATGAATCGTACACTCTTGGGGTAGGACTTGTTTTCTTCGCATCGCTTGTCATCGCCCCAGTCCGCCGATTTTTCAACGATCTTAAAGATCGTCAAGAACGTCCTATGGATACGGGAATTCTCCTCGCCATCAAGCGTATCATCATCCTCGCGCTTTTTGCCTTTGGCAACCTCGCGGAATAGTCGCTGAGGGTATTTCACCTTTAGCGAATGCTTGATGTAGGTCTGCAGCCTGTCCTCCATCCAAGATACATTGTATCTCAATACACTGCGAAAGATTTCCACTCCGACAGCTCCAAGTTGATTGATAGCTTCTTTGCCTGTGAAGTGTTTCTTGAACCCCTGATCCTTCATGAGGATAGGTCTGGGTCCCCTAATTGAACCGTTTGGGCCTAAACGATTCCTTAAGCCCAGGAATCCCAAAAACTCGTCTTCGAGTGTGCGACGAGTCATGCCTACATACACAGAGTATCTGCCTGAATCCATGGCCTGTTCTAGCGTCTTGTTCCCAAACTGAGTGAACTTAGTGCTAAGAATGTCATGAAATACACCCTCCAACTCATCGCCTGAGAGGACGTGTTTGGAAGTGTGTGGGTTGGCTGCTAGCTCTGCTTTATTGGAAGCCGCCAAATCGGCTTTCCTTCGTGCACTAGCGATGGGGCCGTAGACGGGGTTGTTGATGGGGTTGTTGATGGGGCTGTTGATGGGGTTCCAGATGTCGCGGTACACCTTCTTGTTGTCCTTATGCTGTGCTGTGTTTGCACCCACGGCTTTCCTCTTCAATCCGGACTTTGTACGCTGAGGTGCAATGATAGGACGAAGTTTTCGAACGTAGTCAGATACGGCGATGTTCGCCTGCTCTTTAGTTTTTCGTGGTACTACGCGCATGTAGGTTGTGATGAGATCCGCCCTGCCATTGGAAGTAGTGCACTCGACATTCCCATTTGTTTCATACCACTCACACACGGCATTTGTAAACGCCTCGGGTAAGGGCATTGCTTGGAATCAAAAACACGACTATCAGTATATACTATTTAGTGAAGCTATCAAGACTTGACCTAATCGCGGTATCTGCTTTGCGTTGTTAGGCCTTTGGCCTTAGGTTGCTACCAGGCTAGGCAGCATCACACGTGTGAAAAGAGCTGGTGGATTGTAGGGTTGGTGAGTGTTCTCATTTTCCCCATTTTTTCATACCGCGGTATAATAGTAATATATATATATGTATAATAGTAACACTTACCTCCAGTTGCGCTATCCGATCATCCGGCACCACCGATGCAGCAGCAGACACCTGCGCCACACCCCGCAATCAACGCGGACACATCCCAGGTTGAAATTGGTGGCCATGCCGAGAAGAAGCGACAGCAGAACGAGAGTGAGGCACATTAGAAGAAAGAAAACCTTCACTCAATATCACACAAGTGGGTGGTGTCAGACTGCCCGTCTGCCCGTCTGCCTATCTGCATGTCTTTCGGGTTGCCTTTTTTACTTCAACAAAAATGAATACGTATACGCTCTACTTGTTACCCTCGCTCTCGAAGTCAAGAATGACTGCTCTGGCTTGTTCGATGAAAAAGTCAGGATTGAATGTGTCTTCGCTAAAATATAGCCCTTCGAAGCTCGCATCGAATGCTGCGACGATATCAATCACAGCATTGGCACATGCTTCAAGTGCATCTGAGTTCTTCCGCTCAAACATAAAGGTTGCGCAAGGCAGCTTTGGCTCTACCGCCAGCAACAGCGGCTTGGGTGCGCCGGATGCGGACTCTGCTACCAACATCAATCCAGCCGCGCTTCGCAAAAAAACAGATAAAACAAAACTTGACAACATAGGCAAAATATTGACCGTGTAATGCAGAATATATATTCTATGTCACCGACAGTTTCATTTTCCCATGACTTTGCTTGCATTGCCTAGTCGAGAGCCGCTGATGACCAGTGCATGTTATTTATTTCCATGTGGATCATCTCAGCTAGTTCCGGTCTCGTGCGGAAGAGCGCTGCCAACATGAACCCATGTAAAATCTTTCGTTTTCTTGGATGCTTTTCCGCATCCCTGCTTATATTGTCGCCTGATCCAGTATCTTCAGCCTTCTCTTCGTTATCACCACGACCACCACCACCAGAGATAGCATCTTCCTCGCCTTCTTTGCCTTCAGCATGCTTAAACGAACTCTCTACGATACGTTTGAGCACCGCACTTCCACTAGATAATGCTGGCTTCGTCACCTCTGTGTAGTTAGGAAAACCTTCATGGATCCATTGCTTTATGAAAAAGTCGCAGAATGCGCCACTTCCGAACTGGTTTAAACTGCCTGCATGTTGACCAGAGCTTTTGGAGTCTCGTGTCATTAATGCAGTTGCTTTCTTGTCCGAGCGGTTGACTCCGCGCCACATGAAATGTAATAGTGCCTATTAGTTAATCCGAAAAAGAAAGCAATTAAGAAGCCACGTGAGTAATTTTGTTGAGAGTATTGTATGCGAGATGGAATACACTACGAGTATTGGCTACCGCAAGAAGAAAACGTACCTTGACCTTATTCTTGTGCTCCACAGCTGAGCTACGGTAGGCGAGCACACTCATAGCCACAAGTGCATCACAAAACATGGCGAATGTCATCCCTTTGAGCGCCTTAGTATCATGATCGTAAGGCACGACATTGAGGAATACCTCACCCACTTCGATGGCTGTGAGCAAGGCTGTGCTCTTGAGTGAGAAGTCGTGACAGAACTGAGTATATTCCTTGTATGCAATAACATCCTTTTGTTTAGAAAGTGCTTCTCTGATTTGACGTGCGCAACGTGCTTCGTTTTGGGAAGAGGCACGACCTGCACCTGCCTTAATTGCTTCCGTTGCCATCTCATGTGACCTTCGCTTGTCAGCAAGGTCGAGATAATATTTGAAGATACCCATGAGTGTTTTAGCATATGTATCTCGTACTACCACCATCGCTGCCTCATCTTGTTGGTTTACATCAACACCACGCACTTTTGGTGCACGGCGACTGGCCATCAAGAGCACATTCTCTAACATCAATCGACGCAAAGCTACCATGCTGTTGGCCCCATTAGCACTTGACGATGGATACACACGCTGTGCAACAACTTCTAATAATTGCACGAAGTCTGAAAAAGTAATCGTCACTGTATTTGTACTCTCAAAGTCTTTACCACCACGCAGTGCCGTCGTACCACGCATAATCTTACGCTTGCTGCGAGCTAGACGTACGATTTCGAGTTCAAGTTCGGACACCATGAACTTCGGCCCAGTGATCTGACAATCCTTGGCAAAGCGGACGAAGGGTGTGATCTTCCATATGTCCGGCTGGTTAGCATCGTAATGCAGCGAGTAAAAAGTGAATATACGCCACAGCTCGGCATCAACTCCCATTTTAGGGACCTTCTACGCTGACGAAACAGTGTGTGACGACTCTTAGACAATGGAAATTTCACGTTGGCCCTCAACAACCACACGTAACGCGTAACGGGCCAGTCCAGTGGAGGAAAATTGAGAAGGTTCGGAAGAGTTCGTTTTCTCGACCCGTTTTTGGGTCCCGTTTGGTCCTTTTTTCGGCTCTGTCTGGTTCCAGGGGTTAGGTGCAAGCAGGCTCTGGGTTGGCTGACCCATAGGCAACGGATGAGAGAAGATATGAAAATCGCAGTCAGACTAGTTTCAAGCCTGAAAGAGTGCTAAAGTTGTCATATTATGCAGTTTTGTGGGTAAACCTATATAACGATTTCTCAGCTCGTTTATTTATTTATTTTCTATTGAAGGCTGAGGAAATCGCGGTCAACCAACGCAACAACACTGGTGCTAGCGCGCTTATGATCATGGCATTTATTTGTTTTGTGTGCGTGCTTGTCTGCAATTCACAATCATGAGTGCATCATACTGTCAGCGAATATATTGTAGCGGTTCAGAAGATATTGAAGCTGTGGCAATCACAAGGTAGCAAAAATTCGCAGGTAAATATCTTCGTTGCGACCGAAGTCCCAACTGCAACAAATGAGTTTCGCAAAGCAGCCCAACTACATGGTCTATTTACGGCGACGCTATGAGAGTGAAATGGAAGGGTTTCGTCCAATGTTAGGCCCTTGGCCTTTGGTCCCTAATTAGGACCTCAAGTACGCACGTACGCTCTAGCTGTAAGCTACTTTAACTCGTTCTTTTCCTAGCCTATCTATCGCACTTAGTCTTCTAGACTGCTACCAGGCTAGGCAGCATCACAGTGTTAACACTCAGTTCATTAGAACCGTTCCTTTTTCCATCTGCCGATAGAATCGCAGCAGTTTAGGCAAAAGCTTTACAGTCACTTGGCTTGGCTTGTATTTAAGCCCCAAGTATTACTTGCATCTTCGTAACAAGATGCCAAGCGAGACACCCTCACGACAGGGCTCGCCCGACAACTCTTCATGCTCTGACGACATTAGTATTGTCACAGACAATGAGTTTTTCTCCGGAGCTTCCAGAAACTCCACTTCTGTTGAATCTACATGGAACACATGTGACATCTACAAATGCCATAAACATTGGTACGATGATGTCATCATCGTGTGCAATAGCATTCAAGAACAATTTGACGTGGTGTCCTCCATGCCTCGAATTGTTCTTTTCAAGCTTGCTAGACAAAACCTCAAAGACCCTATGCCATGTAGCTATAATGGGCACACATCCAAAGACCCTATGCCAAGTAGCTATAATGGGCACTTCTTGAAAGACCATACACCTATTAACGGTAATGGCCTTAACAATGATGGGCTTGTTTTCAGTTCAACAAGAACTAGAAGCCAAACCATGAAGGACTCAAATGACTCATTAAATGCAGGCATTAGAGTTACCGGCTTTACCCCTTCGCCTAAAGATAATGACAATGACTCACCATCTGCATCAGATGATGAAAGCTTCACTTTTACACACTCATTACCCCGTAACGAAGAAGAAAATGTCGTGGAAGCTGGTGATGGTACACCAACTACTACAGGCTCATTACAACGTGATAACGATGAAGCAAATGTCACGGGAGCTAATGATGGTACACCAACCCCATTTCCTCAAGCAGTGCCAGTGAAAATCATTCCATCAGGTAGTTCACCTAACCCTGGTGGAGGTGGCGGCAATGATGACGGTGATGACGATCCTCCTGATCCAAGTGGCAATGGTAACAATTCCAACAACAATCTGCCACGCGGCTCGCCACGTACTACCAATACAGTACCACCTCCGGCACCATCACCTCAAATGATGATTGCGAAAGCGATACCATCACCTCGTCCTCCTGAAATCAAAAACAACAAAATGAAATTTCAGGATGTCTTTGCCTACGCTGAACAAGCGCAAAATTTCTTAACGCGTCTTACCGGCAATCGCGAAGATATGTTCATTGCTAATCATATTTCTGACATGAAAGTAATACAACATATCAAACGAGGCTATGCCCTTTACCTTGACCGTATGGCAAAAGAAGATGGACATTCAACTTTACCTAAACTATCCTTCGAAGAAGATTTAGAATGCGTCATTACTGAAAAACGTTTTCTTAAACTGACTATCGATGAAATTACTAAAGCTATGTGCGAATCTTCACGCCTAAATTTTACCTCCAACGATGACGTTATCGTCAGTTATGTAAACAACTTGAACAACAAAGTGGACATGTCAAAACCCACTACGGACATTGTGTTAAAATATGTTACAGAAGTAAAGGACTTATTAACGCAATTCAAGCATTATTTAGGTTATGAAATTTCTGAGGCATCCCAACACATTTTAATCAAAATTGTTAGGAATATGCTTAAAGATGGCCAAAACGACATTACATCTTTCTGGACAAGAAAGATTCTTGAATGTGAAGCAAGCTTCCGTTCAGTTGGTAAAGAGGTTAACACCAAAACCAACTTTACCCATTTCCTCTATGTATTACACAGATGCGCGCGTAATGCTCAAAATATTCAAACAGAAGCACGTAATATGCCAAGCAAATCTCCACCGGTGCCCATCTCGGGACAAGGCGGAAAAGGTAACCGTAATGGTAATAGCGTAAACGCAGCTGGTAATGGTAATAGCGGAAACGCAGCTAATGATGGTAATCAACAAAGAATATCCAAGTACGGATGTTTTAACTGTGGCAAAGCCAATACATGGTCCAATCACACCGACTGCAAAATCGGTAGAAGTGGTACCCCTTCTCCACAAGGAATTGCTGCTAAAGCTAAGTTCAACAAGGACAAAGCTGACCGGATTAAAAAACTGCAAGCTGTACAAGCAGCAGGTAACGGTGGCAACGGCAACGACAACAGCGGTGGCAACGGCAACGACAACAGCGGTGGCAACAACGGTGGCAACAGCGGGCGTAGACGCGGTAACTCTACCGATTCTAAAGCCGTAGGCTTCAACGTAAGCTCACAACTGGCTACTATCATGTCATCCAGACCGGCAGACAAACAATTCAATATTGTCACGCCAAAATCAAACCCATCTGGTCCAACACAGCTTGATCTAAAAAGCTGCGATATCACATCTGACACTTCATCATCGAACATCAACAATTGGTTTATGTACGAATTGAATATGGGAGATAAACCCGCATTGCCATTACAGAATATCACACCATTTGCAAACACGCAATCTGTTATCTCAAACAATTTTGTCCCTGATGAAAACAATGGTAATGGCACCAATGAATATGTTTACGAAGCATCCATTTCGAATACAACAGGGCCCAACTCACACGACGACAAACCCTCGCTTAAAGCAAATATTCTCTTTGACACAGGTGCCATGAATGGCAATTGGGTGCCACAAAAGATCGTAAATGATCTTTCATGTCATATATATGACACTACACCAACTGTGTACTCATCCCCTTTGGACCCAAAGACATCCTATACGTCTAACACGTTGGTGCTGCTAGATATCCACATCAGCAAACTCAACATGTCTTACTACAAAGTTCAATTCCGAATTTTGCCAAACACATCTGGCAATACACAACACATCATCATTGGTTCGGACACCATCTCTACTAGAGATATAAAACTTTTCCTAGTTTCACCAGAACTAACAATTCTTCCTGATGTCCAAATCGCAGCTGAAGACTCTCCAAAGGCCATCCCTACTTCAAAGCTCAACTCCATGGGCTCTATTTTAGATTTAACAGGCCCTGAACAAGCTACTAGCGCTACAATTGAATCATTCAATTGGAATGGCACCGTGGATAAAGATTTCCCACTGCGATCGGAACTCATCGATATTCTCAAAGGTTTCGATGAACAAGTGTTTGTCTACAACCTCCATCCAGGCGTACATGTCGCATGCGACAAATACAAACCCAAATTGCTTCCAAATGAAATCTTTGATGGTGTGAAGTACAGACCCATCAATGGCTCCGAACGCCTTACAGCCCTCAAAAACTGGCTCACCAGAGCGCTAGAGAATGGAACAGTAGTACGCTCTTCGAGCAAAACCACATCCCCGCTGGTGCTCGTAAAGAAGAAAGATTCGCCTACACCTTACCGTGTCACCCAGGACTGCACTGACCTCAACTCAAAACTTGAGACTTTGCACGGCTACATCCCCATCACTCGGGAACACTTGCAGCAGCTCGGCTCTCACGAATACTACAGCTCGTTCGATATGCAAGACTGCTACTATCAATTTGCCATGCATGAAGATGTCCGTTCACTCTTCGCTTTCAGCACGCCGTTTGGTACATTTGAATACACAGGCATCACCCAAGGCGAAAAAGGTGCCCCATTCTTCATTCACTCAATCCTTACGTCGATTTTCGCGGAACACGTAGATACATTTATCTATTTCGATGATATCACGCTTACCGCTGATTCTCCACAAGAGGTACTCGACAACACCAAGATATTTCTCGAGCGCTGTGCAAAGTTCAATATCAAACTGTCCAAACAGAAGTTGTTGAAGCACCCAATCGCTAGCAAAGAAATTAACGTCGTTGGCTACAAGCTCTCAAAGGCAGGCTTCATGCATGATGACGCGCAACGCGAAAAGTTCTTAAAAGCACCTTTCCCCACCATCACTACACTCAAGTCGTGGCTTGGGCTCCTCAACGTATTCCGAGATTACATCAAAGACGTCTACAAAATCGAAGACACATTCAAGGCTGCGCGCAAGAAGGATGCTATCCATTTGGAACAAACACCTGAAATGCTCCAAGCGTTTCACGATGCGCGTGCAGGTATTGCAAACATCGAGCTACTCGAATTCCCACGCGACGGAGTACCTATTGTCATCGAAGTCGACGCAAGCAACACAGGCACTGGTGCCTTCTTGTTTCATGAAATTGTGACACCAGATGAAAACAACCTGCCAGTAACGACTAAGATCCCACTACGTTTCACCAGCCATCTCTTCAGCGACACAGCAGAAATGGACTGGGTAACTATCGACAAGGAGGCCTATGGCATTTACCATGCCATCGCAAGCAATGAAGCTCTACTCTTAGGTCATGAGTTGATCATCCGTACTGATCACAAAAATCTCACTTACATGGCTAACTCGCGAAATGCACGCGTCCGACGATACTATCAATATCTCGACAACTTCGACTACCAAATTGACCATGTCAAAGGCAGCAGTCACCAGCCAGCGGATGCCATCTCACGCATACTGCTCGCCACTATCTTCCCTATGCTAGCGCAGCTTACGCCAGATCCGGAAGTCCAACTTGACGACGAAGCAACGGCCATTGAACCATTTCGTATGAATGCCAAAATACAAGATCAAATTGAACGCATCAAGGAAGCATTCGACAACATCCACTGTGGCTACTTAGGTCATCGCAACATCCGTGACACCATCGACCTGATTCACAAAGAAATTGGCAAAGTCAACCCCAACTTGCTCAAACACCAAGTACTGTCCCTCATGTCAAGCTGCCCCGGCTGTGTCAAGAAGCGAAAACTGAAATCAAATTCTATATTTGAGTATCACACAACTTCGTCTTTCACGCCATTTGAGTCCTTCCAAGTGGACTACCTTACTGGTTTACCCACAAGCTCTACAGGCGCATGCAAACTGCTCATCTTCACATGCAGTTTCTCGCGGTTCACCTACTTGTACCCGTGCAACGACGAAACCGCACAGTCCACCATCAATGGACTCCTTCAGCTGACCGGCATTTTCGGCTCACCACGCAACCTCGTTAGTGATGGCGGCCCCGCCTTCATCAGCGAAGGTTTCGAAGAGTTCTGCAAACTCCTCGGCATTGACACCATGGTCACAGCGCCTTACCGCCCAACAGGCCATGGCATTGTCGAGCGCCAAATCAAGGAAACACTGGACAAGGCAAAATCTGTTTTCATTGATTACGCCGATGCCAATGCAGGCAACTGGCACACTTACATTCCACTAGTCAACCGCATATTGAACGCTCACATTCATAGCGCCATTGGCTGCACACCTTACGAGGTCATCTTCGGCACCAAACAAGCAACTGACCGTAAGATGCTTCACGAGCAACTCCCTTACGTCCACGAACGTTACCTCAACTTCGAGAAAAACTGGAACCCTGGCGCCTACGTCAGAGACCTTCAGAACGCGCTGGATACCATTGGCGACCACGCTCTCCTCAACTTGCAAGAGACATTGATGCAAAATCATGACAAAGCGCCGGAAACTACGACCACGTACTCTGCCGGCGACTATGTACTCTATCGCAACTTTCGCACAAGCACGCGCAAGCTCAAAAAGTTCAGTCCAAACCTCATTGGCCCACTACGCGTGGTATCACGCCTAATTGGTGACTTCTACGAGCTAAAGGACGTCGTCCAAGACGTCCCCATGTTCGCGCATGCTGCAGACATCTCCCTCTACAACTGCTCGTCAGACGAAGAGGCTCGTAAGATCGCCTGCTCGGATCACGATGAATTCGTAGTTGACAAAGTCACTGCGCACGTCACAGATCCAACCCTTCTCTTCAAAGTCCACTACAAAGACAACAACAACAGTTTCTCCTGGCTGCCGTTCCGTGACGTCAAGTACCTCGAACAAGCCAAGTCGTATGCAGACAAGAACAAGAAGGACTTCGACGAGCTTCGCAAGCTCAAATGGCCGGACCCAAATGCCGCGACCATTGGCAAAAGAGCAAAGAAAGGCAGAGGCCATACTGGCTCAGGCTACGCAGACATGGGTTGAACAACCAGTCGCTTACTACAGCACCTGCAGCTCCTCCTTCTTCCGCCATTTTCCTTTCTACTCAAACACACATTCATTTAGACGCACATCATCATAACACTACAGCAACAACGCATACCGCTGCGCACACCTATGGACTCCGCAATCCCATACGTGTACCTATGGACTCCGCAATCCCATAGAAGATAAGAATAGACTCAAAACTATCATTATATTTCATTTACTCAAAGAACCCCTCTCTTCCTCCTCTAAAAAGGAAGAAAGGCAGTGTTAGGCCCTTGGCCTTTGGTCCCTAATTAGGACCTCAAGTACGCACGTACGCTCTAGCTGTAAGCTACTTTAACTCGTTCTTTTCCTAGCCTATCTATCGCACTTAGTCTTCTAGACTGCTACCAGGCTAGGCAGCATCACACAAAAACTAAAGAGGGCGCAGCAGTAGCTGTGATAGCGGCGAAAACGTCAAATGGTCTTGAAGTTGTGCAGTCGTTCGCGCCTCTAGTAATATCTATGGATGCCAACGATTTTGTCTTGACAGGTAGGTCCAACTGGAGCCGACTAACGAACGAACTGCGGAAGAGTGTTATTGACCCAACATGCGGCAACTGTACATTTGCGATTGATCTACATCCTGGTCAGTGGTGATATTATATGAAGAAAGAAAGAGGGAGAGAAAGTCGGTTATTTAAATATTGAACATCATTTTTTTTCTTCTCTTCACTCTTTCTGCACCATCGATGCAGCATCCAGCGCTAGCCCCATCTGAGAGAGGCCATTGTCGACATACATGGTAATGCCAGTGATGGCTCGGGCGAGAGGTGACAGTAGGAATGCTGCGGATGCACCAACATCGTCTGAATACAAGTCTTGTGCCATCGGTGCGTTGGCCTTGGAGTAGTCGATGGCATAGTCAATGAACGTTTTGGGTTTGCCTGCACCACCAATGGCCTTGGCAGCACGCGATGCGAGAGGACCGGCACTGATGGTGTTTACACGTATACTGTGCTTGCGTCCCGCTTCGTACGCCAAAACACGGGTGTCACTCTCTAAGGCCGCCTTGGCACTACTCATGCCACCACCATAGCCAGGGATTACCTTTTCAGATGCCACATATGTCAAGGACACTACGGATCCGCCAGGATTCCTATCAGACAAGGGACATGAAGTTAGTTAAGATTAGATATTTTGGGGGAATAAAAGGTGAGTGGATCTGACTGAATATAACATCTTTTTCTAATTCCATAATTTTGGTAAGGCAACGTTTCTTCTCGGATGAATGGCGACGTACATAATGGGTGCAAATTTAGAAACCATAGATACCAGCGAGTACGCAGAAGCTGATGATGCCGCAAGGTAGCCTGCGCGGCTGGTCTCTAGAAGCGGCTTGGTGACCTCGGGCCCGTTGGCCAGTGAGTGCACCAGGAAGTCAATCTTACCATAGTCGGCCTCCACTTGGGCGGCGACTTCTGCGATGGAGTATCCATCGAAGTTACGGTAACGTTTGCCTGTTTTATGTGGTGAGAGAGCGAGAGACAGTGAGAGAGAGTTCGTGTGTGTGTGTGTGTGTGTGTGTGTGTGCAGCAGCAGCAGCAGCAGCAGCAGCAGCAGCAGCAATAGCAAACTTACCTTTGGCGACATCCTCTGGAACACTCTCACGGTCGCAGAAGGTGGCATCTAACGGGTAGATCTTGGCAATTTCCATGCTGCTGCCATCGGTAAGTAGTTGATCATTTGCGAACTGGCCGCGCTCGAGACCCATCTGAAATATTGGTAGCACCGGTGGCCTAAGGTGATGGTTTTCGTTTGTATGAAATATCGGTTAGACTGAATACCTGCAAATTGATAAGTGTACGTAGACACAAGACTTAAAAAAAGCACATCGGAGTTGATACAACGCAAGTTAAAACTGGAGGGGAGAAAAAGACGCACCAAGTACCAAGCAGAATAGTTGCCCCCGCCTCTGCACAAGCCTTGGCGATGGCCCAGCCGTAGCCAGTGCTGTCCGCCACACCTGCAACAAACACAGTCTTGCCACGCATGTCTATCTTTAGGCCATCGCCCTGCATAGAGAGCTGCTGCAATCTCTTGCTTCCACGATTACAGCTGCGAGTTAAACCAGCAGGTGCGAATGCGACCACACCGCACGCGAGCAACAGGAAACAGAACGCCGTGCTCAACATGATGACACACGGAAACGTAAGAGCTCTCTTTGAAAGTGGTAGAAAAGAGAAGTTCTCGTTTCCCGAAGTTGTATCTCATCCTTGCTCCCTCCTCACTGTCCACTTTAAAGGTGAAGAGAAATGAGTCTGCTTGAGTCTTGGCTGCTGATCCTAGAACGATCAGTTATTGTAACTGTCAGTGAAGAGCAGATAGATCTATTCAGTGGCGGCCCTCTCAAGGTCTCTCGTGAATGGGGACTGTCTATATAGATACTCGCATTTGATTCAGAATTTCGCACAGCATATGCAAGCAGTGCTACCCAACGTGCACACACACACTCTCTCTCTACCATGTTTACTCTCGATGCCATCAGCTAAAAACATCGCCTGAAAATAAACCACCTATTACCGAGATTCAGGGATGATCTGCAGGAGCAGAAACATAACAGATTTGTCCGAAATACTTCGCTGAAACCAAAACATTCCCTTCTCATTATGGAAGCCCTATTTTTAAGTACAAAAGTCCAGCTTATGAAATGGTTGGTTGAAGATCATGAATCTAACGTCTGTGCAAATCTACTTCTGGACATTACGAGATATGTGTTCATTATTCCGAAGATTTCGCGACAACCGCGTCAAGCAATCTACCTCCATGGTTTGCGAAGAAGCACGGTTGGGCATTCAACGCCGGGCTCACGCTGTAGAGGCAATGCTCACTGCCTCTTTTAACAAAGTGGAATGACAGGCATGTGTGTGGGAGAAATGGAGGTGATCAAGCGTCTTTGAGTGAACTCCTGGATCGAAATGACTTTCACTGGGAGCAAAGCCCTCCAACCAATGGCCTAGGAAAAAGAA
>JACLAB010003416.1_pt1 | contig 13802 bp, 10 predicted proteins | sample 8027921 | NCBI WGS metagenome assembly JACLAB01 (sample SAMN15725117, study PRJNA655200) | protist metagenome | isolation source: fluorescence activated cell sorting (FACS) single amplified genomes of... | place: USA: West Boothbay Harbor, Gulf of Maine | collected 2000-07-19
TCGGTGCGGCGGCGAAGTTCTTCCTGTGCGCGCGCGCGACGATCCTCTTCGGCAGCCAACGCACGAGCAGCGGCTTCAGCCTTCATGCGAGACTCAGCCTCGATAGCGCGGCGCTTGGTCTCAGCAGCCATGCGTAAGCGCACTTCGTTTGCTTCCAAATCTCTGAGCTTCGTTTCAGCAGCCATGCGACGACGATTCTCAGCCTCGACGGTCTCACGTTCCTTTTGTAAAGCGGCGGCGGCGGCGGCGTCAGCCTCGCGACGTCGACGCTCTTCAATTTCGCGTCGCTTGCGTTCAGCTTCGGCTTCATTCTTCAAGTTGATTGCGGCTTGGACCCTACGCGCTTCCTCCTCTGCGCGTCGGACAGCTTCTGCCTTCGCGAGCTCTTCTTTCGTCATCATGAAATCAACGTGTCGAGTATCCTCGACGGTGCGTCGCAAACCTTCTTGAGAATTGAAAATCAAGTTTCGCTTTTCGTCTTCGATGCGGCGACGCTCTTCAGCAGCGCGTCTCTCGGTTTCTGCTCTCGCGAGTTCGGCTTCCTTGCGCTCGTTGTCGGCGCGACGCTTCTCTTCGGCGTCGCGTTGACGATCTTCAGCATCCTTAGCGGCGCGCGCCGCGTCGTCGTATGCTCTGCGACGACGCTCTTCCGCTTCAATCTTCCTGCGTTCGGCTTCTTTCGCAGCTTCGGCCTCGGCTTCGGCTCGCTTACGACGCATGTCTTCTTCAGAGCAGCGGCGGCGTTCCTCTTCTTCAATCATTCTGATTTGATCGAGCGCAGCCTTGTGTCGATTGTTGGCTTCGGCTTCGCGGCGCGCTTCCTCGGCGATGATACGAGCGAGTTCTTGAGCATACGCCGGACGACGTCTCTCCTCTTCTTCATACAAACGTTGACCTTGTTGTTTGAATTCTTCAAGGGCATTACGCATTTCATCGAGCTGTCGCTCTTCGGCAGTACGCGCATCAGCTTCAACTTTGGAGGCGTTGCGAAGCGCGGCTTGGGCGGCGGCTGCGCGAGATTCCTCAGAGGAAAGCGCAGCAGCAAGTTCTTCTTTACGGCGCTTAGCATCATCTTCAGCGCTTGCACGACGCATCTTCACCTCTCGATCGAATCGGATGATTTCTTCTTTAAGAGTGTTGATTTGTTGCTCAGCGCTGAGACGGCGAGAGTTCTCTTGATCACGGCGTCGGCGCTCTTCATCTTCTTGATCTCGAAGGCGTCTCGCCGCATCGTCTCGACGACGCTCTTCTTGAGACTGACGATCAGCTTCTTCGCGCTCAAAACGATCGCGCTGATCTTGAACCGCGCGCATTAACGCTTCATTCGCGCTGATTCTTCGAGCGTCTTCTTGGTTGCGAAGTCGCTGCTCTTCATCTTCAATACGCGCGTGGTCGGCATCCCAAGCCCGTCGGCGTTGTTCCTCGGCGGCGGCTTGAGATGCAGCTTGATCTTGAAGTCTTCTGAGATTCGCTTCGGATTCGTTTCGTCTACGCTCTTCTTCTTGCAACACACGAGCTTCGGCTTGATTCAAACCATTGGTTTGGGCTTCAAACTTTGCTCTCAACTCGTTTTCTTTGATGCGAGCCGCTTCAAGTGCACGGCGAGCGTCATCGATTTCCTTGTCAGCCTTTCGACGGCGAGTCTCGATTGACGATTGAACATCTTCAATCCGTTTCGTCATTTGCACGACACGATCTTTGGCGCTCGTAAGTCTGTCAGTGCTCTCGGTGAACTCTGCGTCGAGCTGGTTCTTCTGCTTCTCTGTGACCGTTCTCGTTGTGATGATTTCTTCCTCGTAAATAGCTTCGCACTCTTCATACATGCGATCTATTCTCTCTTTCTCAGCTCGGCGACGGCTGTTTTCCTTTCTTCGTAGCTCCGTTTCGACTTGAATAGCTCTTTCAAGAGCTTCCTCCGCCTCTCTACGTCGGCGATCTTCGTCGGCGCGACGTTCACGCTCAGCCTTGTCGATGTCATGGTAGACTTCATTCGGCAAAGTTTCACGATTCCGGGGTGGTGCACGCTTGGCGACCATTTCTCTTGTAACTGTTGTGGTCGTTCTTGTTGCGCCGTCAACCGCAGCAGTGACGGACGTGGTCACAGACTGTGCCACTTTGCCAACAGAAATCGCCGCTTGGGCAACCTGCTTTGGAGCTCGCTCAAGCAAGTGAATGAAAAGGTACACAATGAAAGCAATCACAGCGCCAATGATACTTGCGTATTCCATGTTCACCACGTACGTGTAGAACGTGCCATTTCCAGAAAAAGCACCAGCTTGAATCAAATATGACATCCCGGAGAGGAGGGACAAAAAGTTTGGCGCTGCGGCAACAGTGATGGCAATCATGGCACGCGGATTCACGCCATTGAAGAACCAGTACGGTCCATTCGGATCACGAGTCTGCATGGCTTTACGAGATAACTTACCACCGCGCATGAGCCAGTAGTCACACAAGATGACACCAAGAACTGGAGACACGAGTAAAGAGCCAACGCCAATAATCCAAGACGCTGCGGCAACAGTTTGCTCCCACATCAGGGACGCCGGAGCAAATAGACCAACGGCCACAGTCGTAATAATCGCCGCTTGCTTGGAAGTGATCGTCGTCTTCGAAAACGGAAGCTTGAACTCTTGCAAGTATTCTTGAGGACCGACGACGTTGGATGCGCTGTTGGTCACGAGCGAAGCGACGGCGAGCGACGCGAACATGATCGGTGGCGGTGCTTTAGCCATAGCGGAAGCTATGATAGCGAAGATACCGGATAATATCGGAAGCCAGAAAAACTGCCCGATTGGCGCCGTTTTCGAGCCCTTGATCCGCGCAGTGTAGTCGGGATAGACGCTCGCAAGAGTTACCCAAACACCAACCATCAGCCAAGCGTGCTTCCAAAATTCAGCCGCCACATAGCTTGGCATTCCCGCAGCGAGCGTCGCACTCAGCGTACTTTGAGGAATTCCTTGGCGCACGGCCCACGCCACAAAACCCGCAGCGATAGCCAGCACAGCCTGCCCAGAACCGATTAAGCGTGTCGCCGGCACCGTGCGAAGAGAAAGCGCGAGCTGGACGACCCAGAACATCGCGTACGCAGCTCCTCGGACGAGCACGTCGCTTTCAATACTCATTGCAATAGAAGTTGATTTGAATAAACCAAACACAGCCTCACCACCGACCAAAGTTTGAACGGCGTACAACAAGAATCCGAGCACGGCGCGTCCGAAATCAGCAAACTCTGCCCCCCAAATCCCGAAGCTCGATCTCGCTAAAATGGGCATGTTCAATCCATACTTCGCCGCAGGGTAGCCAATTGCACTGACAAAAGGCATCGCCATCAGCGTCCCCAACAGCGTAGCCCCACCGAGCTCGTACCACAACAACGGCGCCAAAGTGTGCAAGTTCCAACGCACAAAGCCATACGGCACGGAATACATCACCGCGCTCAACGCCAACGCCGCCCAAAGCGACAATTCGCGTCCATGCTTAATCGCATTCTCATCCGTCGTGGGCGGAATAATCAAATCCTCATCCCCAGCCGCAACTTCAAACGCCTCATCATCCGCGTCTTCGTCCGCCGTGTCTGATCGATCGTCCCGATATCCCAACTTAATCGCCCGCACCACCGTCGTCCCACGCACACACACCCCTCCACCGCGCGCAACGCACACTCCATCAACACCACCACTCCTCTTCATCGTCTGGCATCGAACAACCCTCACCGCGCGTCGCGATACCCCCGATCGTCGCGACGCATTCGCTGCATTCACCACGCAATCCACGCGCTGTGCTCGCGAATTCACCGACGAATTCACCGACGACGCGCGCGTCACCGCGCCCGGCATCGCCGCAGGCGTCATCATCATCGATGCCGCGCTGCGCATCGCTCTACTCGATGCCCGCGCGCGCGCTTGTGGCGCATTCGCGATCGCAATTCGCACATTTGGAATCCAATTTCGCCATCAAGGGGCGCACTGCACCAGCGCCTTAGGGCTCCACGCCGCACTGTTCGCCGCGAGCTCACGCGGACGATGTTCGCGACGACGACGACGACGATGACGACGATGACGACGACGATGCGAATGATGGATTCGCCCCGCGGTGCGTCGGGGCGACGCACCGCGGTCGTCGTTCGCGCGGCTGCGGGCGCCAAGACTGGGCCGTACGAGGCGAGGAATGAATTCGTGATCCGGGACACGGCGGATGCGGGCGTTCGAGCGCGATTCGAGGGAGAGATGGCGAAGCGTGAAGCTTTGGCGAAGACGCTTGGGTGTGAGTCGTGTGGGTTGAAGAAGATTTCGGCGAATGAGTATGCGTTTGAGCAGCGGTGGGGGAGCAAGGAGGCGTACGAGGCGTACATGAATCATCCAGAGCGCAGACGGAGTCATTTGACGGTTGGGGTGTGGCAACGATTGCCGAAGGATAAGTGGAGCGTGCCGGATAATTTTACGCCGGTGACGAAGGCGTAGTTGGTGGTGGTGATGAATGATAGCGCGCTGATTTGTAAATTTGGATGTTCTTCGCGTGAAAACAAACCACGTCTTTGTATCGTGTGATGAACAATTTTGTTTCTTGTGCTAATCGACTAAGCGTGCGCGTGTGTTTCGAGTAAAATCTCGTCTTCTTCGTCATGCGATCTACTGTGTTTATAGGGCACCAATTTTACCCTTGTAGAGATTGATGAAGACCTCGGGGTCCCACATCGGCGAGCCATTCGCACCCGTGGCGTGCGCGCCTAGCGAGGACATGGCGGCGTCGATGGAATCTGGATCGACACTCGTCGCGGCATCTGGAGACAACAACAGTGCAGTCAAACCAGTGAGAATGAATATAGGCGCCGTCACAGCGCAGAACAGCACGACGTAGATGACGGATACGTATTCTTGTCTCGAAAGCACCCCAGACGTATCGCCCATTTGTCTCGAAAAGCTTTGCCACTCGAGCTCGATGAGAACATCCAAAAACCACTTGCCTTCGATTTGTCCAGGCGGGCACAACGTGTTGTAGAACATATTCGTCGCCGTCTCTTCCGCGACTTGCTCCCATTCACGCTCAATCTCTTCTGGAGATTCAAAGTACGACTCGTCTTCGCTCTGGCTTCCCGGCGCGGGGTCGGTGCGAAAATCGACTCTGTCCTCTCGACTGACAATCATACCATCGCGATTGACTCTATACGTCGTGCGACCAAAAATCTCAAGCCCCACATCACTGTCATCGCTTTCTCCTCGCGCTTTCGTGGCGACGATATCGCCTACATCGACCGAGCCTTCGTCCAACCGCCGAACCGCGCCCTCGTGCATCGAATCCAACAGCACGTTGCTAATCTTCTTCCCAAACTTCGCCCCATCCCACCGCGCGGTCCACTGAATCAACAACACCCCAGGCTCAACACACGACGCACGTCGCGTCTCAAACCTAAATCTCTTCAACGAATCCTTCGTCGTCGACGCAAAGTGCGTCATCAACTCGCCGTACTCGCGCGCCCCGCGCACCGCCCACACATCGTTGTCGTACTCAGCATTCGCCGACAACATCTCCGTCATCGCCGCGAACGGCTCAGCATCGAATCCAGCGCGAAGCGCATTCGTCGTCGCCGTCATGCGATCCAACGCCGACGGCATCGCCGCCGACGACCCGCTCGATTCCGCCGATGCCGATGACTCGGTGCGCGCCCCATCGTCGCCGCTCGCGGCGCGCACGACGCGCCGCGTCCGCGCCGTCCGCGCCGTCGTCCGCACACGACGCGGCGACGAACGCGCGGCGCGCGATGGTGCGCCCCTAGTCGCCGTCATCGCCTCCACGCGCGTCGCCATCGCGCGCGCGCGAGGCAGTGCCAACCTCGGAACCGCGAGCACGCGGATACGAAAAAGCAAAATCCGTCACACCGTGTACTCAAAGGCTCAAAAGCCCTAACGGAGGGCACAGCCCTAGCCGATCGCGCGCGCGCTCCGTCTCTTTGCGACGCGCGACGTTCGCGCCGGCCCCGCCCGCACGCGACAGAACGACCAAACATGTCCCCTATGTTATCTCAAAAGGAGGCTGACATCCAAATGATGCTCGCCGCCGGGTGCCACCTCGGTACGAAGAATGTGGATTTCCAAATGGAGCGCTACGTGTGGAAGCGCCGGGCGGATGGGATCCATATCATTAACCTCGGACGCACGTGGGATAAGCTCATGCTCGCGGCGCGGATTATTGTTGCGACGGAAAATCCGCAGGATGTGGTGTGCCAAAGCGCTCGGCCGTACGGTCAACGCGCGGTGTTGAAGTTTGCGCAGTACACTGGTGCGAAAGCCATCGCGGGCCGCCACACGCCGGGGACGTTTACGAACCAAAAGGATGCGTTGTTTGCGGAACCGCGCGTGTTGATCTTGACTGATCCGCGCACGGATGCGCAGCCGATTTCTGAAACTGCGTACGTGAACTTGCCGACGATTGCGTTCTGTGACACGGACTCTCCGTTGAAGCACGTCGACATCGCGATCCCGGCGAACAACAAGGCGAAGCACTCCATCGGTTGCTTGTACTATTTGCTCGCCCGTATGGTGTTGCAAATGCGCGGCACGATCTCCCCGGCGAACCCGTGGGATGTTATGGTCGATTTGTTCTTCTACCGCGATCCGGAAGAGTTGGAGCAAAAGGAAGAGGAAGCCGCAGCTGCCGCCGCCGCGCCCGCGGAATCCGCCGGGTACAACGCCGTCGCGGATGCCGCGTACGGTGCGGAGTCTTGGGATGAACAAGTGCCGGCTGGCGCTGGTGGTTTCCCGGCCGCCGCTGGTAACTGGTCTGAGGCCCCGGCGCCGACGGGCTGGGATGCCCAGCAAGGCGGTGACTTTGGCTCTGGTTTCGGCGCCATGCCGCAAGGGTATTAAACCCATCGCCAAGATGAGTTTTCATTGAAACTCTTTTTGTCCCGGTGATTTTGTTGCTGTGACGCCCGTCGTCGCACGCACGTACACGCTCGTTTGTTCTAGTGATACATCCGCCATTTCGTTAGGGGGGAGAATAGCTAGCACGGGCACAGATACTACTTTAGGTGAAAGTTGTAGTGAGCGAGAAAAATTTGACGTAAACACGGCGCGCGTCGTCGCTACAAAAACTAAACACTACAACTACTCCTACGACCGCTCATTAAACGCACGAACGATATTCCCTAAATTGCTCTCAAACAACTCACACCGCACCGGCATCTCCACCTCATAGAATGGATTCTTCAGCGCGTAGTCGCAAAACGCCTGGTACGCCCGACGCAGCGCCGCGTGCGTCGTCGGCGATCCCGCGCTCCCTTTCACCGTCGTCACAAAAAACTTCGTCCCCGTCGAGCTCTGAAAACAAAACAAATCAAACGTATCGCACTCCAAGCACTCAATCCCCGTGCATCCACTCACGGGCGCCACCTTACGCGAGATCGCGTGCAACGAATGCCACACCGACGCCAACCGCAACTGCGCATTGGTGTCCAACCCCGCCCCGCCGCTCTCGCCGCCGACGTCGTAGGTTTTCTGAAAAATCAACCCCCCAGACTTATTCACGATCCATATCGACGACACCTTCGCCACCGACGTCGCGCGCATCCCACGACCCCCCGACGCGCCCGACGACCGAAGTCAACTCAAAATCAAGTCAAAATCCGCGTCGTCGTCTGCCGACGATCGCGATCGCACCCGCGCGCACCATCCATCGACATCGCGCGTCGATCGAATTCAAAATCCATCGACGTCGCGCATCGATCGACGCCGAGCGCGCGCGCGTCTCGCGCCCGCGCGGGCGAATCTCGCCGCATCGCCTATATACAATCGATGTGTACCCCCATGAAGGGTGCAAATCACGCGCGGACCACGCGCGCATCGCCGCACCGCCCATATACGACGGACGCGTATCCCGTATGAAGGGTGCGAATCACGCGCGGACCACGCGCGCATCGCCGGGGCACTCAAAAATCGGGTGTTTTGAGGTTGTTATAGCGGCGCCGCGATTTTTACGACGTCGCGCGCGACGATCGTCGGGCTGTCGGCGCCGCCGCCGGCGCGCGCGCGACGTCACTTCTCGCGGATTCACCGTCGCATCGCGCGCGTGACGATCTCGCGCATTTATATTCGCATCCACGCGCATCGCGCACGCACGTCCAGTGCGCGCATTCACGCCGCTCCGCGCCAGCGCGTCAATTCACGCGCCTGGGTTTTGAAAAAGCGACCGCGCAATCATGATGCCGACGACGGCGACGACGACGACGACGACGGTGCGACGATCGCCGACGATCGCACCGCGCAGCCGCGCATCTGCGCGCGTCGTCACCGCGCGCGCGGGTAAGTTCCCCGCCCCGGGCGATCGCTTGTATAACTTTTCCGCGGGACCGGCGACGCTGCCGATGGATGTGCTGGAAGATATTCAACGCGATCTGGTGAATTACAAGGGCACGGGGATGTCGGTGCTTGAGATGTCTCATCGCGGGAAGGATTTTATGGAGATTGCGGCGAAGGCTGAGAGTGATTTGCGAGCGCTGGTTGGGATTCCGGAGAATTATAAGGTGTTGTTTTTGCAAGGCGGGGCGTCGACGATGTTCGCGTCAAACGTGCACAACTTGGCGGGGGCGGATGACTGCGCGGATTATGTCGTGACTGGAGCGTGGAGTTCCAAGGCGCAAAAGGAAGGTGCGAAGATGTTGGCTAAGGCGAATGTTGCGGCGTCTTCTAAGGAGAGCAATTTTACGACGATTCCGGACGTGAAGGATTGGAAGTTGACTCCGGGGGCAAAGTTTGTGCACATTTGCTCAAACGAAACCATCGGCGGGGTGGAGTTCAAGGACGTGCCGGACGTTGGATCGTCCACGCTCGTTGCGGATATGTCTTCCAACTACTTATCTAAGCCGATCGATATTGAAAAGTACGGCATCGTGTACGGTGGTGTGCAAAAGAACATTGGCCCGGCGGGTATGGGTATCGCCATCGTGCGCGAAGACTTGATGGGGAACGTTCGCCCGGACACGCCCTCCATGTTTGACTACAAGCTCATGGCTGAGAACGACTCGATGTACAACACGCCGCCGTGCTTCACGTTGTACGTCTCTGGTCTCGTGTTCGCCAAGCTCCTCAAGGATGGTGGTTTGGCTGCCATGGAAAAGCGCAACATCGAAAAGGCAAACGTCTTGTACGGCGCCATCGACGGTAGCGGCGGCTACTACGTCTCTCCGGTTGACCCGAGATACCGTTCTTTGATGAACGTGCCTTTCACTTTGGCCGGTGGTGCTGATTTGGAGAAGAAGTTCCTTTCTGAAGCCAAGGCTGAGGGCTTTGAAGCGCTCAAGGGTCACCGTTCCGTCGGCGGCGCTCGCGCGTCCATTTACAACGCCATGCCCAAGGAAGGCGTTGATGCTCTCGCCGCGTTCATGAAGGATTTCCAAGCGCGTAACGCGTAAAATAAATAGAATCTACTACTTATAAGTACTACTAACTACTACTACTACTACTACTACTACTACTCATGCCGCTCGCGCACCCACCACGGCTCATTTGCTTTGAATACCGTTCCGGCGGCGCCGAGAGACGAGTTTGCGTGCACGTGGAGCTCCGACGCTTGCAAGCCGAGACGCTCGTCTGGATTCTGCATGCGCACGTCATCGTCGCCGTTACTTTCACCTGGAGCTCGATACAACGTTTCGCCCACGAGAGGCGCTCCGAGGGCGGCAAACTGTCCGCGAATCTGATGCGTCCGACCAGTCAAGAGCTCGACTCTCGTCTCGTATTGACATTCGTCGTTCGCCGCATCCGTCATCCGTGCGCATTCTAACACGCGCAAAACGCAACGCTGCGGCCCACTTTCGCCGCCCCGTTCACCCGCATCGCGAATTCTAAGCTTGGCAATCTCTTCAGCCTCATCATAGTTCTCAACCAATTCGAAAAGCATCCGCCGCGGACCGCTCGGCGCGGGCACGCAGTCGTGCACGTGAATGCCGAGCGGGACTTCGCGCGTCGTCAGCACTCGATACACTTTCGTACATTCGCGCTTGGCAAGCATGTCGCCAAACTCTTTCGCAAACGCCGATGTCTTCCCGAGCACCAACACGCCCTCTGTACCCACATCAAGGCGATGAATCGGCTTGAGCGTGTCGCGTTCGATGCCCAACTCTCGCTCGAGCATCGCCAAACACGACTCCCGTACATTATCCACCGTCGGCACCACGGACACGCGCGCCGGTTTATGCGCCACGATAAACTCCGCTCCATTCACAAGCACACATGCGCGCCAATCCACGTCATACGCCGCGGGAAATCGCTTAGGACTCACGTGCACGCGCAAGTAATTCCCAACCTCCAACGCCAGCGCCACATCCTTCACCGTCAATCGCCGCGCGCGTTCACCGCGCGGCACGCCCCGCGTCGACCGCGGCGGCGCCCTCGGCGCCATCCACACCGCACCAATATCCAACAACTCTTTCGCGCTCACGTCATCGACGCCATCGATGCGCGACGAGAGGTAGTCGAGCAGTCGAGCGCTCGCGTGCACCACGTGGTGCTCCACGCGCGGCGGCTGGGGCTCGCGCGGGACCGGGAACAGGCGCACCGCACCGGACGCCATCGCCACCGCCACCGCGCCGCGACGCGCGGCGATGACGGTCGTTCGCGCCGTCGCCCTCGCCGTCGTCACCGTCGTGGCGACCATGTCTGAGGATGAAAAAGTGCACCGCCGCCGCCAGACCATGTCGCGCGCGCTGTCGTCGCGCGCGCTCGGTGGCGCGCCCGCGCTCGGCGCCGAGCGGTTCCGTGCTCGTGGTCGTGCTCGTCATCGTCGTCGTCGCGCGCGCGTGGAGGCGCGGAATAGAATCTTATTCGAGCCGCACGAGTGCGACGCGGAGGCGTGTGCGCTGCGTCGCGACGATGCGCGAGCGGGACACATTCGGGACGTGTTGCGCGCCGGTTCGGGCGCACACGTGCGCGTGGGCGTGGTGAATGGTGGCAAATACGATGGTGTCGTCGAGCACGCGGAAGGTGGGAATATGACGGTGCGATTGGTGGCGGAGGAGGCGAGCGCGGAGGCGAGCGCGTACGACGTGGATGTGTTGCTCGCGATGCCTCGGCCAAAGGTGCTTAAGAGATTATGGGCACCGCTCGCGTCGCTAGGCATCGCGCGAATCGTGCTCGTGAATGCGAATAAAGTAGAGAGATATTATTTTGACTCTTCGGCGTTGGATGTTGGGACGATTCGGGGGGAGATATTGCGAGGATTGGAGCAGGCGGGGGACACGCGGGTGCCGCAAGTCGGCGTCGGGTTGCGTTTGCCGCCCGTCGTCGATCGAGTTTCGGGCGTATTGTCGAGTGAAGACCCGAAAACGAATGGATTTGAATGGCTTCTTGAAGGTCAGCGCGGGTGGACGATGGATGCCGACGTTTTATTGCTCGCACATCCGGGGCAAGGGCGGACGAGCGTGGCGGATGCGTTGGCTGACGCGCGAGGCAAGCGCGTGCTGCTCGCCATCGGTCCTGAAGGAGGATGGACGGATTACGAGCTTGATTTGTTCGAAAACGCCGGATTCAAGCGTGTTGGTTTGGGTTCGCGAACATTCACGACGGATGTCGCGTGTATTAGTCTCGTGAGCGCCGTGCGCGAGCGTCAACAGTCGTGGTTGACGTAGAGGCGCGGCGACGTCTTTGTTTGTATTATATAGCTTTCTAGTGGTCGACGACTACGGTAGTACACATAGGTTTTAAGACATGGAAAACACGATGTAAAGACAATAGAGCATCATGCACGGATAGGTGACAATCATGCGCTTACCCTCGGACTGCGGCATGGCTTTGATGAGCATCGTCGATGCCTTTCTCGAGCTCCACATGACGCACGTCGCCGCGAGCGCCATACTCAACGTCCCCGTCTTCGACGGCAAAAACAAAACTATCCCGCTATACACCACCTCAGGCAACAGCGCATATCCTAAAATACTCCCACACCTATTCAAGCCAATGCCCTCACCAGCGCCGATGATTTGATTCAACAACCAATACATCGCCAGCGACGCGAGCGTGCTCCAGCCCAAAATGTACCCAAAGTGCAACTTCCCCGCCAACAAATTAAACGCCCCCATGGCCAAGCAAAACAACAGCGGTCCGGCTAAATCCTCATCTGCGCTGTCTTCAATACGAAACGGATGGATGATCCCCATCGTTCGTCGATAAATCTGCTTCGGGTCCACGCCGAGCTCCTCCAACAGCGGCGCCTCGTCCTCGCCCGCGGTAAACGATGGCATTCGCGCGTGTCCATCACCAAACCCGAACCCCGCACCGCCGCCAGCCGCCGCCGCCGACGTCTGCGCGTGCCCATACGCCCCGCCACCGCCTCCACCGGGCCCAGGATTCGCATACGCCGCGTAGTTTGGATACGCCTGCGCGTTGAAGCTCATGAATTCCATCTGTCCCCCGGGCGGTGGATGCCCCGCGCCTTGGTGCGCCATGGATGCCGATGCGCCGCTCGCGGCGCGCGAATGGACTGGAAACGCGTGCGAGTCTGTCGACGTCGTTCGCGCGCGCGTCTCGCGCCGTGGCGTCGCGCGTCGAGGCGCGCTCTGGCGCCGCGCGCGCATCTTTTCCGTTTTTCTGCGCTGGATCAATCCGCCAATCATAACTCAGCGCCTTCCAATGCGTGGAGTCATGATTGGTCAAGAGTCCCCCCACTCGGAGCCCCACGCGTCGCCTTCGCGGTCGTCGTCGACGCCCCATCCGTCTCTTTGCGACGCACTTAGACGCGACATGGTACGTGTGCTCTCGCGAGAGTGTCATCGATGCGCGCGCACGCGCGTGTTCCGCGCGCGCCGAGCGCGGCGCGGTCGCGCGCGCGCGGGGCGGGTCGAATGCGCGCGCGGGCGCGGGCGCGCGGCTGGATCGAGCGCGAGGCGCGAGATCGCGCGTTGCGCGGACTATAGCGTCGCGCGCGCGTGGTTTCGCGTCGCGCGCGCGTGCGAATGGTGTGGGAGTGTGGTTTAGTTGCATTCGTACGCGCGTCGCTCGCGCGCGATGGTCGCACGCGCTCGTGCGGGGCGTGGAAGGCGCGCATGGGACAGACCCTAAAACACAGGCTTGTTTGCGTCCTAACGCGCGTAAACTGACGAAATGATTGCGTTTTCCTCACACAGCCGTCCAACAAGACTTTCAAGATTAAGAAGATTTTGGGGAAGAAGCAAAAGCAAAACCGCCCGCTTCCCCAATGGATCCGTATGCGCACCGGTAACACCATTCGGTAGGTTTTTTGAGCGCGCGTTTAGGTTTTTTTGGCGCCTTTGACGTCGCGAAACGGCAACCATCGCGGCGTATTTGATCGTAGCGCGCGTGTGTGTGACGTAGTCCGAGCACATCGTGTGTTTGTTCTCGTTTACCGCGCTTAAGATTACGCGATGGTGATGCTGAGTGTGTGCGCGCGCGAGATTTCCTTTTGGACACGCGAGACTGACTGAGAGTGTTTTTGTACGCGCGCAGCTACAACGCGAAGCGTCGTCACTGGCGTCGCACCAAGCTCAACTTGTAAGTGAGTGAGCGTGTTACGGGCGAGAACCCGCGTCGGATCCCGTATAGCGTTCATCACCGTCGCGCACTGTCGCGGTATCGCGCGTCTCTGCTCACAGAGACGTCTCGCGCGCCGCGCGCGCTCGACGGCGAACAAACTGGGATGCGCGCCGACGCGCGGTCAGAAACTTTAGCGGATTTCATCAATATGAACTAGTTCATGATATACACACTCGCGTGCCCCTCTAAAGAAGACCACACGCCGTTCTATCTATCGTCTCATCGTCGTCTACTATTCTTTACACCTACGCGCTTTCC
>JACLAB010005491.1_pt1 | contig 13798 bp, 10 predicted proteins | sample 8027921 | NCBI WGS metagenome assembly JACLAB01 (sample SAMN15725117, study PRJNA655200) | protist metagenome | isolation source: fluorescence activated cell sorting (FACS) single amplified genomes of... | place: USA: West Boothbay Harbor, Gulf of Maine | collected 2000-07-19
CGCTGAGAAGGGAGGAGATGATGCCATCGCGGCGAGTTTGGAAACATCTGGCCTAGACGATGATATGATGGAGGACCCAGAACTCGCCGCTGCGATCGCCGCGAGCTTGAATGAATCTAATAAAACTTCAACAGGCAGTGCCGACGAGGCGCGCACAGGTGACGCCAGTAGCGCACGCATGAGCGCAGGCAAACGAAGCTTTGAAGAAGCCGACGCTGTCGACGCGTCTCTCGCGACGCCGACGCGCCTTCCGCCAGATGAGCCACCCGCAGACACCGAAGGCTGCCTCTCTCTCGCATTTCGCCTTCCCGACGGCTCACGTCTAGGCCCACGACGATTTCTTCCGTCACACACCGTAGGTGACCTCGAATCGTTCCTCTCTGTCTCGTCGACGTGGATGGACGCCCGACGTCACGTCCTCGCGTCGCAATACCCGCCCTCAACCCTCGACGACGCCTCCGTCTCCCTCGCTCTCGCCGGTGTGCGCGATAAAGACATCCTCGTCGTACGTACGCGAACGTTAGGGCATCAATCATAGCCACTATTAGCCATCATTGTCATTCTTTACGTCACAGAACGAGCCACATGAAAAATTCGCCACAAAACGGCACGGCATGGTGGCTACAGCGTTTCACGCCGTCTTGGGCGCGTTCACGGGCGCCGGGTGCGCGGCGTTCGCGAATGGGTTACGAAAACTTCCTGCATTTTCACGTGCGTCGTCGTCGCGAAGCGTCACGACGCGTCGAGCGCGCATCGAGAGGTGCTGGTGGAGCACGATCGGTGTCTAGGGTACACGGAGCGCGGAAGGATCAGTGTGTTTTCGTCGCGCGTACTGACGATTGGATGTGATGATGTTCTTCGCACGCATACAGAGCCTTGGACGCACGCGGTTGCGGCGGGTGTGGGCGCGGCGGCGTTTATGTATAACGCGGATATGGAGGATTCGTTGCGCGGGGACGTGGAGGCGCTTCGAGCCGCGCGCAAGGCGCAAAACGCAGACTTCATGAGCGATGTGCGCGCGAAACGCTCGACGTAGGAATCACACACACACACACCTCTGTGGATGTTTCGTGGTGGTGGTTTTTGTAATACATAGTATGGTAGAAGTATATTAAAACGGTTGATACACTCTCGGCTCGCCGCGCTCGACGTGGGCGCGGGGCGGTATTGAAACACACAAACACAAACACAAGGGTGATGATGGTACACCTATACGCCGACCAATGCGGCGAGGCAAATTTCGCTTTGACAATGTCGAAGCTCGGAAGATCGTTGTAGCCCGCGCATGGCAGTCGAAGACACGGGTAAGCCAAACTCCTTGCTTCGATTGACGGATGTGAAGTCGCCGAGTTCGTCTTCGGTGGAGACGTCGCTTGACGATAGGCGAGGCAGCGTGTCCGTGGCGTTGTTTGACAACCGCGGTCGTGTAGTGTCTTCTGACATTCTCTTGGATTTTGTGCTGACGACGTTGTCGTTGTCGCTCGACATCGACAACCGTCCGATGAGTTTGTCGTCTTTGTGGCGCGCAAAGACGGGCGGCGCGGTTAAATCCTTGGCGGAATCCGTCATGTCCACATCCGAAGACGACAACGACCGCATGTCTGTGAGAGCAGATAAATCAGGACACGATTGCACCGACTTCAACCTCTTCTCTTCGGCGCTGATCTTGACGAAACGACCGCCAACGCGTGGGCGAGCGTCGGCGAGCGTCTTTCTGCACTCATAGCGCACCTTGTTTTTAATCCCCGCCAAACGGCGTTCGCGCTTGGCTCGGTAGCGATCTAACTGCGCCTGTCGCTCCTTGCTAACCACGCGTTGTGGTAGACCTCCAGTGTACACCGCCGCCGCCGCGGTAAACTTTACGGGCGGTGGTAGTATCGAAGACGTCGACGCCGCGTGCGCCGGCTGCTGCTGCAACGCCGGGACGCCGTTGCCGAGCGGCGACGGTTTAATCGTCTTTGAGTGAGGCGCCACATATGCCTTGGCCGCGACATCATTCGCACTCATTGCTTTTAGTTCATTCGCTACCGCATCGAGCGCGGCTGATATTGACGCCGCACCTTCTCCGTTGAGCAAAAACGCCGACTCCTCGTGCGACATATTCAACAAGGACGCCAGAGGATCGTCGTCTTCGTCAACCGTCGTCATCATCTTCGTCTGTACGCCATGAGCATCATCACCACTATTAGTATTACTATGACAATATCCAAGAGCGCCACCACCAACGTAATCCTTCTCTCCCTCCTCCTCCTCCCCTTCGCTGATCCCGCACGCGAACCACGAATCGATCGACGCCGCGCTCGCATCTGACGCCGCCTCGAGTCCCGACGACGTCGTCGACGCACACTTCCCCCGCACCCCGCTGCCGCTCGTCTGATGATTAATCATCATCACTCGCGAATAATATTCATCAATCGTGATCCGTTCGTGTCGCGCCGCGAGCTATTCACGCACAAAACAACGCGCCGTCAGTCGCGCGACAAAATCCACATGCTGACGAGGAAATACGCACGACACGATATCAACGACAATCGCAATCGAAACGACGTACAGCGTTGGCGCCGTGCACGTGCGCGTCGCACGCGATGCATAGAAAAGCCTCTGTGTGATGTGCGACCGCGGTGCGCGCGTGCGTCAGTCGCATGCCGCGATTGGGTGTCGATATTCGTTTCGCGCGAAATCGCGCGCGTGCTGACTGGGCGATGGCCCATCACATTTGTCTCGTGCCGTCGTCATCGACGTCGATCACGCACCGTCGTGCACGCAATACACGCATGCGTTATCTCGCGCACAGCTCGCGCACGCGGGCATCGTTCACCGCTCGTCGCGCGAGCCGATATATCGCCGATGCGCCGCGCCGATGATGCGTAACCGTCTTTCGCGACTGCGCTTTCGCGTGCGTTCGTCGACGATGCGACGGTGCGAACGACGACGCGGGCGCTCGAAAACGTGCGCGTGAATTCGTGTCGTTCGAATTCGCGTCGAGCGAGGATGACTGCGGCGTGCGGATGACTATGGACGCGCGCGCGAGTGCCGTGGGCGACGACGTCGTGGCGAAACCCCTGCGCAACTTGACATTGGTTTACCGACGTCAAAACACCGCGTCAGTGCGCGACGGCGCGGGCGAATGGCGACGATGACGACGCACGCGATGGGTTCGATGACGACGGCACCGATGCGCGCGAGTGCACGCGGGCGAACGCGCGCGGCGCGTGCGCGACGCGGCGGGGAAGGTGATGTCAGCGGGCGATCGGTGGCGTCGGGACGTCGAGGCGTGCGAGGCGTGACGCGCGCGGTGGGGTCTTCTGGGATCGATACCATGCTCGCTGGACGCGAACGGAAGTATTTTATGGTTGGTGGCAAAGGAGGGGTGGGTAAGACGTCGTTGAGTTCGTCGTTGGCGGTGAAGTTTGCGACGAATGGGCACAAGACGCTGGTGGTGTCCACGGACCCGGCGCACTCGTTGTCGGATTCGTTGGCGCAGAACGTGCGCGGGGGGAAACCGGTGGAGGTGAGTGATACCGATGGGATGTTGTATGCGTTGGAGATTGATCCCGAGAGCGCCAAGGAGGAGTTTACGGCGTTTGCGAAGCAGAGCGATATGAGCGGCGGGGCGAAACAATTCTTGGGGAGCGTCGGTTTGGGCGGGTTCGCGGATTCCATTGCGGATTTGAAGCTCGGAGAGCTGTTGGATACACCACCGCCTGGGTTGGATGAAGCCATCGCGATCGCCAAGGTGATTCAGTTTACCAAGGATGAAAAATTTAGCAAGTTTACGCGCATCGTGTTTGACACCGCGCCCACTGGGCACACGTTGCGATTATTATCCTTACCTGACTTTTTAGACGCGTCGATTGGGAAAATTGTGCGGTTACGACAAAAGCTCACGTCCGCGGGTGATGCGGTGAAAGGCATTTTTGGCGTGGGTGAAGATAAGCAAGACGACGCCGTGGCGAAGATGGAGCTTTTGAAGGCGCAAGTGCAAGAGGTGCGTCAACTGTTCCGCAACAAGCAAACGACAGAATTCATTATCGTTACCATCCCCACGGTGCTCGGAGTGAGCGAATCTGGACGATTACTAGCCAGTTTACGCGAAGAAGACGTCCCGTGCTCGCGATTAGTGGTGAATCAGCTTTTAAAGGTGAATGTGGATGATTTTAAAGCCGCCGCCGCTGAAGCGAGAGACGCGCAAGACGCCATCACGGCTGCCATGTCCAGTTCGCCGAACGCCGAGCAATTTCAAACGTACGCTGCAGCGAACGCGCGAGCATTAAAGGCGGCCCAGGCTGCGGTGAACTTTTGCAGCATCAAGGAAAAAGATCAGGCGCGGGCGCTCGAAATGTGCGACGCAGACGCCGGGTTGAACTCACTCGACCGCATCGAAGCTCCATTATTCGACATGGAGATTAGAGGCGTCCCGGCGTTGAAATTCTTTGGTGACCAAGTGTGGAATTAAAACACCAAGCGAGGAATTAGCTTCGCGTCACCGCACGTTAGCGTAGCGACACAATCTTTAAAATATCGACACTAGTGCTTTTCGACGTCTCTCCTTCGACCCGCAGCGCGAGTCCTCGCGACACAACACGACGCGTCATTCGTTCTCTCGCGCCATGAATCAAGCCGATGTGGACAAACAAATAAACCAGGTACGCGCTCGCTCGCTCGCGGTCGTCGCGTCGTTTTATCCACATCGTCGTCAGAAGTTTTTCGCTTACAGATCGCCGCTTTGGCATCAGCGCCCACATCACCTTCGTACTCACCCTCGCCGTTCTCTTTTCGCGCACGCGCACCATAGATGGTTCAATTCATCAAACAAGAAGCGAGCGAGAAGGCGCGTGAGATCGCCATAGCCACTGAGGAGGAATTTAACATTGAAAAGCTCTCCATGGTGGATGGCGAGAAGATCAAAATCGCAAAAGAATACGAACGCAAAGAACTCTCCGTGGACACGGCAAAGAAGATTGAGGCTTCGACGTCGCGGAATGCGATGCGTTTGAAGGTTCTCGCGGCGCGCGAAGCTGCGGTGCAATCGGTGTTGGATGAAGCGAGAGAGAGTTTAGCGGGCACGAGCTCAAACGCGGCGGCGTATTGCGGACTGCTCGAGACGCTCATCGTTCAGGGCGCAAAGAAGATTAATGAGAGCACAGTGCGCGTGCGATGCCGCGAGAGTGACGTGGGCGTAGTTCGTGACGCAATTCGTCGCGCATCTGCGGCGTTGCCTGGCGTGAATGTGGCGTTGGATGAAACGTCCTCGCTCGCGGCGGCGCCGGCGTGTTCGGGCGGCGTAGAGGTTGTGAACGCGTCGGGGAAGATTTTGTGCGATAACACCCTCGATGCGCGGTTGAGAATTGCGTATGAAGGGTCTACACCTGCGATCCGCGCTGCGATGTTCGGGCCTTCCACCGCAGAGTTGATTTCGCTCTAAGAACTACGTCAAACGTGCGGTCCAGAAGAGCGAGGACGCATTGATGACGACTGAATTGACGCGTTGATTTTGATTGATTTCGCTGAAACGCGTATTGATTTTCAACGAACACGCTATAGCCTACTAAACCTACTAAATCACATATACGCTAGTAATACACACTCAAATGATTCGTTTCCTTGATACATAAAGCTTCTGAATCATCTCGCTCGTCTACGTTCGAAACGTCGTCGGCGGTTTCGCCAGTCGCCCACTCGCCGTCGTCCTCACCGCCTCCGCCTCCGCCGCGATCTCATCGTTCACCTGCGACGTCGCGCTCGACACGCTAAACCCGCGTTCGTCCACTTTGAACGGCTTCACCTTCTTTGTCGCGCTTTGTTTCGTCTGCGCCAACGCCGCTTCGAAACCCTTCAGGACGTTGCCGTTCGCCGAATGGTCGGTGAGATAGGCGGTTTCGAGGTCGTACACCTGGCGCTCGACCTCGGCGAGGTCGGCGGCAAGCTTGGCGCGGCGCTGCGTGAGGTGCGCCAGGGCGCCAGAGTTTGCGGGCGACGACATGCGTGGCGATCAATGTGGAATGGCCAATGCGTTGTGGGCGTCTTGGCAAACTAAGACAACTCTGTGTGACTAAATCTACAATGTGTCGCTGTGTGGTGCGATGTGCGCGTGAGCTAGGCGCGGCGATGGTGACGTAAGAGTACACCGACTAGGGCTTCGTGGTAATCCACCGAACGTGGGCTAGATTTGAGGCGTTCGGGAAGGGCGTCGCCGAGCGCGCGTTGCGCCGAAACGATGGCGACGCCGACTGGGGGTGGAATCGCCGGTCCTGTGCGTTCGATTGGCGAGAAACCCGCGAGTTTGCGCGCTGAAAGGTTCGCGGCTTGTTCTTTGGCGTGCCTGGTGAATAAATCTGCGGCGTGTTTGGCTGGGAAGACGCAGTCTGCGTGATCTTGTTCGCTTTCAAGACGCACGTCGACGGCGCCTGGAATTGAGGCGTCGCAACGCGCAACCAATCCATCGCTATCTTCTCCGTATCTATTCTTCGTGTACGACGCAGCAGGCCATAAACCCGCAGCGGGAGACGTTGTGGCGCTGTGAAAGCTCACGACGGCGTAGTGCTCGGGAAGCGGAAACTTTTTGAGGAATTTTTGTCGAGCAGCATATGTCAAATCGGCGATTGGCGCGCATAAACGCGCTCCGTCGCCCCGAGGTGCACCAAGCAGCGCTTCGAGAAATGACGTCGTGAGCGCGGCGAGAGGTTCGCTCAGTAAGTCCGTCGCTATTGGGCTGCCACCGTACGGGCATTGTACAGCGATGAGGCCGACGACGCGATTTTGCATCGCGTCGTCGTACATGGCCAACGCTGCGGCGCAATCAATACCACCTTTGGAATGTCCAATAAGAATAATTTTCTTACCCGTTTCGCGGTGATATTCCTCCACTTCACGAGTGACCGCTGCAGCGTTGGTCTCGACCGTGCCTTCGCCGTCCACGAGCGAAGATGTGCGGCATTCGACGCCATACGCGGCAAAGGCGTCGCGCACGTCGTCGTAATATCCCGGATAGTAACCTCCATACAACCCAGGCACGAGTAAGTAAGCGTACTTATCCGTCAACACACTTCCACCACCTTTGCTTTCTACGAGCGCTAAAATCTCCTCAAACTCTTTCGTTCCGTCGATAGTCGTCGCAGTCGAACGCAACCAACCAATATCGCCTCGCGACGCCGCCGTACTCGCCAACGCCTCACTCACTTGCCTCGCGACATCGCTCGGAATCGATTGGCGAGCCTCAATAAATGCCATTGCCGCCGCTTGCGCGGCTTCCATCCGTCGCGCGCTGTCACCCGCGGCTTTGTCAATCCATTCCGCGGCTTTCGTCGCGGCGGGCACATCCGTGGCGTTTCTGAGCGCTTGAAGCGCCCGCGCGAGAGATTTGGCGTCGACAAACTGCGCAAAACCAACCGACTGAGATGATTGTTTAAACACCAGCGCGTCGTCGTCGTCGTCGTCGTCGTCGTCGTCGTCGTCGTCTTCGTCAAAGGTGTCTGAATCTTTCGCAGAACGCAAGGCGGACGTTCGATGAATCCGTCGACTACACCGCCGAGGACTCGCACGCGCGCTCGTCGACGCGCCTCTCGCGCACGCACGAGTGCACAACACACGTAGATGGCGCATCGCGCGAGAATGAGCGCGCGCCTCGCGTGTGTCTCTGAGGTTATGCGATTTGGGTGCTATGTTTTACAACTACTTTTACGGCGAAAGGCGAGCGAGGACGTGTGTCGCATCGGCTGCCATGGTGGTGTCTGCGTTGGACGACGCGCTAGCAATCTGCTGCAGCGATTGCGCGATGTCACGCAAGGGAAGGATGCCCTGAGGGGCGGTTCGCGTCCAATCATTGGGTAGGACGTCGACGAGGGCGCGCATCGTCGCGGCGCATACGCTCGGATCGACGAGTTGTAAGCGCACGTATGGCACGATGTGCTTAGCTACGATGATGTCGCATACGATGCGTTGTAGCGTCACGCGATCTAGAACACCGTCTAGTTCGAGTGCGCCTCGGATGACGTCGAGAGATGTTTGGAAGCGAATGGCTGCGTGGCGCTTTGCGTCTGGCGCGCACTGCGCGACGACTGGCAAATACGTCGGTACCACGCAATCTTCCTCAGCGCATCGCTTGAGCTTGCGCTGCACAGCAATTTCGACTTCTTTTGCTTCTTCATTCGTCGCTGGATCGACGTACACAAATACATCCTTGAGAGATGCCGCCAACGCTCGCGTCTGCGTCGCGTCTCGTGGATCCCACCATTCCTCGACGGCTTCAGAAACAATAGGCAAAACGACATGCTGCACGATATTTGGCAACAAATTCCCATCTTCATCACTTGAATCGGCGCCAGCGCCATCGGCGAGACCGTAATCGAAAAGATCGCCATGCCATTTCATCGAGTCCAGCCCTGTGGGAATGGACAAGCCTTGACGCGGGTATAGCGGCGACCAGCCGATTAGTTCTATGCGCACAAACGGCGCAAACAAGCTTGGTGCAGAAATTGACATGTACGTATTCTTGTAAGAACTTGGATGCGTGCGTTTCCACTCTTCGGCGCGTTTCTTGACGGCGCTAACAGTTGAGAACTCTTCAGATGCGTCGCAAAGGATGGCGTCGGCGGCTTGGCGTGCATCTGTCCAATCCTTGTGAAACAAAGACACTTGCCGCTCTTCTTCGGCCATAGCGGTAGATAAACTCACTTGACGGCGTTTCGACCGCGCTTTCGCGGCTTCGCGCATCGCTATATTTAAATCTCGACCCATTTCATCGAGATTTTTGGCTTGCAAATTTTTCACCTTGAACACGGCATCCTCTACAGCCGCCGCCGCCGCTGCCGTGGCCTCAGCGTGCGTGCCACCATTGGCGAAAACAGCATTCACCGCCTCACTTGCCGCAGTGGCTTCGATTTCGGCTTCCTCACGTTCGACATTGATGGCTTCTGTGAGCGCCTTGGCGCGAAGCGCGTGAAATTTTCTATAATGCGCTTCCAACTCTTCTACAATAGGCATCTTGTGATGCAACATCGCGCACGCATCCCTAAAGTAATCTCGCAATTTTTGCGTGTACACGTAGCGTTCGCTGGCGCCCTTGAGCTCTCTTTCGTAAAAGTCCAAAGCTTCTTTACTCTTTACAGCGTGGTCATCGGCTCGAGCCGCTTCAGACGTCGCGTTTGCACTCGATGCTTCTGCCATAGCGAGTGCGCGTCGTAAGCTCGCAAGCGCGTCGATGCCATCTTGCTCGATGCTTACACTCGATGCCTTGCCACCGCCAGCGCTCGATTTGACTTGCGCCACCGTGCGCTTCATATCGGGTTCATCCTTGAAGACGCGCGAAAACTGCGCGCGCTCAAACTCATCTGCATCCTCTCCATCACTCCCTGCTAAGATGTCACCCTCGGCATACGCGCCGAGCATTCTATCTGATACGCCACCGTGTACTGCCTTAAACGCCACGCGCTGATTTCTATACTCACGTCCACTATCGAGGTCTATGAAATCCGCCGCCGGCTTTCCACTCGCCTGCAAGCGCGCCGCCTCACGCTTCGCCTTTGCCGCTGCAATCGTCTTGGCATCTGGAATCCCACTCAGCGCATCTTCACGCGGCGGAGGCGGTGGCAACCATTCCCCAGAGCGCCCGAAAACATCCCCAACCGAACGACCGACGACCGCTGCTCTGCTCGTTCCAGCCGCCGCCTCCCGGTGTTCCTCAGGTCTATCCTTAACCGTCCTCTGCGCACTCGCCAGCGCCTTTAACGACTCTAAATCATACGAACGCGTATCACTCCCAGCTGCAACGATCGACGGCGTCGGTACGGCTATGTTCGCCGCAAACCGCGCCTTTGTCGCCCCTTTGTCCCGCGACGACTTCTTCTTCGTCTTCAATAAACTTCTCCCGAGCCCGCCGTCGTCCTCACCCTCCGCACCGTCGTCGTCTTCAAACGACAACAACGATGCCGCGGGTTTTATGCCCTTCTTCTTCGCTTTCGTGCCCGCCCCCGACGCTCCCGATGTCGTCGTCGGTGGCTTTAACGAATCGTCCTCGTCGTCAACATCCGCCTTTGTCGCCTTTGCATTCGCGGTGCCCGTCGCGCGTCGCGCGCGAAACGACATCGCGCGCGACGTCCGTTGTCGACCGCGCGCGTGTGACCGCCCGAGCGCGGCGAATGCGCGCGCCGAGCACGCGGTGCGCGTGCGTGTGTGAGGCGCTCGAAATCTTCAGAGCAAGGCACGCTGCCGATTACGACGAGCTGACGGGTTACGCCTCCCGCGCGTCCGCCGCGGGGGAAGACGCACGAGGTATGAGTGCAAAGTCGCGCGCGCGCGCGCGCTCGAGTGTGCGCGCGACGACGGCGACGACATCGTCGTCGTTGGAGGTTGGTCATGCGAATGGCTCGACGCTCGTTACGCTTTCCGACGACGCCGTGGAGGCGCTGATGTCCAAGTTCACCGATATATGGAATGCAAAGTCGTGTACGGTGACGTTGGATGAGATTCGCGCGTGTATAGATGCGCTCATGCGTGCGTTGACGTTGGAGACGGACGAGAAGGCGTGGGTGTGTCGCGCGCGAGAGCGAACCATCGTGAAGCTTTTGAAACGATTCGCCGAAGGCTTATTGCGCGCGAGTGATTGGGATAGAACATGCGAGCGAGGCGTTGATGAGGTATTGTATGCGATGCGTCGAGTGGTGGTGGAACCGACGTGTGCGGCGATGGTTCGGGTGAATTGCGCTCGCGTCGTCGTGCACGCATTTTGTCCGAAACGTAAAAACGTCATCTTATTCGACGAGGCGCGGTTGTTGGATAAACATTGGAACGTGTTAATGGAATGTTTACCGAGTGTTCCCGTTGATGATGACGAGGTGCTCGCCATGGCGTCGCCGAACGCACGCACGGGGGTGGGAATGCGAGACTGGGCGCTGAGCGTCGCGGCTTGTCTGGCACACTTAGCGGCGCGCGAGTCTGAAAAGGAGCGCGAATTGATGGACCTCATTGAAAAGCTACTCACTGGTAGTGGTGGTTCGCGCGTTCTCGGATTGACAGTCTCTCAAGGGGCATTTTCGGTCGATGGCTTGATTAAGAGCGACGATTTGGTGCGCGCTCTGCACAAGGCGCTGACGGCGATGAGCAGCGCACCGGTAGAGCAAGGATATGCGTGCGTGAGTGTCGGCATGCGTGCCGTATGCACCGCGGCCAGATTCCTCCAAGTGAGCGATTTGTGCACGTTACGCGATGCCTGGCTTGAGCCTCGTCTTACGGCGATGGGAGTTCACTGGAAGGAGGATGGTAAAGCTGATAGATTGTCCATCTGCAATTATTTGCGTATTCCTCGCCAGGAGCGTTTGAGTCCTACTACGATATCAGCTTTTGTCATCGCTGAGCTTGATCTTGTTGGATATGTGAGTGCGGACGATTTTAAGCGAAAAGTCGTTCATGGAGGTGTAGATCTCGATGAAAGCGCGTTTCGTCGCTTGCCAGATGACGAGCGTGCGATGGGTCACATCATCGCCGGCGCGGTCGTTGCAACTCAAATGAATCTTGTCCACGCATTGTATGTTGCACCGACGGAAGAAACACAAACAGATTCAATCCTTATGAAGTTTGCCAATGAAGGAGGTAAAATATTGTGCACGAAAGCCTTACAGCTGATGGAGTTGGAACGTATCAACAAGCAAATCATGTCGTCCAACGCAGATGTCAAAATAGACGAGATGACTTCAGAATTACAAATTAAAGTAGTTTTGAGCGTCTTGACGCACACTTTCACTCAATTATCGGTTGATCTGAGCGATGAGGTAAAGTTGAAGATTCTGGCTTGGTGTTGTGAAAAACTCAACAACACATTTGTCACTGTGTCAAATGACGCGTTGGGCACGCTAATCAGCTCTGGTTGCACGCACGCTCTACTTCGCCTCGCTGAAACTTCAACGTTACTGACGATGCGCGAAGCTTGTATTCGTTGCTACTCTTGCTTACTGGATCTCTGTACGGATTCTGCGACGTTTTATGACTTTGTTGAACTCATCGCTTTCAAGACGCCATCGTTGGATTTACTCGGCGTCGAGAACAAATCCGAAATCGATCGACAAAACACATACCTCGTTGCGGCTATGAATTGGACGCTGTCTATCAGTTCCCGTACACTCCTTCAAGCCGACGAAGTATTAGGCTTATTCCGGCGGTTGTTCATCATGCTTCCAATCAAGGAACATGCATCTTGGTTTGAACACGTCACGAATGCTTTTGCTGGTGCCGCGTTGTGGGTGGATAAAATCGAGAATGATGTTTTGAAGGATGCGGAACGTGTTCTTACCGACAAAATTGCGCAGTCCTACGTGGACTCATTCGACGACACATCTATTGATGAGTCTGAATTTCCTGAATGGGTGCAAAAGTTACGTTTGCGTGCGGCGTGGTTGAGAGAAGCCATCGACACGCTCAACAACGATCCCACCATGACTGCGACGTTTACGTCCAATTTGACTTCAATCATCTCAAAATCTGTGGAGTTCAACACTAAAGGCAAGGCTGATTCTACCGTGAATACTTCCTACTGGCCTGGCAAGCAGAGTAAGACGTTCATCGTTGCGCGTTCGCCGCTTGGCCCCGGTGGAATTATGGTTGCCGCCGCCTCTGTGTTTGATTTTGTCGCAGCGCAGCTCGAACGATGCATCGATGAACTCAGCGATGAAAACTCGCAGGCGATGTTTGAGCAATACGAAGGGTTATCGTACATGCTGCACTTCACCATCAGCTCTCTCGTATCTGCGGCTCGCGCAGTACCCACGCCCGGCGGCGTAGTTTCCGGTCGCATCGCGAGCACAGGTGCACGAGCGCTCACACTGGCAGCGAAATGTACATCACACTTTGCTGTGTACGCAAAAACCATGCAAACTGATCCGTCAAGTGAAGCACAGCAGACGATGAAGCGCACGCTTGAAGCCGCGAACGGTTTGGAACAGTGCATGATGCTCGCCACCGCGCCTGGCGCGCATCGACGACATTTCGCCTCTGCTCGCGCGCAGCTCGCGCGCGCTCTGAGCATCGCCGACAACACCGACAATCGTGTCGAGTTCGATAACAATAAAATACGTTCTCGTCGACGTCAATCAGAGCCTGGCACTGAAAAGCGCCGGCGAACTGACGACGACGAGGACCAAGACGCAGACGTAGAAGACCCAGGCGTGTCCATTCTCGAAGCCTTTGAACCATCCACGGACGAAGAAAGTGACAGCGAAGACAACGACGACGAAGCTTTCATCGTACGCGGTAAAGACCAAGCTTTCGAAAAATAATCACCATTCTTATACGCACGAGCGACGTGACAGAACCATCACATAGCCGTTGTACAACATAGCGCTTAGTCCATAGGCTCGTGTCGTAAACATTTTTCAAAGCCCGCTTACCACACTTGTGAAGCCTCCACATACCACGCCTCACGAGACACCATCGATGGCATCCGCCGCTCGCGCCGCGCTCGCAGCCGTGGTGTACGTATCCGAAGGTCGCAACGCCGTGGTGCTGGATAAAATCGAAGCCATCGCGCGTAAGGCGTCCACGACGCGCCCAGTGGCGCTGGTGAATATTTTCAGAGACGTCGAGTACAACAGAACAGGATTCACATTTGCCGGGCGCGATGCCAACGACGTCACTCGGTCGGCGTTAGAAGTTGCCTCGGCGTCTTTGCGCGTGGTAGATTTGCGAGAACACGCGGCGACGCATCCGCGCGTGGGGGTGGTTGACCACGTGAGCTGTCACGCGTTGGACGCGGGACGTCGCGCCGACGCCGCGGAGCTCGCGCGCGAAATCGGCGCGGGATTGGGATCAT
>JACLAB010009107.1_pt1 | contig 13798 bp, 10 predicted proteins | sample 8027921 | NCBI WGS metagenome assembly JACLAB01 (sample SAMN15725117, study PRJNA655200) | protist metagenome | isolation source: fluorescence activated cell sorting (FACS) single amplified genomes of... | place: USA: West Boothbay Harbor, Gulf of Maine | collected 2000-07-19
CCGATAAAAGGTAAAAAGTACCTCTCGTGTTGTCTCTTTTTATATACAAAACACGCGTTAAATCGCGCGTTACGTGTGCGTTTAATGCGCTTACGTGCGCGCAAAAGTGAGGGAAAAATGAAGAGAGAAAGCCTTTAAGACGACTAGGGTTTAACACCCTAAACAAAAAAAAACGAGGGGAAAAAAAGCTTCAATTTGCTTCATTTTCGCGCGCATAAGTGCTCGATAAAACACACGTAAGACGACCATGGTCCGGGACGTGGACAACCACGGGCACAAAATCTGGTCCCCGTTCAGTTCTGGTGGTATTCATTCTCCCATCGACGGGAATACGAGTAAGAATACGTTCAACGATGCACAGAAAATGGAATTCGTGTTGCACGCAAACATCATCCATTCGGTACGAGTTTATATGCTCTCTGTAGTTTATGCGCGTCGCATTTCTCTCCCTCTCTCTCTTATGTGTGTGCGTTCTCATTTCTGACGACTTCTTTTGTTCTTCTTTTTACGAAACAGGAATACTTCCAAAACGCTTTAGTGCCGACGGAAGATATCGACGATTTGATCGATGAGATTTACAACGAGGTGAGTAATTAATTGGTCGTTGGTTTTCGATCGACGAGAGCAGACGATGAAGATGATTATTATGATCCGCTTAATAATGCGTTTCAAGTTCAGGGTCGTCTTATTCTCTCTCTTTAACTCTCTCTTTGCGTGTCTTCGTCGTCGTCTGAATCGTCTCGTACGATGTGCTTAGTATTAACGCAAAACTCACTCGTCTTTATATCCATCGTCTCGCTCAAATCAAACGTATAATAAAAAACAGGTATCGGACGTGGAACCGTGGATGTCCGGCAACGCTCGAGGCGCCTCGACGGCGTTTTGCATACTCTACCGAATCTTAGCCATGGAAAATGTGCCGCACTTTAAAGTGAACAAAATGATTTACCACCAAGATTCCGTGTACATACGATGCATCGGTTTGCTGTACGCGAGGTACAAGTTTTACAACGACGAGGAAAATTTGATGAAATTTTTCTCCGAAGACGTGTTTAAAGATAAAAAAGAGATAAGCTTCGCGCCGTCCGTGGACGGGAAGAAGTTGACGTCTTTTTCTCAGTTCGCGATAGATTTAATCTGTTCTCAGGAGTACTTCGAGACGTTGTTCCCGAGAATACCGGAGGTTTTGAAGCGGAAAATGCAGGCGAAGATTGAATCGTGGTTGGACGGCGGAAAAAAAGTGGAAGCAAAAGGTGGCGGCGGCATCGGCGAGTGGCGGAGGAGTAAAGGCGACGGAAAAGGGAGAGTCATGTCCGTGAAAGAAAGTTTGAGCGTGAACGTCGGTCAGAGAGCGCCGCATTTGGCAAACGCGAGAGAACGAGGGAGAAGCGGCTTCGATCCGGAATCCTCCGCCTCTCGCGGCGGTTTTGGCGGTGGCGGAGGAGGTTATCGCAATAAATATAGTAGCAGTAGCGGAAGGGGGAGTTTTTATCATCAGCGCGACGATAGAGGAGGAGAAAGAGGAGGAGGAAATAGAAGAAGGGACGGGAGCAGAGACCGGTACGAAAACAACGACTACGGTTCCAGAGGAGGAGTCCGAGGAGGAGGAGAGCGAAGAAGAAACGATTCAGACGACGACAATTATTACGACGACGACTACTACGGAAGAAGAGGAGGAGAAAGAGGAGGAAAAGGAAGAGGTGAAGAAAGCAGAAGAGAATTACCGTACGCGACGAGAGAGCTCCCGTATAAACGCTAATTAGAACACGAGCGGTTTTACGAGAATTCACCTACGTACTGGTACGCAGAGAAAAATGTCCTCCAAAAGGCACAACGATTGCTTCACACGAGAGAGTGTTGAGCGCTTTTCCGGGTGTACTACGCGCGAACACTACCACTAGCATCCGTTCGATGAGAGAATCGTTGTTCATATTTTCGTCCTCGTCGTAAGCGTTGGTTGACGTCCTCCGACGCGATGGAAAAAAATGCACCTCTTTCCCTTCACACCAAAGCGCAGCTCTTTCCACGCAAACGGAAAACCAATGACATCTTTCCGTCCGTTCACATCCTTCGACCTCCTCAAATACAACCTCGTCAACACCGACGCGTTAACGGAAACCTACGGCTTATCTTTTTACCTCTCTTATTTAGCACATTGGCCGGAATATTTCGTCTGCGCGGAGACGTTGAATCGTGAACTCAGTGGGTACGTCATGGGAAAATCCGAAGGAAAATCAAATCTCTTCCACGGACACGTCACCGCGATTACCGTCGCCCCTCCGTACAGGAGACAAAAATTGGCGAATAAATTGATGGAAACTTTAGAAGTAGTGACGGAAACGTTCCATTCGGAGGCGTATTTTATAGATTTGTTCGTGAGAGAGAGCAACGAAAATGCGATTCAAATGTACCGGAAAATGGGCTACGCGGCGTATCGAAGAGTCCTCGGATATTACGCCGGACCGTCGCCGTCGTCGAACGCCGACGATATACACGACGACACGAAAGACACAGGGAATAAAAAAGGACCAATAGTAGGGGAGGATGCGTTAGACATGCGGAAAAGTACGAAACGAGACGTGCAAAAAGTGAGCGTCGTACCGGCGAAGAAGTTCGAGCAACGTCCGTGGGAGATCGAATGGCACTGACGATACGCGCATGCGTTTTGAAGCGTTTCACGGTGTTTGGTCGCGAAAGGTCTCGTAAAACGTCTACAGTCGGGAGATGTAAGAGAGAACGAGTATCACGAGACCGACGATTTAACCACGCGATATTTAAATAAAGAACAGCAGTTTAGTAGAGGAGTACTACTCATCGTAAGAGCAACGGCGAGAGCGAGAGGAGAATACCAACGCCGCCGCCGCGGGAGCGAAAGCGTCTTCGCTTCAGAGACGCAGACAGAGAGAAGTTGTGTCCTACCTCCCTAAAGCAGAGAGAGAGAAGAATATAAACACGCGCGAACCAAAAGTATCTCTCAAACGTATAATACTACCTTTCTTAAAGTTCATCTGTATTCAAACTGTTCAACGTTCGTCATCCGACTCGCGAGCGAGCGAATATCGACCGCGAGAAGGTCGATGCCTCACACGTAACCTAAATGCATCGCACGCATTCAGAGTCCAATTTTCTCGAGACTCCTGGTCGTCCTCGCGCAGAAACGTGCACCGCTGCGCTTAAAACAACTCCTCGCGTTCCTAAAAGACAACTCTTCGTTCCGAAAACGCTTCCCGTGTGCATTCGAACGGTGTTTTTGTGTGCATTCGTTTCCGTTCTCCGTGTTCCTCCGCTGTTCCAATTCGCGCACGCGTTGGAAACATCGAACATAAACGAGATGAACACGAAGTCCCCGTACCACGGGGTCTCCTCGGACGAACAAAAATACACTCAGTTACTCTTCCAAAACGTTCCGGGGTTCACTCGGTCCAAGTTAAGACCGGATTACGCATTAATTGCGCACGAGTCCAGAGTCTATGGAGGTTTGTTCGGATGGACGAATACGCTCGGCGCGTACGTGGTCTCGCCGGGGATGAATAAAGCGACGATTTTAATGACCATGGTCTCTATGAATACAAACGCAAAATCGTACGTACCGTCACCGGGCGCGTGGCGGTTTGCGTTTGTTTTGGATGGCCAATGTTCGATTCGGTATCGAGACGAAGACGCCGAGGCGGAGGTGACGCGAGAGGATTTGAAAGCGGGGGAGTACTTTTATTTCCCGATGAATGTCGAGCACGAGATATACACGGATGAGAAGAATCAGTGCGAATTGGTCATGTACGAAGCGTTTACGAAACCGAAATTGAACGGTACACCGGATGAGTTTCCTACGGGGCAAAAAGTCATCGTCGGCGAGACGGACGCTTTGCCGAACATCGAAACGCCCGGGGAGATTTTTAGGTTGAAGAAACTGTTGCCGCAAACGCTCGAATACGACGTGAACTTTCACGTGATGGATTTCGCACCAGGAGAGACGTTGAATGTGAAAGAGTTGCACCATCCGCAACACGGGTTGGTCATTTTGGAAGGACAAGGTATTTATCGCCTGAACGAGGATTTTATGCCGGTGCAACAAGGCGACGTCATTTACATGGGGCCGTGGGTGACGCAATGGTACGGCGCGTTGGGGAAGAACAGGACCAGATATTTGATTAGTAAAGACACGTACAGAGATCCGCTGAGAGATTCGAACCCGTGATTTCTACTACGATCAATATCAATAAGGTGATTATCAAGAAGAAAATGTGGGAGTTGCGTGTGTGATTATATTGTCGCTACTAAACTGCTTTTACTTGTTTATCTCTATCTATATAATATATCTATAATATATCTCTATCTCTATTTCTATATACGTATGCTACACCTATAAGGTATGGTAAAAACTACTGTATTATGGTGTATATTACTTCATCCACTCGTCTTTGTTGTTATCTATATTATCAGTCGCCGCATTCGCCAACGGGGACGACGGTCGTCCGCCGATTAAGTTCTTCAAGGCGCCTCCTGCGTTTTTGTTCGTGCCCCCTCCGCTTCGAGTATTCAATCGTCTGCTTCGTAAAGCCTCTAATTTTGAAGAGGTCTGGTGATGCGCGTGTAACGACGCGGCATTTCCGTATCCAACTTGCGTTTCCATGTTCAAAGTCGACGACGGATTCTCTCCCGCTCCGTTGAAATTCTTGCGCGCGCTGCCGAGCGCGATGTTCAACGTGTTCGGTAACGTCGCGCCGATGCCGCCAACTTTAAAGTCAGGCAAAGCCACGTCCGAGTTGTCATCAAAGCCACCGTCTGTCTCTTCGTTGGTGTTGTTGTTCTTGTTCTTTGCCGGCGACGGCGATTTCATCATGAGCATGTTCAAATTGGCGTTGCGCGTGGAAGCAGCCTCGTTGTTGTTGTTGAAGAGATTCATCGGCAACGGATTCGCCGAGTTGTTGACGTTACCATCGTCATCCTCGCCATCGAACATTGGCGATAACAACAACAAAGATTTTTCGCTGTTTTGCTTCTTCTTTTGCGTAGTTGTCGACGTCAACGGTAACTTGCGTTTACCGTCGATCGAAGGCTGCGTCGGCGAACGGTGTTGCGAGGGAGGGTTTCTTTTGACCCCCACGCTACCGCTCGATTTCAATTGTTGTTGTTGGTGGTGTTGTTGTTGTTGCGAAGGCTGCTGCTTCGATGGAGTAGACTTCTTTGCCGTCGCGATGGTGATTTTTTGTATAGGAATCGCCGCTACGTTTTTGTTGTTGCCGTTGGTATGCTGAGAAGAAACTCCGTTTGGAGTTTTCTTGGCCGTGGACGACGGTCCAGGCGTGCGTTGAAAGCGCAAATGCGTTTTTACGTGCTCCAAAGACGACTTCTTGTTTGTCGTTTGCGTCGTCGCCGTCGAGTGAGTCGTCGTTTTCGTCGTCGCGGAAGGCGTTTTCATCGCGCTCGTTGGAAGCGCTTGGTGTTGGTGCGCCACGACGACCGGCGGGGGCGGCGGCAGCTTTTGAAAATAGTCTTCTTCGTCCATCGGCGCGCCCATTGGCGGCGCGATATCTTCTTCTTCTTCTTCTTCTTCTTCTTCAGCGTAAGCAATCTTCTTCTCTGCCGTTTTTTCCACGGTCTTCTCGCCGCCGCTGCCGCTGCCTCCTCCTTCAATCGATGGATCCGATCTTTTCTTTGCGTCGGCGGTCGCGTCGTCGTTTAATGTCTCTTCGCCTTGCGTTTCTTCCAACATCGCGCCCGGTAGCGGTGGTGCAAACTTACTCTCATCAACCTTGTGTCCTTTTCTCGCGCACTCTTCTAACCACTCTTTCGTGACGACTTTTTTATTCCAGTTCACGCCGGCTTTATACTTGGACCCTTCCGCTTTAGAAACCACGACGTGCGTATTCTTGCCTTTTTTCAAATTCTCCGTACACTCGCAGCCGCAGATTAAGGAGAGCATTCGGATTGCACTTTTCTCTCGTTCGGTGTACGACGACGGGGACAAGACGACACCTTTCATGCTAAAAAATTTTCCGTCGTGGTCCATGTACGGTTGGTACGCCATAGATTCAGACGGCTTGAAAATTTTGCCCTCCAAAGAGACGCCTTCGAGAAAGTGCGGCGCGACGAAACGCGCGCTGAAGATAGCATCCGGGGTTTCTCGAGCAGCGCTGGCAATATCCGACGCTAACGCCTGCAGTTTCTTCTTTTCGCTCATCGAGGGTAACGCCGGGCAGATGATAAAGTCCGAGGAAGCTAACGTGGAGGTTGAACTGCCCCGTAAATATTCGCCGCCGAGAAGACTGATCAAGTTCAGCGCTACCTCTTTCTCTCCGATGCACAAGCCTTCGAATAAACTCAATTTCACGTTCGCTAAAGGATAAAGCTGCGATTGTTTAGAAGAGTGGTCGCTGGATTCATTTCGCGAATTGTAACCGTTTCTACCTAATAACAACGCGTCGTCCTCGTCCTCGTTATTCACCAAAGCGGTTTCGCCAATCGCCGCGCGAGTTTCCGGTATTTGTTCCGTCATCGTATTATATTTATTATTCTTGTTGTCGCGACGAGACTGCTGCTTGTCACTTCCTCTTCTAACGACGATATCGTCGACCGCTGGCGCGTGTTGTTGCGTTTCTATATCGTCTTTCTTTACCATCGCGGGTTGTCTTCTCAAAGGATTCTTGTCTTTATCGATGACTTTCAGAGGACTCCTCTCCGGGATTCTTCGCGGAGGCGATGTGTTATCGTTCTTGTAGTTTGTCAAAAAGGACGTTTTCTTATCATCATCGTCGAAGGTTGTCACGGGATCGTTGCAGAAGGTGGGAGCTGCGATAACTTCCGAAAATCTCTCTTTCGCCACTCGAAACCTCTTTGATTTCGGCATCGTCCTTCCTTCCTCGCTACACTTTTTCAACCACTCAAACGTTACGCACTTCTCACGATGAGGTCGCATGTACGTTCGTAAAATGAAATCGACGTCTTTTTGGCACTCCAAATCGTCGTTGATGAGGACGTGTGTGGCGTTTTGCGGATTCATGGCGACCGTAGCTCCTCCGGCTCTCAAAATTTTATGCGCCAATCGCGCGTTCTTCGCGCTCGGCCTTAAAATATCGTTCGGGTCTACTGCCGTACCACCTCCCGCCGGCGTTGAAGTGCTATTACTACTACAACTAAACCCGACCAAATACACTTTCGTGCTAAACAAATAGTGCTGTCCCCACGGCGTTTGATCTTCGTCGTACTCCTCTTCCAACTCTTTCGTCAACTCTTCTTTGGTCGGCAAAGGTACCGCCGGCTGCTTTTTAAGCATTTCCAAGGACGAATCCGTTTGTTTGCTATTCGATATGCCGTTTTTAACGTCGTACTCGTACTCGTTCAACTTCACGCCTCGTTTCACGCAATCCTCCACCCACTTTTTGCTCAAAACCCACATGTCCCACATCCTCGCGTGTCTGTATTTCGCGCCCGTCGGTTCCTCTCCCGCGCTCGTTTGTTTCGCAATCAAATGCGTCACCACGTCCTTCTCCAAATCCGCGCTAAACACGCCTCCATTCTTCTCCACCATCTCTTGAATACCATTCCTTTCCTCCCACTGAAACCCAGTCACGCAGACCACGCAGTCCGTAAAAAATTTGAACGGAAATTTCTCGTACTCGTACGTCAACTCGCCGCTCTCGGCGCACGCGTCCATCCACACTCTCGACACGATTGGAATGTTCCTTAAAACTGCAATTTCGTATTTCGGGGAGTGCGAGGTGTTGGCGATTAACACGTCGAACTTTGTGTTCGCGTCTTGGAGTTGGATGACGGATAATTGGCATTTTAAGGCTTTTCGTTTCATTTCCTTCTGTTTTGTGTTTAAAAGGTAAGAGAGAAAAGTGCATCATCAGAGACGTTTCAAAACCGACTTTGTGCGCGACGCCTTCGCGCGCGACCGATAAAAGAGAAGGACGAAAAGAGAAACACAGTGAAACGTGGTCTCCTCGTGCAAAGTTTTCGGTATTTTCATCGCGCAAAGTGCGAACAAAAGCGCGTCATGTGACGTAAAAAACGTACCGTTTCCTCGTCCTCGAATCCCGTCAAAACCACCGTCAGAACGCCTTTCTTTTCTTTCATTACATTCATTTTATCTCAAACGAGGAGTACGTAAAGAGCGTTCACGCGTCGAAGAAGTTTCGGTTTGTCGTCGTCGTCATTTCGTTGAGGTCGTGATACACTCTCTTCCGTGTGTGTGTATGTAAACGCAAAGAGAGGAGATCAATGAAGAGATTTTTCAAACAAATCGATTCAAAAATCCTTCGAAAGAAGATCAGACAAAAAGTGCTCAGATTTGGTTTACGAGAAATTTTCGAAGCGCGATGATGTTTCTTTTGAGCGATTTAATACTACTGCTGATGGGTGGTGAAGGATTTATGTGTGTTATTTCTCGTAGTACTCTTTCTTTCTCTCTCTCTCGAGCGTTTTCACTCTCTGTTACTCGTACATTGTTATTTCCTGCCGCGCGCTGCCGAAGACGACGTCGTAATAGCCTTCTCTAAAGTTTCTATTCGTTTCATGAGCGCGAGTGTATCTCTTCGTTCCTTCTCCAAGGCCATTTCCGCGGCTTTTAATCTGGTCTCGACGTGAGCGAAATTGTTTTTCGTCCACTTCAACTCGTCCTCGGAGAACTGTTTCAGCTTTTCGTGATTGCGCGAGTTCGTTTGGGAGTGGTCGTGGAGTTGTTTTTCTAATCGAACGTGTTCGTGTTCTAAAACGCTTAATTTCGGAAAAAGTTTTTGGGTCACCGTGAACAAATGGTTCGCGCAATTGTCTCGCACGTGCATGTCGAACGTTTTCTTCGTGATTGGTTCCGTCGGCGAACAGCAATCGAGTTTCTCGTACGGACACTCAAACGCTCGATTTTCGCACCGGTTCATCGCGTGCAAATCCACCTGGTTCCTTTTCAAAACAGCGCCGCACTTTAACGGACACTCGACTTCAAACAAAGGGCAGACTTTCTCGTCGTGCCTTTTCCTAAACTTTTTACTAAACCGTTCGTCGCACCTCTCGCATTTGACTTCGACCCACTTGCACTGCGATTCCTCGTGCTCTCGAATCATTTTCCGCAACTCCTCCGCGTCTTCCGCTTCGCATTCAAACAGGCAACTCGCGACGCCTTTTTTTCTATCGTACAGTCGCAAAATCTCTTTGCTCGTTTCTTCTCTCGATTTATCATCGTCTGCTGCTAAAAACATCTGACCGAGGTCGAACGTTTTCATCGCGTTCGTTTGCGTTAAAGACGTTTCTTTCAACCGTCGAACTTCATCTTCAATCTTTTGCTTGCTCGTCAGATCGGTAAAGAACGATCGATTTCGGTCTCGAAAATCTTGAATTTTACGTTCCAGAGTTTCTAACGAAAGATGTTGTTCATCCTCCTCGTTTTTGAGTATTCTTAGCAGTTCTTTCGCGTGTTCGGGCAGGGCGTCGTGCGGTGATTTTATGAGCGATTTGATGCCAGATTGCGCATAAATCGCGCTATAGCAGATGGCGTCGAGCATGCGGTCGGCTAAGGTTTTGGAGGAGAAAACGCAGCAGTTTTTACATTTGTACGATTGCGTGCTCTTCTTCTTTTGCTTCGTTTCTTTTTCGTCGTTTGATGAGATCATGTTTAGGCGTCCAAAAGTCTCTAACGACTTTTAGTAAAAGGCGGATGATTTTATGACGATGATAGTAGACGCTGCTCATGTTTTCGTTTAACGTGTGATTCGATATGTATTCGATATAGTAAAATTACACTCTAAGAATTTGCAAACTCTGACTAAACGCGATGGCGATCCAATCCGGTTGCGTGGCCGACCATTGCAACTGGTTAATTTCCGCGCCGGCTTCGTACGCCAAGACGGGATCTAAGCCGCCTTCGGAGAGTTGATTGATGGCGCTTAAATCCCAAATCAACGCTTGCGCGTCGTCTCCGGCGGAGCATATGTGGCACGAGGAATGCGGGGCCCAGGCTAAGGTGTTGACGGAACTCGCGTGGCGTTTTAACTCGGCGACGGGTAACGTCGGGAATCGAATGTCGATTATGGCGACGACTTTCGAGTCCATGCCAAAGGTGGCCATGTATCGCGGGTCTTGTTTGTTCCAGCCTAAACGGAGTAAAGGGACGCCGATTTCTGGGTTTTCGTAGATGATCGTCGAGTGGTCTTTATCGCGTAAATCGAAAACTCTGACGGAACCGTCCGCAGAAGCAGAGGCGAAGACGTCGGGACCTCCCCAGGCGATGTCGTGGACTTCTTTATCGTGCGCGATGAGCTGCGTGTCTACGCACTCTCTTTCGATATCCCAGACCGTGCACGTGGTGTCGATGGACGACGTCCCGACTCTGTTGACGTTCGTTTCGTTCCAATCGAACGAGGTTAACGGCGCGCAAAACTCAGAATTTTTATTATTCGCCAACAACGCTCGGAGTTCTATTTTACCGTCTTCTTGTTGTTTGTTCGATGCGTTTTGTTGTTGTTGTTGTTGCTTTTCTTGTTGTCCAGACGTGGACGGTTTCTCCGTGTTCGTATCTCTCCCGCCGCCGCCGCCGCCGCCGCCTTTCTTCAAGTTTCTTTTATTATTGTTGTTGTTGCTGATGTTAGTATTCCCATCATCGTTCTCTCGTTCCTCTTCCTTCTCATTCGCCTTCTCTTTCGCCGTCCCTCCGACGTCTTCGTTAATCTTCCAGATCCGTAAAAAATCCCCCGTCGTGGCCATTAAATCTTCGTGTTGGCACTCTTTATCCGGCACGAACATTAGTTTCGTGCACGGGTACGGGTGATCGAATCGTAAGTTTGGGTCGTTTAAAAATTTTCCGGTTTCTTCGTCCAAGGTGACGATTTCGACTTTGTTCTCGTACTCTTCGAGAAACGATCCGATGCCCAGGCGTAATTTTTTATCGTTTCGAACCTTTCGTTTATATCATCGCGCGTTTATCATCGCGTTTATCGCACGAAAGAGTGGGAGAAAGGAAGAGCATTTGTTGGTGTCAGTTGAAACGCGCGCGAATGCTCCGACGCGTACAGCATAAAGTAAACAACATCGTGGATATAATTTGGATCCCATTCCGAAGAGAATAAAGAGCGGCTCCCGATTGGAATTCCATTTCACACGAACAGAGAGAGAAAGAGAGAGAAAAAGAGCGACACGTGAAGCGCTTCGCGCGCATATAAACAAAAGAAACGTAAACGTACCGACCAATTGCACGCGTAAATCAACCACGGCGCTTCGTAGGTGTAGATTTCCGCCTGCTTTTCTCCTGGATTCATGTTGAATTTCTCTCGTGTTATCTGCGCGGAAGCTTTTCTTGTGCGTCGAAACGAGTGAAGATTTTGAGTAAAAAATACGAGTAAATTTAAGTGAATGCATTCGAGAATTGACCATCTTTGACGCGCTCTGGATGTAAATAAAAGTGAATACAAAGAAACGAAACGCACATCGAGCGATACATACGGAAGAGATCTCTGGATTGATGTCGTTTATGCTTCGTTCTCGTTCGAATTGAGCAGGTTTTTGTGCGTCGAAAACGTCTCGAGAAAAGTGAAGATTTTTTTCTTTAAAATACTACCACAAGAGTTTTTTAAGGGGGAAAACGACCGTCTTTGACGCGCTTTAGATGCACGCAGAAGTGAATGCAAAGAAACGAAACGCACATCGAGCGATACACACAGAAAAGAGCTTTCGAATGGTATCGTTTACGCTTCGTTCTCGTTCGAATTGAGCTGGTTTTTGTGCGTCGAAAACGTTCGTCTCTCTCGAGAAAAAAAGCGAAGATTTTTATCAAAAGTGACAGTTGGTCTCTCTGGATTTCTTCAATTTTATGCCGTGAAGAGCGCGATATATATACGCGCACAGATATATATATACTCTCTGGAGGGGAAAGAGTCGACGATGGTGACGACGAGAGGGAGGAAGAGGAAGATCGGTCGGAGAGATTCTTTGTGGGACGTGATCGTGAATAACGACGATATTTGTTTCAAACACATTCTCCCGAGATTGAATGGAACGGATGTGAAATTCTTGCACGGAGTGAATGGTGAAACGAGAAAGTTGATTAAGAGATCGTCTCGCAAGAAGGAGTTGAAAGAGAGGTTTAAAGTGAACGAGATGTCGTCGATATCGACTTTGGAAGTCGCGTGGGAGCAGTATCCGTGGGGTAAGTTGGTAAGGCAGTACGGCCCAAGGAGGGACGAACCATATTTCTGCTCTCGAGTTGCTTGGACGAATAAACTCGAGTTGCTCAAGTGGGCGAGAGAGGAGAAAAAGTGTGAGTGGGATAAACGTACGATTTGTGTGGCCGCATTACAAGGTAATCTGGAAATGGTCAAGTATTGCGTGGCAAATGAGTGTCCTATTGATGTGTATGCGTGTACATGTGCTGCCGAAAACGGTCGTCTCGAGTGCCTCAAATACTTACGCGAAGAAGTCAAAGCGCCTTGGGATTCGAGAACTGCCTCTTGGGCGGCTCACAATGGTCATCTCCACATACTCGAATATCTTGTTGAGCGTAAGTATGATAAATATGACGAAATTGCGTGTTTTTGGGCGGCCGTGAACGGCCATTTAGACTGTTTGAAGTACTTGCACGAAACCGCCAAATGGCCGTGGAACTCTGCGGCCGTACGAGACGCTCACAAGAATAAACACCTCGAATGTGTACAATACCTCCTCGACAACAACTGTCCTCTACCACATGGTTGGCGATACGAACATGGAGAGTTACACACTCCATAAAATCAACACAACACACACACACACGCACACGCACACATGCGCTTGTAAAAACACACATCACACAGAGAGAGAAACTCCTCATAAAACGTAACGCAAAAAAGAATGTGAAACTCGTACTACTAAACACACGTTATACCTGCGCTACTTTCCAAAGGAGAAAGAATGCGAGCGAGAGGAAAGAACGACGACTACAAAAGTACTTCTTTAGACCTCACCTCGCGATCGAAAACCATCCTCCGCGCGTTCGATCGGTTACAAAACGAACCCGTTTTGAGCGCAAAATTTGCCAAAATTGGAACCGCGTTTAAAGGCGAGAAAACGATCAACGTGCTCCTTTTAGGCTGCGATCGACGCGAAGGCATAAACGACGGGGAAACGAAACGGATATTTAAGGATTTGGGCAAAGAACGCGGCGTAAATTTGAGCTTGTTTGGACCGAATTTAGTTTTCGATGATGATGAGAATTTGACAAGCAGAGGGAGGAGCAACGAGAGCGAAAGCGAAGACGACGATGAAAATGAAAATGATGAGGAGGAGAAGACAAAGGGAAAAGCGGCGCGAATAAACGTCGTCGAACGCGAGCGGTGTTTATTTCACGAGAGAAACAGAGAAAAGGACGAAATAGAATACGATGTGGCGTTTGCGTTTAACGCCGGCGTTTGGGGGTACGATTCCTGGTTGGAGAGCTTTAAATACGCGTTGAAAAGATACCCGAACGCGCCGATAATCGTCTCGGCGTATTCGATGAAAGAGTGCGAGTTGGACGAAGACTGCGTGAGAGAGGGGTTCGGGGAAGACGAGATTAAGTTCGTCTGGGAAGCGGAGGGAAACGAGGAGTGCGCTGGAGAGAGGACGGGAGGCGAGGAGAATGGGAACGAGAATAGCGCCTGGATGTGTTTCGTTTCGAGTCGTTCGTTCGGTGAGTAGAAAGAGATTTTATTTGGTCCATTTTCCGTGGCACTGATTTAAGAAGAAGATTGAGTAGAAACGTCGTTCTCCGCGGCGACGGGGCAACTCGTTTGCAATCCACTCAATCGAGCCATAAACTTGGCGTGATTTTCAATCATTTTCCACGTCGACGCGT
>JACLAB010012225.1_pt1 | contig 13791 bp, 10 predicted proteins | sample 8027921 | NCBI WGS metagenome assembly JACLAB01 (sample SAMN15725117, study PRJNA655200) | protist metagenome | isolation source: fluorescence activated cell sorting (FACS) single amplified genomes of... | place: USA: West Boothbay Harbor, Gulf of Maine | collected 2000-07-19
CAGCAGGGCGACTAAGAGCATCGCACATAACTTAAGTTCTCGTCGAGTTTTCTACGCATTTACCGTGATTTAGATCTATTAGTACCGAAATCGCGAAAACCGTTTTGTCCAGCCTGCACACGGCGCCGCGATGGCGACGCCGCGCGCGGTGCCGGCGGTCGATTTCGTCGACGGTGATTTCACCCCGAGTCGAATGCGCGCGGCGGCGGGGACGGTGGGATCGACGCGCGCGCTGCGGCGCGCGCTGTGCGTGCGCGCGATCGAGGATAACGACGGGCGCGAACCGGGAGACTGGCACGCGCTCGCGTGCGAAGCGTTCGATGACGGTGATTTCGAGACGTGTTCGTACGCGCTGCGACGGTGCGCGACGTTAGACGGAGGGTACGCGCGCGATCCGAGGTTTGCGCTGCGTCGAGCGCACTGCGCGCTGCGGTTGGGGGAGGACGATGTGGTCGAGGCGGTGGACGCGACGCTCGCGGCTACGGAGGCGGCGGGCGAGCGCGTTCCAGAGGACGTCGCCGCGGCGATCGCGGTGGATGCGTGCGGAGTGGAGGCGGCGTGGGCGGAGACGGCGAGGAAAGAGGTTCGAATCGAGACGCTCGCGGCGTTTGAAAGAGCAAAGGGAGTGTTAGAAAAGTATAGGAACGTTTAGGCGCGAGTGTTGTGTAGTATCAATCGAAATGCGAGTTGGAAGTTACAAATGAATGACTACGACTACGGCTTTAGAGGAATTGAATGACCCACGCTTGACGTGCGCCGCATCGCGTGGAAGCGGCGGTGGCCATAACGAGGCGTCGACCTCGACGAAGAGCTCTTCGCACCGTCGAGGCGCCTTCTCGGGTGCCTTGTTCGGGACATCGCGACGGCGTTCTTCGACAATGACGCAGTCGCTGTCGTCGTTATCGTGGCAGTCGCAGTCACGCACGCAGTAGTCGAACTCAAACTCATGTTTCGAGTGCGCGCTGACACCGGAGGCGACGACGGCGAGACGAGACGTCCCGGCGCGCGCGGTGACGACGTTCTGATTTTGGAAACACGTGCCGTCGTCGCGAAATCGGTACGCAAAGTCGACGCAAAGCGGACTCTTACGAACCGCTTCGGCTTGGATGAAGACAAAGTTGAGCCCAGATGACGAAGCCACAGTGACGACACCACCACACAGAGCGATGTTCGAACGTTTGAACTTGGATCCACCAGTCAGAGACGTCTCGCCGTGGACGGCGAGTTGCATATTTTGTGCGACGTTGAGCATCGCGCTCTCGTACATCTGGCGAGCACGAACGGGCTTGGCGGTGCATAGTCGCAAAGTGACCGGTACGTCGCGACCACCGACGATGGATAGCACGCGAAATGCGTACTCGGTACCCGCATCCAAGACTATTTCACCCTGGCAACTCTCGCGTTCGCGAGCGCCGAAGATGCCGCCGCACGGCATCCATTCGCTCGATCCGAGGCTGCGCCGCCAAACCAACACCGACAGGTCCGTGTACCAGCTACCTTGCGGACGACCGCGTTTGGTATGCTGTAATAACAGGACGTGACACCAGCATCCGCCGTCACCGGCCGACCGAACGATGTACGAACGATGTACGTCTGGATGCAGGGTCGTCTCCAAATTCAACGCGTGCCAACCTTTTGGCGATTTACACACGTCCACGGATGAAAAGTGTACGAGAAAGTCATTGTAAGATATCCAAAATTCGCCATCATTGGCGCGGGTACGCGATAGTTCATCTCCTAAGCGCTTCGTCCACGACGCGGACGTCGAGGAAAATTCGCCTCTCCATTCCTTCTTGCCCCACGGATTCCGAATCTTCAGCAGACGCAGCATTTCCGTTTCTACCGCGGGCTTCTTGCCGTGCAAAACCTCAGGTAGCTTTGTTTGTACGCCCTTCTTGACACCGTGCATTTCACGCACCTCTAGTATGCTATACGCGTGATGACCGACAATACCTTCGGCGCTGAACGACGTCGCGCATCCAAGCGGAAAGCCCGCCGACGAAAAGCTCACGAGCCGAACCCAAAATTCTTCAGAATCAAAATATGTGGATGAAAAACTAATCATCTCCGTCGCACTTCCGGTGAGATCGTGCAAACCTTCGGCGACGTACCCACCACTTATCGCCGCGTAGCTTCCGTGAGCTTTGGCGTACGCCTTCTCGACAATCGATACCCACGTTTGATTTTTAGACGCTTTGCCGAACGCGGGCGCGAATTCGTCATCCTTCTTCGGCTTGACTGGAATAAAGTCATCGACAACGATCGCTCGCCATCGGCCTCCGAGAAATAGTCGTATGAAATAGGCTCCTACTCGCTCCATGATGGGTGCGAACCGCCGGGAAACGCCGATGACGGACTCGAGTAAATCCTCACGTTCGGCGACGACAGCTAGCGAGCTCAAAAACCAACAATCGCGGAAGAAACCGACCCGGAGTGGTGGTTGGACATCGCCGAGGACGTCAAGGGAGAGTGCGAAAAGTTTGGCGAAATCACGCACGCCTTCGTGGATAAGGATAGTCAGGGATTCGTGTATCTCAAGTTTGTCGATACCGCTTCAAGCACGCGCGCGCAGCAAGCACTTCACGCGAGATGGTTTGCAGGTAGAAAGATTGCGGCCGAGTTTCAGTTCGCGGAAGTGTACGACGGACACTTCGGACTGAAAAAATAAAACAAAACACACATATTTTCTTTAGCTCGTTGAAATCAATCATCACTCAATGAAAGCGCGTTACCATCGCTGTTGACGTCGCCGCGAGTTGACGCGTAAGTGTAACTAAATCATCGTGAGGTTGTTTTTACACTATTTCTACTGTCTAACGAAGCGTTACGGTTCGTCGTCGTCTTCATCTAAGAGCTGGAGAAGCTCGATCGAGATACGAGGACGGTGTTCGTGACGAATTTAAGCACGAAGCTCGACGAGCGAGGCATCTTCAAGTTTTTCAGTAAAGTTGGAAAGGTGACGGACGTGCGGATCATTTACGATAGGAACACGCCGAAGAGTAAGGGGATGGCGTACGTTGAGTTCGCCGATAAGAAGTTCATACACCCCGCGTTGGAGCTCACCGGACAAGAGTTAAACGGGCAAGCCATCGCGGTGAAGACTAGCGAGGCGGAGAAGAACATCGCGTGGGAGGCGGAGCAGGCGCAAAAGAAGAAGCTCGGGGCGAGTTATGGACAGGGAGTGCCCTACATTGGGTCGGCGGGGCCGTGTAAGTTGCGAGTCGGTGGACTTCACCTCGGCTTGAGCGAGGACGACGTCAAAGCCGTGTTCGAGCCGTTCGGCGAGCTTGACTTCATATCTATGATCAAAGACGACGATCCGGGCGCCGCGGGCAAGTTTGCGAGCGCGTTCGTGCAGTTCAAGCTGACACAGCACGCCATGCTCGCGCTATCGCAACTGAATGGGTTAGAACTCGTCGGTATTCCCATTCGCGTTTCCATTGCGAGCCAAGGTGTGCAAGCAGCGGCGAGCACGATGGCGGCGCCGGTCGAGTCGCTCGGTGAGCTCGACGAGGGTAGCGGTGGTTTACGAATGGACAGTCGTGGTCGTGCGGCACTCATGGCGCGTCTCGCCGGTCAAGACAAAGAGATAGAGAAGGGATTCACCATCGATCCGAGCACTGGCTTGCCGACGACGGCGGATGCGGTGAAGCCGATTGATGTACCCGGCGAGGCGTTACCGCTCGCAGCGCAACCAATCACGCAAGGGGTACTCGGCCCGGGTTCGCCGATCCCAACGCCGTGCATATTGCTCAAAAACCTGTTCAACGCCGCGGAAGAAACCGACCCGGAGTGGTGGTTGGACATCGCCGAGGACGTCAAGGGAGAGTGCGAAAAGTTTGGCGAAATCACGCACGCCTTCGTGGATAAGGATAGTCAGGGATTCGTGTATCTCAAGTTTGTCGATACCGCTTCAAGCACGCGCGCGCAGCAAGCACTTCACGCGAGATGGTTTGCAGGTAGAAAGATTGCGGCCGAGTTTCAGTTCGCGGAAGTGTACGACGGACACTTCGGACTGAAAAAATAAAACAAAACACACATATTTTCTTTAGCTCGTTGAAATCAATCATCACTCAATGAAAGCGCGTTACCATCGCTGTTGACGTCGCCGCGAGTTGACGCGTAAGTGTAACTAAATCATCGTGAGGTTGTTTTTACACTATTTCTACTGTCTAACGAAGCGTTACGGTTCGTCGTCGTCTTCATCTAAGAGCCATCGAGACATCTTCGTCGGACTTTTCAATCGAGTCTGCGTCGAAGGTTTCCTTCGCTTTTTCGGAAAAGTTGACGAGTGCACCTCTTTACTGTGCTTTGTGCGTTCCCTTTTGGTGCGGAACGTCTCATCACAATCTGGGTGCTCGCACTGGTACATTCGTCTTTCGCTATCATCGCCGTGAAACTGCATCACGTGCGCGCGCATACTGTCAGCGTGTTTGAACATCTTGCCGCATCCGGCGACCGGACACGCCACGCTTTTCCCCTCCGCGTGCCCAAACGCTTCGTGTTTCTCCTTCGCTTGCTTTGTCGAAAACGGCAACCCACACAACTTACACGTGTGCTTATGCTCGTGTACCAGTGCCACGTGTCGATCCAAATCTTTCGTCGTCACGAAACATTCACTGCATCCTTTGAAGTGACACTCCACGGGCTTAATCCCAGTGTGCTTGGTCGCAACGTGCGCCGCCAGGTAGTGCGCCACGAACGCCTTCTTACAAAACGGGCACTCCTCTCGCCTCACCTTCGTCTTGGCGAACCATTTCGACGTCGGCACATTCGATGGTACCTCTCCACCTCCGTGCGCGCTGATGTATCGCGTCAACTCCACGACCGTCAACAACCGTCGCATCTCTGTCGCCGCCTCGACGACGGCGCTCGGCGTCAACTCCAGAAACCGTTCGCGCCAATCGCGTTCGCCGTCACCCATCGTCGTCGCACCGTTCGCACCATACTTCATATTCACCGCCTTACGCACCCGCTCGACGCCGTACGCCAACGCGCACGCGTCACCAACCGTCAACGCCTCCGTCTCGCGCGCGCTCGCGTCTTTTAAAAATCTCTGCTCAAACATCGCCAACTCCAGCGCCAGCGCATCCATCGCCGGCGTCCACGCGTCGCGCGAACCCGCGCGTCGCGCATCGTCCCGTTCGTCCTCGCTCGCATCGCCGCCGTCGGCCCGTCGCGTCGTCGTCGTCGTCTCGTTCGCGCGCGTCGACGCCGCGTCGCGCCAGGCGCGCAATCTTTTACACCCATCGACGACGCGCGCGCGCCACCGCTCGAGCGTCGCGTCGGCGTCGACGACGGCGTGCGTCATCGCGATCGATCTCGCGCCGCGCCGTCGCGCGCGCGCCGGTGCGTCGCCGCGCGCGCGCGCGCGTCTCGATGCGCCGTTTGTTCCGTGTTTATTCCTCGTACTCGACCAGTCTCGCCGCCGGCGCCCGTCTCGCGGCACCGCGCGGCTCGAGCGCGATGGCGGGCGAGGTGCGCGACGGCTCGCGATCGAGCGATGCGAACGCGCGCGTCGCGCGCGTCGACGACGCTCGGCGCGCGAGCGCGAGCGCGATGCGAACGCGAACGCGCGCGAACGCCGCGGCTCTTATCCAACTCGCGACGGGACGACTGACGCGACGCGACGCTCGACGAACGCGAACAGCACTCGAGCGCGGACGTGGGATTGGCGTTCGGCCTGGTCATCATGGCCGGGCTGTCCACCGCGATCGGGAGCGCGTTCGTGTTTTGCTCGGCGCGGGCGGACACGGGCGTGCTCGCGCGCGCGCTCGGGGCGAGCGCCGGGGTGATGATTTACGTGTCGTTCGCGGAGATTTATTGCGTGAAATCGGTGGAGGCGTTCACGGAAGTTTGTGGTAGTGATGGGAGGTGCGGATGGCGGTACGCGTCGCTGTGTTTTTTCGGTGGGCTGATATTCATGTACGGGTTGGATTTCGTGGTGCACAAGGCGAACGACGGCGGGTGTTTTGGGGGCGGGAAAGCCGCGTTCGACGTCGCGAATAGTAAAGATAGACATGGTGCACGGGTGAAACACACGCACGATCACTCATTTTTGAGCATCCACGGCGAGTTGGACGGATGCGTGCGGGATATCGCTGAGATGGAGAGTGGGCTGACTCGGGTGCACGTATGCGCGGCGTCGAAGGCCACGGACGAGTCGACGTCGTCGAGTTCGAGCGTCTCAGACACCACCACGACGCCGCCGGACGACGTGACTGTCAGTAACGTCGACTTGACTGACGTCCATCACAAGGCGATCGAGGCGAAGAAACTGAAGAATATGGGAGTGATGACCGCCATCGCCATCGGCTTGCACAACTTTCCCGAAGGCTTGGCGACGTTTGTCGCCGCCTTGGCCGATCCCAAGCTTGGCGCCGCACTCGCGATCGCGATCGCGATTCACAACGTTCCCGAAGGTATCTGCGTCGCCATGCCCATTTATTACGCCACCGGAAGCAAATGGAAAGGATTTTGGTGGTCTTTTCTCTCCGGTTTGAGCGAACCCGTCGGCGCCGTCTTCGGCTACGCCATCTTAAACGGCAACGACATGTCCCCCGCCGCGTTCGGTTCCCTCTTCGGCCTCGTCGCGGGGATGATGATTTTCATCTCCGTCAAGGAACTCATCCCTACCGCGCTCAAGTACGACCCACACGACGAGTACGTCACCACGTACGTCTTCGTCGGCATGGCCATCATGGCCGCCTCGTTGATCCTCTTCTACTTGTGACGCCTCGACGAGACGCCTCGACGAGACGCCTCGGCGTTGGCGAAATTGATTTCGCCACCGCCGTCGCCTCGACGTTTGATTTCGCCACCGCCGTCGCCTCGACGTTTGATTTGTAAAAACAGTCATCGAAATGTCTTACGTTCGAACAATCGAACATTCGAATCATCGAATCGAAATATCGATCGATCGATCGCGTTCGATCGATCGATTTCGATCGATCGATCGTTCGATCGATCGATTTCGAAATCGATCGCGACCCGACCGACCGCGCGTCGACGCGACGCGTCACAAAAAGAATCGTTCGACGATCGCGATGATGCTCACGACCACGGCCACGATGGTTCGCGCGAACGTCCGCGCGACGAACGCGCGACGCGCGACGAACGCGCGACGCGCGTCCGCGATGACGGTCAAGGTGCGTCGCGACGAACGCGCGCGTCGTCGAACGTTCGCGGTGGATGGATTATTCATGAGTGAACAAAACAAACCGCGCGCATCTTGATGACGTTTGAATGAATCGAGCGCGCGACGACGACGAAGCCGAGGCGCGGAGACTGACGACAAGTGTGCGTGCGCTCGCAGCCGGCCGTCGCGCTTCGATCGACGACGATCGCGCGCGCGGAAAAGTTTAACGCGGACGACGTGTTGGCGACGATCGCGGACAAGTGGGAAGAAACCGAAAATAAGTCGACGGTGATCACGTACGTGGCGGGCGCGACGGCGGTGGTGTGGTTGTCCTCCACGCTTGTTGGTGCGATCAACGTGGTGCCGTTGTTGCCGAAGATCATGGAACTCGTCGGTTTGGGCTACTCCACCTGGTTCGTGTACCGATACGTGTTGTTCAAGGAGAGCCGCCAAGAGCTCGTGGAACAAGTGGATGCGCTCGTGTCCAGAGTGTCGGGCGAAGAATAAGCGCGAGGAAGACGAACAGCACGCAAGCAAGCCGCGCGCGCGATTCCGGTGCGCCGCGACGATGAGAAGAGAGTTTTCGATTCAGGTGTAACGTTTCTTTCCGCCGGCGGTGCGGGCTCGCGTGTAATGAAGACCACACATGACACTTTCCTAACTATATAAACTATACAACGCAATACTGTCACTGGCTAAGATCGGCGAGCTCGCGACGGATCTCTTGTAAAGCCGCGCGTCGAGTGCTGGAAGACTGCGGCGTCTGCTCGTCAACGTTTGATTTCGCCACCGCCGTCGCCTCGACGTTTGATTTCGCCACCGCCGTCGCCTCGACGCGAGCAACCGGTGCGCCGAATTCATGCTGTCGAATGCCGTCAAACTTGACCTTTCTATCCTTCTTCGCGTGAAGCTTCAGCTCCATACGCGCCTCGCTCTCGCGTGCTTCTAAAGATTCTATACGTCGGCGCAGCGTCGCGATGAGCTGCCCGCGCGTCTCGAGCGCCGACGTCGCGTCGAGCAACGCCATGCGATCACGCGCCAGCCTCTCGTCCAGCGCGTCACATCGACGTCTTAAGGACGCTGCTTCGCTTTCGGCGTCATCTTTTGCCGTCGCCGCGTTTGCCAGCTTCGATCGCAACTCGTCGAGGTTGGATTCGTACCGCGCGCGCTCGGCTTCGAGATCCGCTCGAAACCGCGCTTCCGCCGCGCGCTCAAAAGCGAGTCGCGCCTCGGCCTCGATCTCAGCCTTTTGCGCCGTCTTTTCTGCCACCGCGACGACTTTGCTCGGCGCGTCGCGCGCGCTTCGCGCTCGCGCCAACTCCCGCGCCAAATTATCTTTGACGACGGCGGCCGCGCGCTCGATCTCCCGCTCCAGCGCTCGCAATTCCCGCCTCTTCTCCTCGCACTCGCGCGCCAACCGTTCGGTCTCGATCGTCGCACCGCGCGCCGCCTCTCGCGCGTCGTCCAACGCCGCGCGCGCGTCCGCCAGCTCCCCCTCCGTCGCGCGCCCCTCTCTCGCCGCCTCGAGCTCGCGCCGCAGCGTCTCCCTCGCCGCCGTCGTCGCCGCCGCGTCCGTCGCTCTCGCCGCCGACGCCTCGGCGAGTTCCCGACGCGTCAGCGCCAGCGCCTCGACGAGCGTCGCGGCGTCCGCGCGCGCCGCGTTCGCGCTCGCGCGCGCGCCCATCGTCGCGCGCGTCACACTGCGGCGAATCGGCGAATGTCCCCGCGTCGCCGCGCCGACGACCCGATGGCGCTCGTCGGCGCGCGCATGAAGATATCGTTCGGTGACTACGCGCGCGACGTGTCGGCGTGCGTCGTGTTCCACGACGCGCGCGAGCGACACGCGCATCACGTGCTGTGCGACGACGGGCATCACATGTGGGCGTCGTTCGAGCTGGAGGCGACGAGCGACGGCGCGCGACGGCGAGGGACGCTCGTGGCGAGGAACGATCGCATGGAGGACGTGCGCGCGGACGTGGTGGTGCTGGACGGCGAGGCGCGGGACCGAGAAAGGGAGCGGGGACAGAGCGAAGACGAGGCGACGGAGGAGGACGACGAGGACGACGAGGGAGACGACGACGACGAAGACGCGGAGGAGAAGGAACGACGACGACAAAGACGACGCGCGAGCGAGCGCGGGCTAAGGAACGGGGCGACGACGACGACGGGGCGACGCGCGAGCGATGGAGACGTGGTTGAGGATTCAGGCGCGGCGCGCGGCGCCGTCAAGCCGAAAAAGGCGGCGAGAGAGTCGCGAGAGCGACGGCGGCAGGAGGGGCGGAATAAGGCCAGGGCGGCGATGCGAGTCAACGCCGTCGCGATGAATGTCTCGACCGTCGATCCCGAGTACGGCGTCGACGCGGACGCGACGGCGAAAGAGGGCGCGCGCTCGACGCGCGTGCGCGTGCCGAGCAAGCGGTTACTCGAGAGCGACGAGCTCGCCGCCCTTCGCGCCAAGCGACTCGCCTCCGATCGGCTCGCCAATCGTGCCAACACCGCCAATCCTCGCGCCGCCAACACCGTCGGCATCGGCACCAATCGCACCAATCATAACGACGCCTCGCGTCGAGCGGCGGAGCGGCGTCCCGCGGATTCGCAGAGCGACCCGACGTTCGACCCGACGTCGACGTCGCTCTGACGCCCGACCCATCGCCGCGCGCGCGCCTCGCGCCAGTTGTACATCAATCATCCTTCGTATTTCTCGCGAACCCGTTCGCGATCGATCGTTCGCCGCGTCGATGCGCCGCGTCGCTCTCGAGTCTCTCGCGCCAGGCGCTTCGCGCGTCCATCAATAATCGGTGAGGCGTTCCGGAAACGCGTCCAACGCAGCCATCGACACTTTTCGTCGCGGTACGTCGTCGCCCTCGCCCGTTCGCGCGCTCGAGCGCGCGCGCGCGACGTGCAAAAACAATCTCGTCGCGATCCGCCGCGCGCGCGCGCGTCGCCGACGTCGCGCGCGCGTCGCGCGGCGCGTTTCCGTCGACGACGGGACGCGCGCGCGACGGAACCGCGCGCGCGAGCGACGCGCGCGAGCGACGCGCGCGCGATGCGCGGCTCGGATCGCGCGACGCGCGTCGAGGGGATATTCGCGCGTCGCATCGCGCGCGCGGGGCGGGACGCGCGCGTCGCGCGACGCGGCGACGTCGCGGAAAGGATCGATCCTTTCAGGGCTTTTGGGCGTCGCGACGGGTCGTGATTCGAAGAAGAGACTGACGACGACGCGTTCGCGACGACGCAGCTCGCTCGCGGAGCGACGGGATAACGAACGCCGCGCTCGGGCGCGCGATCGAGACCGACTCGTAAGTAAATTCCTCTGAAGCGCGCGCGTGGAGCGCGCGCGCGAGGGAGGGACAGGGAAGGGATGGCGGCGACGACGACGGCGACGGCGGCGACGGCGAGCGGAGGCGCGGCGGCGGCGGCGGCGAGTCGAGGCTCGCCGCCGGCGATGGTGTATCATCCGTCGGCGATGGTTGCGCCGGGAGTTGTGCCGTATATGGCGCCGCGTGCGCCGACGCCCGCGGCGGAAGTCGTTGGGAATTCGTTTGTGAACCAGTTTTACACGATTTTGCACACGTCGCCGGCGGTGCTGTATCGGTTTTACACGAATGATTCGACGCTCATCGTGAGTGGAGAGCACGGTGCGGCGAGTGATGCGCCAACGACGTATCGTACGCAACGGGACATTCACAACAAGGTTGTGAGCATGCGGTACGACGAGACCCAGGCGGATGTGAAATCGATCGACGCCTCGCACACGCTGGGCGGCGGCGTGCTGGTGCAAGTGACTGGCGCGTTGCGACGAAAAGGTGATGATTTTGCGCGCGATTTTGTGCAGTCTTTCTTGCTTGCGCCTCAGGAAAACGGTTTCTTCGTGTTGAACGACATTGTTCGATACTTGGACAAGGTCGACACTTCGGGGGAGAAGGCGCCCAAGGAGGCGAAGACGAGCGCCAAGCAGCAAGACGTCAAGGGGGAGTCGAAGACTAAGGCGGCGGAGGTCAAGTCGACGAAGAAGGAGAGTGGTGATAACAAGGCGAAGGGTGACTCCAAGTCAACCGAGGACGAGGACGCGGGTGAAGTGGATCCGAGCAAGCCGAGAACGTACGCGATGATGGCGGCTTCGGCGGCGGCGGCGGCGGCGGCGGCCAAGCCCACGGCAGCGACAGCCAAGCCCACGGCGGCGACGGCGGCGACGATCTCACCGATGACCTCGCCGAGCGCTACCTCGCCGAGTTCCAAGTCACCGGATAAGGCGGAGCAAACGGTCGCGGCGACCAAGCCCGGATGCGGTATCTTCATCAAGAACATCTTCATCGAATCGACGGTGGAGGATCTTGAGCGCGAGTTCAGCAAGTTTGGTGTCGTCCTCGGTGGTGCCAAGGGCATCAATCTGAAGGCACCGAAATTGTCGCATGAAACCAAGTTTGCTTTCATCGACTTCGATGAGCCAGCATCGGCGCAGGCGGCTTTAGAGGCGACAATCGAGCTTCACGGCAAGATTTTAGTGGTTGAGATGAAAAAGGCTTCAGTCGTCAATGCCAAGGGCGTTGGCGCGAACGGGAAGAAGGAGTCGAAGGGACGAGAGGGGGGGGTCGAGCGCAAGGGTAGCGCTAAGAATGGACGGCAACCGAAGAAGACTGAAGGTGCCGGTTCCAACAAATGAGTGGGGGCAGAGAAAATAGTAGTAGACCGACGATGACAACGTTCGACATCGCATCCAAGAACACAATTCTGCGAACACAGTAGACAAGAAGACTCTGCGAACACAGTAGACAAGAGACTTAATACGAACGAAGAATTGACGACACGCCGTCTAATTATGCCTCGCTCACGCCTTGTAGAGAATACGCGTGGCAACTCTCGAGGACTCGTCGGCGCGGCGACAGCGAGAGAACGAGAGACTTCACTTCTCGACGCACCACGCGCCGTCGTTGAATGCACGCCCCGATAAACTTCATCATGCACTGGATCAGAATTGGTACGGGATCCTTCGCCGCGCGAATGAATCGAATCGGAACTGAGCACAGAAAACGCGCGATGAGCTCGTCGACGAAGAAGTGGCTTGCCTTGGACGCCGTCTCCGGTGAAACCGCGGTGATCATGGCGATCGGTGCTGGGGGGTTACTCGGATGCGCGTACGCGATAGGTCAGGGAAAGCCGCATTTCGAGGCGTCAAAGAAGCGTCGAGAGGAAGAAGTCATGAGAACGAAGAAGACGGATGAAAACGAAAAAGAGTAGGCTGTCGCGCTCGCGTGTTGCTTACAACTTTGTTTTCAACTTTACAATTCAAGTCATTCTCGCACATTTTGCTGCTGCGTGTTGCCATTTTGCCAAGCATTCATTGAATTTTCGTACAGTCGCATCATATCGTGCATTTGATTATTCTGGTAGGACATACCCGACATGCCCCACGCTGGCATTATGGTGCTAAAAGGTGGCAACGTCGGCGGCGACAAATCGCCGCCGGCTCCTTCTAACGTTGGCAGCTTGGACGTTTCATACTGTGGCGGTTGCGCGGGAGATGAGCTCATCAAGTGGTGTGCTGCTTGTGCTTGCGCCATCGACGCTTGCGCGAGACGATGAAGGAAATTGGTGTTGCCTATCGTTCTCTGCGCGATGACACTGTTCAAGTCGGCGTTCACATCCAAGGGATATCGCGCCGCGAGCTGGGCGGTGGTGAACGCGAATAAATGATTGAGCTGTGCCACGTTATCTGGAGTCAGCGACATTTGTGCGTTGCCACCGGGCAATCTAGGTCGTCCGCGCGGGCGCTTGGCCTCGGCACTGTTCGAATCCTTGTTCGCCGCTCGCTTGCGCTGATTCGTCGTCGGATTCTTCGTCGTCGAGGTTGTTTGCGGACGCATGGCCGGCCCAAACTTCGACGAAGCCATCGGGAGCGGCTTGCCATCTTCATCGAGTTTACTAAACCATTGCAAGCCTTTACCTTGCGCGATGAGGTCCGCGGTAGAGTTTTCTCGGCTCAGCCAAAGAAACGCCGGCTTCCTCGAATCAGCAAGGTGCACTTTTCGAATCAAATGCAAAGAGCACAAGATGTTGGCGATGTCGTACAGGCGACGAATCTTAGTCTTCAACTTTGCGTCGTCGTGTGCGTCATCTAGAAGAAGTCGCGCCGCTGTGTCCAAACTCACGACGTTCAGCGACGACGCCAGGAATAGCTGAACAAACTTTTGCGACAACAATACCAGACTCTTCTCGCGGCGGCCGTCGTCGCCTTGCGCGCACGGCCCCGCGAATCTTTCCTGCCCCGCGAACGGGGCCTTGTTACGCACAGAATCGTTACGTGAATCAAAGTGTAGCACCGCGGTCGTCGTCGTCGCCGTCGTCGTCGTCGTAGGCGAGCTTCGATCGGAATCAATATTTTGTTGGTTATGTTCGTCGCCGCCGACGTCCTTTTCTTCTTCACCTTCGCGCGACGCCGCGCTGTCGTCGTTACTATTCTCCTCGCTTCCATTCGCGCCGCTAATTTCAAAGTTCGCCCCGAATTCTTTCAACCCCGCCTGTTTCAAGCGCTTCAAACTCTCCGGCAACCGTCGCACGCCGTGCCACGAATATTGATTCTTCGCCTTGCGCGCCATCACGTCGATGCTCTCCAACACGTTCACGATGTCGTAAATCCTCCGTCGCGCCACCCC
>JACLAB010000440.1_pt1 | contig 13789 bp, 6 predicted proteins | sample 8027921 | NCBI WGS metagenome assembly JACLAB01 (sample SAMN15725117, study PRJNA655200) | protist metagenome | isolation source: fluorescence activated cell sorting (FACS) single amplified genomes of... | place: USA: West Boothbay Harbor, Gulf of Maine | collected 2000-07-19
TACTTATGCCCTAGTTGATTTTACTGGATAGATGCGCTTAATAAATATTTTTGGAACGCTCACCGTTTGTTCTCTTTCTTCGCCTATTCTTCTTCATGGAAAACAACACAAAAAACAGCGGCAGTTATTATTTTGCGAGAAGCAGTAATGCTTTGACGCCGTCATCAGGTGCTACTGGTATTCTGCGGCGCGGGTACGCTTCTAAGGATTTAAAGTTTGGGGTCGAGGCGAGAGCTCTGATCCTCCAAGGATGTGATCGTTTGGCAGATGCCGTCCAAGTCACGCTCGGACCAAAAGGTCGGAACGTTGTCATCGAACAAAACTATGGTCCACCGAAAATAACAAAGGATGGCGTGACGGTTGCGAAAAACGTCGAGTTCAAAGACAAAATGATGAATCTTGGTGCTTCCCTCGTTAAGCAAGTGGCAGTATCCACGAACGATGTGGCGGGTGACGGAACTACAACAGCAACTGTTTTGACGAGAGCAATATTTAGTGAAGGATGCAAGTCCGTAGCCGCTGGGATGAACCCGATGGATTTGAGAAGAGGCATCCAGCAAGCCGTAGATGTGATTTTGAAGGAATTGCAGTCTACGCGGAAAATGATTTCAACAACGGAAGAAATTGCTCAAGTCGGCACAATTTCTGCTAATGGGGAGCGTGAAATTGGTGATTTGATCGCTAAAGCTATGGAAAAAGTTGGGAAAGAAGGCGTGATAACTTGCGCGGTACGCCCTCTCATTTCTTCTCTTACTTTTTTTTTTCGCTCCCTCGCTCTTTCGTGCACAAAAAATACTCCAAAATCGGGAATGATGTCAAAAAATGACTGTATTTAGCCAGATAGCACACATTCGTGTGTGAATTATCGCTTGTGCTAATGACGGATATATGTCATAGTTACACTGACTCGAAAAGCAGGATGGATTTTTTGTTGGTTTGCGCAGACGTAAGAAAGCTTTTCAAGGGGGGGGGGGCTTAAAATTAATCAATCCATCAATGAATTATTTTCTCGGCAGAAAAGCCAACTGACCTTTTTCACGTGCACTTTTACTTACATAAATAGGACGGAAAAACGCTCGAAAATGAATTAGAAGTCGTAGAGGGGATGAAATTTGACCGAGGCTACATTTCTCCTTACTTCGTGACCAATCCGAAGACGCAAAAGTGCGAGCTCGAGAATCCCTTTATTCTGATTTTTGAGAAGAAAATTTCTGCATTGACGCCTCTGTTGCCTATTCTTGAATCTGTTTTAAAGACACAGAGACCATTGCTGATTGTCGCAGAAGACGTCGAATCTGAAGCCCTCGCAACTTTAATCGTGAATAAGTTGCGAGGTGGAGTGAAAATCTGCGCCGTCAAAGCTCCTGGATTTGGGGATAACAGAAAAGCTAACTTGCAGGACATTGCTATTTTGTCTGGCGGGACTGTCATTAGCGAGGATCTCGGGTACAAACTCGAAGAGGTTGAGATGTCCATGTTAGGATCTGCAAAGAAAGTAACCGTTTCCAAAGACGATACCATTTTACTGGACGGTGCAGGTGAGAAGACAGCCATTGAGGAAAGATGCGAGCAGTTACGCGATTTGATTGCAGAGTCCCAGTCTGATTATGACAGAGAAAAAATGACTGAAAGACTCGCAAAACTTTCTGGAGGCGTTGCCGTGTTGAAAATAGGCGGCTCTTCCGAAGTCGAAGTGGGTGAAAAGAAAGATCGCGTAGTAGACGCACTTAATGCAACGAAAGCTGCTGTTGAAGAAGGAATTGTACCTGGTGGTGGTACTGCATTGCTTCATGCCACGAAAGCTCTTGCTGTGCTCGAGGAAAGCATGACGAACTTTGATCAAAAAATTGGCGTACAAATTGTGCGATCAGCTTTAAAAGTTCCCATGCGAACTATTGCAAATAACGCGGGCGTCGAAGGCTCGGTCATTGTCGAAAAGGTGTTGGGATTTGAAGACAAAGGTAAAGGTTATAATGCAGCGACTGATGAATTTTGCGACATGGTCAAGGCGGGTGTAATTGATCCATTGAAAGTTGTTCGAACGGCGCTCATTGACGCATCGGGCGTTTCCTCTCTGATGTTGACGACAGAGTGCATGATTACAGAGAATAAAGAAGATGCTAATGATGGTGTTCCTGGACCTGGAATGCCTCCTGGATTCTAAATAAATTTCTAAATAATAAGTAAATACAACACGAATTCTCATGACGTGCTCTTATAGTTGCTACCACAACCTCTCTGCAGCCGATGCGGCGCTCTGCCAGAATTCCTCGTCATCGCTTTCACACTTTGGCTCCTCTCGCTCAAATGGAAGCGCCCGACCGTTTATGATTGCTCTTTGCAGCATATTCACAGGAAGCTCGCGTAACTGGGGATTCATTCCTTTGCAATCTGGGTCATGGCATTTCTGATGATACACGCCACGCTGAAAATCCAAGATCAACATCACGTTATTAGATTTGTGCTGACGTTTTATATTTTCGCAATAACGATTCCCTACTAGATTTAAGATCAAAGTATCATGATCTGGAAAAGCAACCCACGAGCGTACAGCAGCTTTATTCATCTTGGCATCACTCCAGCTATCGAAATCATTGAGCACGAATTCCACGAGTTCAGCACATGGAAGTTCTTTCTGTTTAGTAGGATTTTGAGAAAGTGAATCTCTCCGATATCCATGCCCAGAAAATATGTTTGCACAACCATTGCTCTTTTGCGAAAGAGGAACTGTCACGTTGTGGTATTCAATCAAGTTTTTGTTCTGTTCCTTATCTATATTTGTGACCAATGAACGATAAAAGATATCGCGCTCTTCCCGATGCGTCCAAAATCTCCTGGTGCACTGTAGTACTTCTTTCTTCTTTGCTTTGCTCGATAAAAATAATCGGAAAGCTCTGTTTCGTGTGTACACTCCTAAATCGATGATTGAATACTGACGCTCAGTTTCACTCTGTTCTTTCCGGATGAAGAGTTTCTCACATCTTTCATCACTCGCCCGTCTTTCGCAAACGGAGTTCCAGAAATCTTTGACAAACTTTCCAACGTGGATGTTCGATTTGAATGCTGCTCCTGGAAGCCTTACTATGACGTGCCGAGAAAATTTCTTGCTGATTTTCTTTGCCTGTCCTATTGACGCTACGTTGCTTTCGGTGATTATGCTTTCTAGTTCGACTACATGTTTATTCAGCGCTATTGTGACGTTATGCTTTTCATATAGCTCTTCTTTTATCAAATCCAGTAAAGCGTCTGTAGACTTTACTCCGTCAACGTCTGCATTAGCGTCGCGATCGAATTCGATGTCGAAGTAAAGATGACATGGTTCGTTATCGCGAATTATTTCGTAGTGATGTCGTTCGTTCTCATTCAGAATAGAGTAATATTCAAAGAACTTCTCTCGAGTAGCTGCGCAAAATTTTCTTTTCTGGTGAAAATTTTCAAACGACCAGCATACGAGTTTCTCCCCCGACGCACTTTCTCCGTTCTTTTTATCTATATGCTCGAAAACTTCATCTTGCAAACCGCGCACGAAACTTGGTTTGCGCTGTTCTTTCTTTTTCTTTCTCTGTTCTTCTTCGTCCTCCTTTATGTACTTCTTTACGTCTCTTTTTCTCTTCGCTTCCTCGATTTCACACAGAATGTGCTGCCTTTTTTGCCGCTCAGTGAGAGTTGAATCAAGACCGATGGATTTGCGCCATCTTACTTCGTTGTCGTCGACTCTGTTACTTTGAGAGCTCAATGGTCCACGAGATGATGGCTCTCTCATGGCTTTGGCAACGATAGAAAGGAAATGATTCTGACTTGTGGAGTAACGAATGAAAGCAATTTTTTAAAAAATGGAGGGAGGAGGAGGAGAAGAGGAGAGGCGAGAATTTGGGCACCCACCCGAAAAGAAAAAGCTGCTGCGCACTCGAAGAGTTTTTTTCAAAACTTCTAAATGTTATTACAATGTTCAGAACTTGTTACGAGAAGTACGTTCTTGTTACTCTCTTCTACTCTCCCAGATTCGATTTGTCAACGAGAAATCACTCTAAACCTGTGTTTGTGTTGCAATGAAAAAGCAAAAAGAAAAAGAGAGAACATGTGAGCGAGTCGTTGAAAGCAGCATTTTTCTCACGCTATAAAGCACAAACTATAAAAAATGTTTCACCGATGTGGCTGTTTTCGCACTAAAATGCTCAACAGATGGAATAGGTGACCATTCATGTAGCGAGTAAAGACGCAGAATTATCTAAATGGGTCTTGAGTAATTCCGTTTGCGTCTTCCGCTCGCGCGAAACAAACGGTCCTTCCGCGAGGACCATGAAAAAAAAGAAAATATAGACAGCACTAATTTTTTTCACTCGACTGTACAAAACAGAGTGAAAGACTCAAAAGCCGTCTCGAATAAATTCGTCGATATACGCTCCCTTCGGCACTACTGACCCCATGAAACCGGGGAAATAGGGAAGATGATTAATTAGAAAGCGTCTCAAACAAAAAGGATGAGAATGACGTAACGAAAAACTACTTCTCGTTAAGCTTCGGATTCTAAACTGATATCAGTGATCCGGTAATTACTCCGGCCTCATTTGACACGCATGAATGTATATTGTGATGTTGTCGTCACAAGCTTCGAGTTGTGCGTATTCTCTTCGTCGTCATCTTCGTCGTCATCTTCGTCGTCATCAAATGTTTGCTTTGAAAAAAATGTAGAGAGAACATCAGGCTCGAAAATCACACGAATATTCCAAGCAGACATTTGCCTCCCCAACCGTTTATTATACGCGTCCGCAAGTCACGGGGGATCCTGTATGATGTGATGACCCAAGTTTGACGGCTCGGGTGGCTTTTACACCGCTCGCCACACCTTCACCTCCGCCGGCTTTTTGGTCGCGAAAATCGAAAGACCGAACAAACAAACAAACGTGATACCGGTTTGTGACCAGGAAAACAGAGCGCAGCACAGCAAAGACTCAGAAATAAAAAGTGAGCTCAGCGCGAAGTGGCCACACGACGCTCAAACAAGAGGTGTCAGAAATAACATGTAATCATCACTGTCTTTGTGTTCATAGGCGCTCTTTATCGGCACGACTTTTTGAATTCGATACCGGTATCCTTGTTGTTTCGCAAGATTGGTTTCGCGCACGGTCTCAAGCCGCCAGCGAAAAGGAAAAGAGGGAGAGAGAGACGGAGAGAGAACAATAAAATAAGGAAATGAGGCTAACCCACCTCGAATATCTGTGTCTCTATCTACCGCCGCATTCTACTCACTCATGCTTGGATGTTTATATGCGTGCACGAAGCGCTCGGAAAAGAAGAGCGCGCGCGATATACACACACACGAACACACACCTCGTCAGAAAAAAAAAGCGGCAATAATTTTGTGTTGAGTCGTCGAAATAACTTACCCCACAAGTCACAAATTACTTTCGCGTCAAAACAGAGAGCAGAGAAACCTTAGAAAAATTCTCGCGGTTGGAAAAAAAAGCGAGAACGCACGAGCACTTTTACTTTTGTATGTCTCTCCCTTCCGAGTCTCGGGAGAAGGAAGAGCGACGGTCGAAGGAGAAGAAAAAGAGAATGAAGGAGGAGGAGAAGAGAGAAAAGAAGAAGCGACGCGAAATGGAGGGAGTAGGCGTAGGAGGAGGACAACAAGAGGACAAAGAGTTGAAGAAGAAAAAGAAGAAAAGCAAGAAAAAGGACGGCGGCGGCGAAGAAGAACGAGAGGAGGAAAAAGAAGAAGAAGAAGAACACGAGGAAAAAGAAGAACATAATGACGGTAAAAGAGATAAGGCGAATTCACTGCCGAAACCTGGAGACAAAAATCACGTCGTCGTGCAAGTCGATGGTATTCTCTCTTCCGCGACGTTTGCGAGTTTGGACTTGTCCAATCCGACGATGCAAGGCATCAAAGAATTGGGTCACGAGAAAATGACAGAGGTTCAGGCGAGGTGTATTCCTCCTTTGTTAGCCGGACGAGACGTGCTCGGTGCGGCGAGAACTGGATCTGGAAAAACTTTAGCATTTTTGATTCCTTGTTGCGAGCTTCTGTATCACGCTAAGTTTATGCCCAGGAACGGATGCGGAGTGATGGTTCTCTCGCCCACTCGCGAGCTGGCCATGCAAATCTATAGTGTCGCGCAACAACTTATGCAAAAGCACTCTCAAACCCACGGATTATTGATGGGTGGAGCCAATCGACGAGCAGAGGGTGAAAAATTAATTAAGGGAGTAAACCTTCTCGTCGCTACGCCAGGTAGATTACTCGATCACATGCAGAATACACGTGGTTTTCAATACAATTCGTTGAAAGTCTTTGTCATGGACGAAGCAGACCGTATGCTCGATATTGGTTTTGAAGAGGAGATGCGTACAATTGTGAAAATGCTTCCAAAGGACCGACAATCGATGTTATTCTCCGCAACACAAACCACAAAAGTCGAAGATTTAGCGCGCTTAAGTTTGAAAACACCTTTATATATTGGAGTTGATGATTCTAGAGCCGTCTCTACTGCTTCTGGAGTTGAGCAAGGTTACTGTGTCGTTCCGTCTGAGAAGCGCTTTTTGCTTTTGTTTACATTTTTAAAGAAAAATTTGAAGAAAAAGGTGATGGTTTTCTTTTCATCCTGTAACTCGGTCAAATACCACGCGGAATTATTGAATTACATAGACATTCCAGTTTCTGATATACACGGTAAACAAAAGCAGCAGAGAAGAACAACCACATTTTTCGAGTTTTGCAAAGCCGATCGAGGCATTTTGTTGTGCACTGATGTTGCGGCGAGAGGATTAGATATTCCAGATGTTGATTGGATAATACAATATGATCCACCGGATGATCCGAAAGAGTATATTCATAGGGTTGGGCGAACTGCTCGAGGAACCGATGGAAGAGGGCGTGCTTTGTTATTCCTCATTCCAGAGGAACTCGGTTTCTTGAAATATCTCAAGAACGCAAAAGTACCTCTGAACGAGTATGAATTTCCCCAGAAGAAAATAGCTAATGTACAATCGCAGCTTGAAAAGTTGGTGGAGAAAAACTATTACTTGCACACATCTGCAAAAGATGCATACAGAGCGTACATTTTGGCATACAACTCGCACACTTTGAAAGATGTATATAATGTTCACGCTCTTGATTTGGCAGCAGTAGGCTTATCCTTTGGTTTCAGTCGTCCTCCCAAAGTTCAGCTAAATTTAGAATCAAAAGCGAGTAAAGGTAGGGGTAAAGTATCAAATGGTGCGCCTGGTAGTGATTACAGAAGGCAAAAAGGTACTGGCCACGGTTTCAGTGCGAATAATCCGTACGGTAAGAAGGGTTCAGGGGACTCAAGACAGTTCATTCGAGGATAAAAACAAAACGCAGCAGCTTCAAATCCATACCCACTAGACTTATAGTTTTGATTTTCTTATTATACAAATAAGTGGAGGGTTACGTGATGAATGTTTTACTCTCTAAGAGTATTCCTCTTTCTTTCTTCTTCTTTCGCGTTTTCCCCCCCCTCTCTCTCTCTCTCTCTCTCTCTCTGCTACAGTTGCTTGTGTGTTGTTCAAGGAGAGACATTTCTTCTCATCGGATTGAGTGCTATTGGTTTACCAGGTGCTCCTTCTCGTTCCACCCCATTTTGAAACGAAGCTTGCGTCGCGTCGAGCCATTCTGAGTTTGTAATTGTGGATGGAGTCGAGCCTGCGATTAGATCGAAGTTGTTCACGTCGTAAAGAACGCGTTTGAAGGAGAAAGACATGGTAAGTTAAAAAGCGAGAGTATCAAAAGAAGACGAAAACGAAAAACGGGATCGTGACAGCGAAAGAAGAGGGTAAAAACCCACACAAAATCAGTTCGAAAGAACTCTCTCTCTCGGCGCGCATACCTCCAAAGATTTTCTGCACGTTTACGGCATACAAGCACGCACCACCCGCGGCAAACAAAGTCGCCAACGAAGTGAGAATCGGGCCAGTATAAGAAGGTGAAGGTTTCATCCTTTCGTTGGTCTAATTTTTCCGTTCTTTTTTTCTGAAGCAGAGTTGGATTGTGGAGTAAGTGGAGCCCTTGTTCGCGAATAAACTGATTTCTCGATTTTTTGGTTCTTTTTTTTGCTGTGAGGTGTAAACGTCGTTGTTTGTGTTAATTCTGTTGTGTGGTTGTGTTAATTCTCATTCGAACCGCCGCCGCCTTAGAATTAGAGATACTACATATAAACTTATATATCACCGCATCACCTTATTCGCGATGATCACTGCCATGGCTCCTCCTCCCTGTTCGATTTCTTTCATGTCGTTCTCGTCGTCACGCACGTCCAGGACGTTTCTAAATAAGAAAACATTTTCCCTCCCACTGAGGAAGAAGTTTTTGGCAGTAGCCGCAGCGAGTGGCAAATCAGAATGGGACGGAGAAACGGGCACAGTTTATTACGTCGAAGATGAGCTCTTCTCGAATAAACGGAATCGTCCGGTGCTGCGAACCGGGGCGGAAGCGCAAACTTTACCTCTCCCAGACGTCTCCATCGTGACCGACAAAAAGTTGCAAAAAGTGAAACTAACGAGTTCTGTTGAAAATGAGAGGGACTGTCCGTCAGAAAATGGACTACCTGAAATAGCTTTGATTGGTCGTTCCAACGTTGGGAAGTCTTCCTTGCTCAACATGCTCACGGGAGGTACAAGCAATGCTCTCGTATCAGCGAACCCTGGTACAACGCGGTCTATTAATCACTATCTCATTGATGCAAAATGGTACATCGTCGACCTACCCGGATATGGCTATGCAAAGGCAACCGAGGAGGAAATTTTATCCTGGGATACCTTCGTAAAGAACTACTTCAAGACGCGTCAGACTCTCTGCGGAGTATTGCTGTTGATCGACGCTTCGATAGAAACGCAAGATAAAGACTTAGACTATGCAAACTATTTGATAGGGAACGACATACCGTTCACAATTGTGTTCACAAAGTGCGATCGAAAGAAAGGCCCCAATACTCCTACTGTGGAAGAAAACATAGAAGCATTAGAAAATAGACTAGAAGAAACGTGGCATAGACTACCGAGCGTCATCAAGACCTCGAGCGTGAGTAAAGAAGGGCGAGGAGACATCTTGAAATTTATTAGTTCGATAATACTGTTCAGACGACGAGCTAATGCAGAGAAGAAGGAAAATAAACGGCGTTTGAAAGCGAGGAATTTAAAGGAGAAAAAATACAAGGAGAAAGCTGCCAAAACCAAAATGAGACAGCGTCCTCTGAGAAAAACACATGATCAAAACGATAACGGAGGATTAGAAGCGGGAATAGAAGGAGAGGATAGAGGCGAGGTAATGTTTCGAAAAGAAGTAGAAGGACTAAGCGAAAGAACAAAATCAATCCTTGCCCAAGAAATTCAAGAAATCAGGCAGGGCCAAAAGTAAAGAAAGTATATATTTTTTTCAAAGGAAGAGCTGTACGAAGGAATTGTCCACGGGCTCGATCATCTTCTCAGAAACTACGACATCCAGCATCTTGCTCATAGCATTGCTACTTCTTAACGTTTGCATGTTCCCAATCAAAATCAACTTTGACTTTGCTCGAGTTATTGCAACATTCAAGCGTCTCTTGTCTTCTAGGAGCTCTGTCGTATCTCCGCGAGAATTACTTTTTACGAAGGAGATCACGACCGCGTCAAAGTCTCTTCCTTGAGCTTTATCTATAGTTAAAGATTCTACGTCGCTTACTTTTTCGTCACTCTTTAGGAGTTCGGCGATTTCATCCACTTGTGCATTGAATGGTGACAAGACAGCTATTTTTGCAGCTTCAACTTTTCTACGAATCAAACTTCGAACAATTTCAAGAACGAGACGCTGTTCCCCCTTGTTCACCGGTCGCTCATCGGGAATCTCTCTGGTCTGATCTTGCACCTCTTCTTCTGCGCTTGTATCTAGAAAAATAACCGCTTTATCTGGTCGTCCGCTTGTTGCATTTGTCAACCATTTGATTTTCCTGGCCTTGACATCAAAGTCTTCTTCGACTGATAACATTTTACGTGCAACCGCATCATTAGCTGGTTTCAACTTACCATCATAAGTCAGTGCATTTGGTAGCTTTGTTAGTGGCTCGTTCATCCTATATTGACACGTTAAAGAGCAGACCGCGTCGGGATTCTTATTGCACAATTGAGCAAAAAGTGAATCCTCCATACCGCTGCGTCTCGCAATTTCAGAAGTAATCAGTGGAGGCAACTGATGATGATCTCCTACCAAAGCGAACGTTTTCGAAATTAATAAAGGACCTAATATAGCTGGCAACGTCAATTGACCGGCTTCGTCGACTAAAACAATGTCAAATTCTTTTCGAGCGAAGAATGGATGGTTTAAGGCGTAACATGTTGCACCAACGATTCGAGCTTTCTCCGAAGCATAGTTTATCGCATTGAAAGAGCTCGCATCCCAAATTTCACCCCCAAGACGATATTTCCGAACCTCTTTGAGAACTTTGAACTCATCATCGCCAATTCTAATAAAACTTTCGCATTTTTTTGAGGGTAAACGCTTTAAAATGTTGTCAACAGCGTTGTGCGTGTGAGAAGTGATTAAGACACGCTTTTCCAACAACGCAAGAACTAGAATACAGCAGACCAAAGTTTCCGACTTTCCGGCACCAGGTAATCCTAGAACCAAAGCATAGTCTGAACAGGTTACAACTTTTTCAACCGCATATCGCTGCTCTTCGTTCAAATCGACGATAATATCAAGGTAATCTTGTTCAAACTCCGCGAAATTATTGTTGTACCTTCCAGGTAACTTTATAGAAGAAAATTTTTCGAAGACTGGTTCCTCAAAATCTATTATTCTCCTTCTGGTTTCTGTTGGAATATGCATTGTTTTGTGATTTTTGTTCTGTGAAACATCCTTAGCGAGAGTCGCGATCAAATTTCCACGAGAACGGGCCGCCATGGCATGACCTGCACCATCACGATCGATGCGCCAAAGCTCATTTGGACTCGCACTACCTAGCAATGATGACTGTATCAACATGTGCTCGTTGCTTTGCACTCGAAGAGGTCGAGAAGTTACTAGAGATAATATGTTATGGTTAATCTCAACCTTTTCGATGGTGGCACGACCAGTAACCATCAAGCCATCGTTGCGAGAAAGAACAACTCGATCTCCAGGACTAAATTTAGATAAAGAGCACTGCTCATTGGAACGATCCGAGACTAGAAACTCATGAAACCATTCATCTTCATCTACGGTATTTCCCGGTGATACACCGGTGAAAGAGTCTCGTCTAGGCGTACCATTTTCCGGAGTCAACGAGATTTTCTTTTGTATATTATGATGAACCAATTTTAATCCATTCACAGCAATCCCACCTCTTCTGGAACAAACTACTTCTACATCCATCCATGGCGTCGCCCTCTTACCATGCGAAGCGCTCGACTCAAGGTCAACCAGTCGAATCCATTTATTCAACCACTCTGAATGAGATTTTGTGATATGATCTGTACTTGCACCGAAGAACTGTAATCCAGAAGTCTGCTCATTTCCAGATTCAAGAGATTTGTGCAACGTAAAGCAACTCTCACGTTGAAAGCATCGTTCACACCAGCTACTCGGAGACATGTTGGGAAGGATACCAGAAGCTAATTTACTATGGGCGGGTGGAAGTTGCGCTCTCTCGATCATATTCTCAGTTGAATATGGAAATCTATTTTGATCCGGAGAAGTTTCTTCATCATCTCGTGGCTGCAAGGCTGCAGCTAAACGATTCCTCTGATGCATGAGAAATGCAATTTCCAAGTTTGTCCTTTCAATTACAGTTGTTTTGCCTTCTTCATTTTGGTCATCGTTCGTGTAGTGCAATATACCGAAAGGAGAAGCGCCTTGATTTTGAAAATATCTCTCACCAATCATCAGCGTGTATAGTAAAACTTGAGCTCCGTGTTCAACAACATCCTTCCACTTGCCAGTCTTAAGCTCTACTGGAACAACTTTGACATCGGTCGATTGCTTACCATTCCTTATTCTTGCTTCAGCAATTGCGTCTATTTGCCCCTTCAATCCTAATCTCGGAGCCCAAATTATTTCTTCAATATCAACAATTTCTGAAACTTCTAAAACGTTTGAATTACTCGCTCCATTCTTGCGGACTTCTACGTGCACGCCTCCACAGGGCTGATTAAACCGACGCGAATATTCTTCTCTCATATTTGCAATCTGATCTTCATTTCTATTCGCGCTACTTATCTTTGATTTGAGATCTCTCGCCATTATCCTGGCCTTGCGCGATAATGCCGTCAATTTTTTTGACCATTTTTCGACACCTGAGATGACATTTCTAGCGTGATCGATGAAATCGTCAACCGCTTTGTTTATGGCGTATAAATCTAGAGCACTTTTGCGGGCCAATCCAACTATGTAATCCTCCATACACTTTTCGTCCATACTCGCGAGATTGTTGGACATAGCACTAGAGCCTGACATTATCAAAGACTTTTCAGCAAGTTCGTGCAGTAGAGTTCCAAATGTCGCAGCTTCAGATGCATCTCCACCAGGACCATCACCGATAACAGTATTTATAAAAGATTTCCTCAGACATTGAAATGATCCTCCAAGCATGGTAGCGGACAGTAAGAGCTCGGGATGAAGAATCAAGATAAGACCGTTTGTTGCGGTGATTTCGCAGTTTCCAGAAATCTCTTGCCCTTCGTGAATTGAATGGATACGAATGAGGTCACTCACTTGGACTTGAATATCTATCCAATGATCTTTCAAAGTTATAACCTTTGGCACCACTCTGCATTTCGACTCACAACATGAAACAACATGCAAATGTAAAGTGGCATCATCTTTCTGTATACGGATGACTCTTTGCGCATCTATTCGTGCACCTTGCGCATCTATTCTCTCGAGCTTTTTCATCATCTTTTCTTGCAAGTTAATATCTGATGAATCCATTTTCAATGCATTCACGACTCGAGACGCGCTTACCGTGGAATTTTCAAAAGCTGTCTTTTTAATAGCGGTGATAGAGTCATTGTTCAAATAAATGTCATGATTTTCGATAATTTCATCGTCTTCGTCATCGTCCCATTCTGCAATGAACTCCTTTGGTGGAGATTTTTTTTTGGAAGTGGGATCATCTTCAACTAGAAACGTTCGTGCTCCACTGTGGGTTGCTTTTCTTTTCTTCTCGTTGTTATCGACAGATCTTTGATCTTTCATCGTCGTTCTTATATTGTCTTGAGCAAAAATCTGTTCATCTGCACTCCCCCAACTTAGCGAAGGCGCCGGAAATGACACCCGCAGCTCAACTTTCTTTTCATCCTCTTTCTTCTTTTTTTCTTTCGAATCTGGTCCAAATTCACGCGCCAAAGTTGTCGAGGGTGCTTTAACAAGCGTCACGGGAGAATCAGTACTTAATCTGTTTCTATCGCTCGCTCCAAGATCATCGTGAATTTCAATTTTACGCCGCTGCTGCTCCTGTTCGACTGCTACCTTGTCGGAAACAGAAGTCGTCTTCGTTAACATATTCAATCCACTGTTACTATTACTAACATTACCAAGACCCTCACTTTGTTTGCTCTTCGTGCAGAGTAAACGATCTAGCGCAGAAATCGTACTTTTCTTCTTCTGCCGAGGAGACGAGCGTATTGGCTGAGATCTCTCCGTTTGTGATGTAACATGTTTTGAACTCGTCGCAAAACCATAGGAGATTTTTTCGCTCCTCTCCATCGCTTGAGTGAGAGATATAAAATCCCCTCCTGAACCACCATCGAGTGGTCCATCATTCGCTACGGACCTGCAGATGTCACTAGCATTCTTCAACATCGCCGCATTATCGTC
>JACLAB010010454.1_pt1 | contig 13785 bp, 13 predicted proteins | sample 8027921 | NCBI WGS metagenome assembly JACLAB01 (sample SAMN15725117, study PRJNA655200) | protist metagenome | isolation source: fluorescence activated cell sorting (FACS) single amplified genomes of... | place: USA: West Boothbay Harbor, Gulf of Maine | collected 2000-07-19
TCCACCACCGTAGTAGTAGTTGTTACCGTCTATATTGTTTTGTGTACCTGCACCACCTGCACCACCGTCATCGTTATTTGGAGCACTGCCACCAACAGCACCGTCACCAGCTCCACCACCACCAGAGTTATTACCACCTTGTCCACCATCATTTCCACTATAGCTACTAGAAGCTAATCGGTTACCTTTACCTCTACCACCTCGGTGTCCAGTTCCATTACCATAAGAAGTTCTGTTATCACCAAACTGACCCATGTTTCCACCAACAGCAGTACGACTAAAAGCTGTAGTAGTGCCTCCAGCCATTGCGGACGTTCCGTTATCATTATAATTAGCAGGATAAGTCGGACCTGCACTAGCTCCAGCACCAACAACAATAGAATAGGCTGTTCCACCAGTTACTGATTGACTTGAATTAGGATAGACATTACCGCCTGAACCACCTCCACCGTTATTATTAGCTCCTGCGCCACCGCCACCAACTAATAAAATTTCTACAGTTCCTGTGTTTACTGGAGTAAAAGTACCATTAGATAAAAACTTATGTAATGTTGAAGTACCTCCTATTATTGAGGTTGTACCTCCTGTAGCTCCTGTACTAGTTCCTTGTGTAGCACCTCTATAATAACCACCAGATTCATGATCTTCATTACTTGAAGCACTAGCATCAATTCCAGTAGCATCGTTGTAATCATCAATAACTTGGTCTACTAAATCATATTTTGTTTTTGAATGGTCTGTTGCTCTATAAAAAGCAAGCATTGCAATATTATTTTCTATTGTAGAAGTATCAGTTGCTACGCCAGTTAATGCAGAACCATCAATAGCTGGTAAAGCGCCGGTAAGTTTAGATGATGTAATTCCTGTAGCTAGGTGAACATTATCTACTGCCCCATCTGCTATTTGCGCAGAATCTATAGAGTCGGCTGCTAGTTTTGTATTAGCGATATTACCGCTAGAATCTAATAAATCTGCTATATTTCTTGCTTTGCCCATAGTTACTCCTTAGTCTGCCACTAAACTTACAAATGCAGGGTCTACTTCATCCGTAGGATTAGCTGTAAAGTGTGTACACATATCTATGTTTCTAGTGTGTGTTGTTGTAGCTGGTCCATAAGTTACCGTACCATCTTCAGCAGTATTCTTAACTTTTCTAGTTTCAGTATGAGGTTTAGCTTCATATGCTTTTATTTTAGCCATTGTGTTGCAAGCTGCAATAGCTGTTTTAATTGTCTCATGTTCTGAGTATAAAGCTGTAGCGTATGTAGCTATATTACTAGGTACTGCTGTACCTCCTTTACTAGCTCTACTCCAATACCAATCTATAGCTGCATGCCTACTAGCTGCTGCTGAATTAGCTTTTTCTAGCATACTAGATCTAAGTGTAGCTAAATCTCTTGCTGTACCAGCGTATGTTCCTACTACCTCATCACCACTTGTGTCTACAGTGTAAGCACCATTCCAATAGTATCTGCTATCAGGAGTGACTTCTCTGTAAGGTTTAATGCCTAGTGAAGTCAATGTCGCACTATCCTTAAAGATTGTTCTAGGATAAAGCACATCACTAATCTCCATAGATTTAGGTGTTTTAATTATCTGTCCGTTAAAGTACCACATATTTACTCCTGTTATCTCGCGTTACTATATTTAAAAGGTGTTTCTGCAAATGCAATGTATATTATTGTATGTCCGTTGCCATTTAAAAATCCTGAGGCAATTCTTGGTTTAAAGCCATTGGATAAAAAATCTATATCAATTTGCGTATCAATTTCTGCTGCATTACTATCAGGCTTTAATAAATCTTCCATTAAATTATGAGGACTTCTTTTAGTATCAATAATATTCCAGTTTTCAGTTCCAATATATTTGCTTATAACCATCATTGGCTTGAATCCTGTGTACACAAATGTGCCATCAGCATTACCATTACCAACATATGAACCGACCTTAGAGTAGCCATCTACAGAGTGGAAAGCATAGGCAACAAAAGTTTCACTTGGTCCATTAGAGCTTCTATCACTTCCTAAATAAATGACTGAGCTACTTGGGTGTGTATCGTGGAAATAACTTCTATCTGCTACTGCCATAGTATCATTCATATGTAAAGCGTTTGACGCACCTAAATCTTTATGATATGTATCCCACCAATCATTAGAATTTGTTCTGCTTTTAATAATTACCATCTCTGGTGCTTTAGATAATCCGTGACCTATTGTTGCACCAGCAGTATTATTTCCAGAGTAAGTAATAATACTAAACCCAGCATCTACATTAGCAGATGTCTTAGTTGTATTTATAGAACCAGTAGTATTAGAAGCACCACTACCGTTTGCTTTCCAGTTCCAACTTACAATTGCTTGATTATTACCGTTTAGTTCACCACCTGTTCCTATTGTAAACCCATCAGAACCAAAAGCAGTTAATCCATAACTACCTCTGTTATCATCTCCATCTGCATAATTAGAACCTAATCTTATTCCTGCACCTCTAAGTACATCATAAATAGTATGGTCTTCTGTAGCTGCTCTGTTTTTAATCCAAACAAAATCAGGTTGAAACCCAACACCAGTTATACTTCTAGCAGTAGCGTTACCAGTATAAATTACAGGATTAAAATGCTCACTAGGTATAACAGCTACATCAGGTAAGTTAGATGTACATAAAGCTAAGAAGCCTGTAGGTGGTGCGTAATAGAAATCACCTATGTCATTACCATCTTGATTGCCTTGTGCTGTTTTAATACCAGAGAATGAAGAATCTTGTCCAAAGTTAGCTACAACAGAGCCACCGTGAGGAGCAACAGAATAAGTGTATGCTCTAGCACCAATAGTTTCTGTATATTGTAAAACATTATTAGCATAAAACTTAACTTGGTTATTGTCAAAATCTAAAGTAATTCCTATAATAGTTCCAACTGCAAGATTATTAAATGCACCACCAGTAGAAACAGTTGAGTCTTGATAAGTTATATCACCTCTACCTGCTGCGGTATCAAATACATATCCATATCCATATCCATTTGCATCTGCTCCGGGATGATTGTTTGCATATAAATCACCTTCAGCATTAATACCAAATATCATATAAACACCATCTGTTAAACAACAGAATTCAGCATACCATTTGCCAGAATCTACATACATATTAGCAAGTGTAGATGTCCAATAAGTTGCTGCTTTAGTAGCTTTCAAATTGCCTTCAGCATAAGTAGTAGCAACATTAGTATGTTTAACTAAAGGATTCCAAGTAGCAAAGTTATTCGTAGGACTATCAACAGATATATCTGACTCTGTTAGGTTATTACTTGTCCAGTCATTATTGTTACCACTTTGATCTAGCCAGTATGCGTACTCTCGTTTGTCAGCGAAAGCCATATAGATGTAGGTTTGACCAGAATTATTATGAGAAGTAGAGGTGTTTTGGATTGTAAACCCATTATCATCAAAATCTATTTCTCTTGATGTGCTTTCTGCACTAGACAAATTAGCAAATAACATTTTATTAGCTGGGTTTGAAGGGTCACGAGTTGAATCACTTATAAACCAAGAATCTGCTGTACTTGTAACTTTAATCATTACAAATGCTGGTCTAAACCCAGTAGTTACTGATAATCCTGTAGAACCTGTTCCAGTATAACTTCCAAACTTACTATACCCAGTTACATCGTGAAAACAGTAGGCAATTATGTCGTTACCATTTCCATTTGTATGAGTTCCTGAAGATTGTGTATTAACACTAAATACAGAAGAAGTTGGGTGAGCAGATACAAGATTGTTATAAGCATTAGTATTTGGACCACCTGTAGTATTTTCTAAATACATAACACCATTTCCAGAAAAAGCTTCAGAGTGCCACACAATCCAGTTATCTGTCGTACTTCTATTTTTATATATAACCATATTAGGAGCAGAAGAAAGTCCGTGTCCTACTGTTCTAACTCCGTTGTAACCTGTTCCAGTATAAGAAACTATACTCTGTCCATAAGTAGTACTTGCTTTAACCCTTGAGTCTATTGAGCCATCTGTATTGTAGTCTGAGATACTATCCATACCACCAGCAAATGCCATATAGATGTATGAGTCACCAGAACCATTTTGTCCTGTGCCAGTAGCCTGCCAACTAAACCCTGTATCAGTAAAATTAACATAACTATAAGCACCATCAGCATCAGCTGTGTTTGCTTTTAATCTTAGATTAACTGTATTAAGTGGGTTGCGAGTGCTATCAAATATAAACCAATCTTCTGTAGAATTAGTTCTTTTCACCATTAAGAACGCTGGTCTAAAACCTAATGTGATTGCATTATTTGCACTACCTGTTCCGCTATAACTTCCAAACTTGCTGTAGCCTGATACACTATGGAAACAGTAAGCTATAAAAGTTCCACTACTTTGATTAGTTGCTCCTGAATCACCAAAAGTAATAAGAGAACTAGATGGAGCAGTATCATTCCAAGCACCATCATCATCAAAAGGAGCATCAGTAGTATTCAATTTTGCTTGCCAATGACCAAGAGTTCCAAAATCTTTATGATATACAAACCAACTTTGTGATGAACTTCTGCGTTTAACTATTATCATTTCAGGAACGGAAGATAATCCGTGTCCAACCGTAGCACCAGCAGTACCATTACCAGTATAAGAAACTATAGATTGTCCATATGTAGGATTGGCTCTAACTTGTGAACTAATAGTGCCACTTGTATTAGTAGCAGTAGTGTTACCCATATCCCAACACCAAGCTATATAATAATGACTAGCACTATTCCAGCCACCATCTGCTGTATCTATTGTAAATCCATCAGGATTAAAAGCTTCTAAGAAATTGTTACTACTAGTTGATTCAGCAGTAGTTTCATTTACTGTTAATGATTTTTTAACTCCTCTAACTGTGTCACATAATCTATGATGGTCTCCTGTAGTTGTTGGTTTAATCCAAACCATATCTGGAGAAAACCCAAATCCTGAAACATCTAATCGACTGGCATTGCCTCTATAAAGAACAGCACTAAAACCAGTAGGTGTATCAGCACCCATATCCCAGTTCCAAGCTACAAACTTGTTTGAAGAATTGTTATAAGAACCTGCACTACCTACAGAAAAACCATCTGTGCTACGAGAAGTAAAACCAGTAGTTTCATCATTATCTTCTGCTGTCGCAGTTGTTTTAGAAGAAAACGGTATTCCTCTAACTGAGTCCATAATTCTATGCTCGTCAGTACCATCCCTCATTTTTATCCAAGTCAAATCAGGCTTATAACCAGTACCGCCTATATATTGAGAAGCACCAGTACCCTTATAAGTAACCGCACTAAATCCTTCTACTGTATAGTCTTGTTTAAACGGTAGGTAGAATCCATTAGTACCATAAGTGCCTGAATACTCTATAGGCTTCCATTCACCGTATGTACCTGTTTCTCCGAAGTCTGCTGGGGTTAAGGTTTGTCCATCTACGAAGTTTACTTCTGCCATATAGCCATCGTAATCGAAACTATGGTTAATAGCACCTAGCCAATGAGTTTCATTACTATTAAACGCTGACTGAAAGTTCTGTGTCATAGCGTTAGCTGTGTTATCAACACCTACAGCTTCACCATTACGATAAAATTTAATTCTGTCTACTTCTGAACCTTGTGCTGAATCATATACAATTATAAAGTGATACCAAGCAGAGGCATCTCTATGGTAACCATCAAAATCTCGTCTAAAGTCATACCCACCAGCTCCATTATAGTGTTCTACTCTCATAACGCCATCAACACCTGCCAACCAAATCATTCCTGTATTTCCTTTAGCAGAGAATAAAGTCATATTAGTTGCAATGTTCCCACGCTTTATCCACGCAGACCAAGTCCACTTTTTACGGTCACCTGCTGAAGTAAAAGTACGCTCTAATTGAGTGTTATCATCATCATTAAACTTAAGACTCTGCTCTAACTCGTAGTCAGTAGCACCACTAGGTATTGCGGTTGATTTTATTAAAGCCATTAGGTGTAGATTGCCGAGTTAGTCATATAAACGTTAGTACCATCTGAAAAATAAGCCAGTAAGTACGTACCTGCTGTAGACACAGTTGCTAAAAAGTTAGCATCTACTTTAGTATTAGCATGTGCTGCAACTGTATGTCCACCTGAGTTAATAAGTAGTATGTTTCCAGACTGTGCAACGATAGAGGTAAAAGTTAAGGTAAAGTTACCAGCAGGTGTACACTTAAAGTTATTACCAGCAGACATAGCAAATGATCCATCGTTGTCTGTAGTAATTGTTCCTATTGCATTAGCTGATACAGTAACTGTTCCTGTTAGTGTGCCACCAGCTTTAGGAAGTGCTGCACTTGCTACTGTACTTACTGTATCTAATTCTGCCTGCGTTGCTGCATCTGCTGCTAGTTTTGCTGCAGTAACACTGCCATCAGTAAGATAACTACCAGCAATAGTATCACTACTTGTGAACTCTCCTAAAGAAGTTACATCTGATCCTGTGTAAATAGCTTTTACTGGTATTTTTGCTGCCATTATGAAACTCCTATATTATCCGCGCTGCCATCCGCTTTAAAAAATGGAAACTGTCCGTTAGTTATTGTTATATTGTCTGCGCTACCATTTGCTTTGTAAAAAGGAAATACAGTAGCCATTGTAACCCAAGCATTGTCACCTCGCAAGAAAGTTGATGAACTAGCTGTCCCTGACGGTGATATAAGCGCTAAGCTTCCTAAGTCAGAAGTCTCTAAAGTTGTTCCTATCCATACGGCTGCGCCTGTTGTATCATCTACACACCTGTACGACTCATCATTAGTAATGTCGATCCACATAGAACCAACACGATATCCGTCTGCGTTGTCATCTCCTGCCGTAGGAGCTGCTGTGCCTGCGTAGTTTATCTTGCCGTTAACCAGAGAAAAAGTTGTAAGCCCTACTAACTCTAGAACTTGTCCTGTAGAAGCTCCTGTAGTTAGTACAACATCTGTGCCGTTAGTAGCGGTGTAGTCGGTAGTGTTCTCTAAGTGAATACCGTTTAGGTAAACGTCCACAAATCCTGGCTGATACGAAAACGAAAACGTAGTCTGGTTATTAGTAGCTGTATATTTAGCTCTACTCTGTATCGCTTCGGTTGCCGGGGCTCTACCTATATATCCTGCCATTATGTTATCTCCTTCCAACTAGTTGTTTCTTCATTCCATCTATAATACTTATTATCATCAGGATAAGCTGTAGGAGGTTGCCACTCGTTTTTATCTTCATCAAGTGTCCAGCTGGCATAAGGTTTAGGTGCAGTAAAAACTTTTTTAGTTGGGTCATAACTGTAACCTATATTTCCATTTGTAGTTACTACCCAATCACCTGGACTAGAATCTACATAACTATCAAAAAAAGTTGCTTCAGCAACAATAACTTGTTGAACTACTCCATTTACTATTTTTGCATAATTTGCCATGTTATCTCCTAACCTGTATATGAACCTGAACTATTAAATGTAAGAATAGTATCTGAACCAGAAGTGGTTACAGTCGGTGAACCTGTACTTGTTCCAGAATAGTTAGCTGTTGGCATACGAAGTATTACTACTCCAGAACCACCATTACCACCAGGATAATCGCCTGCTCTATTAGAAGCACCACCACCCCCGCCACCTGTGTTTGCTGTTCCATTTACTGGTCCAACATTTGGATAATTACTTGTATTATTTCTACCACCAGCTCCACCGCCACCAGAACCACCAGCTCCGCCTGATGTTGAACCATTAGCCTCGTTTCCTGCATAACCACCACCACCACCTGCTCTAGTTACACTAGAACCTGTAATTGTAGAAGCGCGACCAGCACCACCAACACCACCAACACTACCTCCACCATTTCCACCAACTGCAGAAGCTCCACCCCCGCCTCCACCACCATATAAGGCAGATTGTGCATAACCGTTACCACCAGCATAGCCTTGACCTGATGTTCCAGTACCAGGTGATGAACCTGTGTTGTCTCCTCCACCAGAACCACCATTTGCTGCAGTAGTTAAACCTGCACCATCTCCATAGCCACCACCTAATGAGGTTATACTACCAAAAACTGAATTACTACCACTTGTATGACCAGTAGCAGATGAAGTCATACCATTTCCCCCACTACCTACTGTTACTGTATAAGATGTCCCTCCATCAACGCTTAAAGCACTTTCAGAAGAAGCACCTCCTCCAGAAGTTTCACTATTCCAAGAAGAACGATAGCCACCTGCACCACCGCCACCTCCAAAATCTCCTCCTCCACCACCGCCACCAGCAATGACTAAAAAATCCACATTATAACTAGGTATTACATTTCCACTTCCTCCACCTATATTAGTCCAAACATTATTATTAGTTACAGCACTAGTACAAACATAAGATTCACCTGATGTTTTATTAACCCATAAATGTCCTGTTGCTGATGGATTAGAATTAGTTGCTGGGTCTGAGGCAGATACAGTTGTATCTGTTAAACCTGCAAAAGTTGAAGTAAGATTTGTTAAACTAGCCCCACTAATAGCAGGTAGAGCACCTGTCAATTTGGAAGCAGAAATTCCTGTAGCTAAGTGAGCATCATCTACTGCACCTGCAGCTATCTGTGCTGAATCAATAGCATTATCTGCCATCTTAGCATTTGTAACGGCATCATCTGCAATTCTAGCAATAGGAATTGTTCCTGTAGTTAATTTAGCAGCATCAATACCACTTGCCAAATGGGAATTATCAACTGCACCTGCAGCTATTTCTGCTGAATCAACAGCATTGTCTGATAACTCAGAGTTACCTACTGCGTTAGCAGCGATACTGTCACCAGTTACTGCATTAGTAGCTATTTTGGCATTTGTTACTGCGTCATCTACAATATCAACTGTTTCAACAGCGCCGTCATCTACTGATATCGGTTGTCCTTTGCCAATATATCCACCCATTAGGTTATCTCCATAGCAGATAAATGAGCATCAAGCGATGAAGCTGCTGAGCTCTTTACCTTAATTATATCTCCAGTTTCTAGTACTACTTTACCGTCAATAAACGATAGCGCTGTACCTGCCGGTATAGGCGTATCTTCACCTATTAAATTTATTACAGTGGAACTTGTTGTAGCTGTTACAGTTACATTTACAGTACTTGAAGTAACGTTTGACACCACGCCCCCAATAAGTACTGTAGTAGTGCTTGAAGGCACAGTATAAACTGTTGCTAAAGCTGTCCCTACGCTGTTACTTGTGAATCTTTTAAACGTGTTTGCCATATATTATTCTCCTAGCCAAGTGCAATTGCCATAGCTATTGCCTCATCTGTAGCAGCAGAAGTACTAGGAACGCCTAAGTTGGTTCTTGCTGTAGCAGCATTAGAAAGATCACTGAGGTTGCTCGACTTCTCCATCTTGTCGGTGTTTAAATTGGAAAAGTTCGAGTCTACCTCAGTATTAGTTAGAGGTGACCCTTTAGTATTTCGATTTACTATCGTAGACATAAGTTACACCTATTCCCATTATGTAGCTGATAAAGTGATTGTCCAAGTTACAGTCATAGTGTCATCTGCTGCTTTGTTAACAACGTTAAACTTAGTACGACATAACATGGTTCCACTTGATGCAGCGTTAAAAATTCCTGCTTCAGTAACAGCACCTGTTGCATCACCAGCCTCAAAAGATGCTACGTAAGCAACGGCATTTGCAGTTACAGTTGTAGAATCTAAAGCTTCTCTAGACCCTAGTAAAGTTGTAAGGTCTGTCTGACTAGCAGCTTCTGTAGTTGTACCCGAACCTAAAGCCATATGCGTCATTGCTGTCGCTGAAGCATCTTTCATTCTTGATGCAATATAGTTTAGTCCTGTAGTCACTACAAGGTTTTTTTCTGTGCGCTTCTCCTTTATGTTGCCGTCCTTGTCTCTAAGGACGATTCCTAACTGACCGGAGAGCTTCAAGTTTTCGTTAATCATAATTAACTCCTATTAAAATGTTCTGGAAGCCCCGACATAGTCTTCCTCAAAAAAGGTGAAGTCGCAGTATCCTTGACTTCGTAACGACCCCGCGTCGGTCAACGAGGGCGCTTCTGTCTTAACTTTGTTTGGCACTGCGTTGAAGGTATCTGCAACGCTTGGCGCTTCACTAAAAGGGTTTAACGTTACTTGCATTGCAAACACGTCTACCATTGTAGGGTCTTCCCCTAATAGTTTATCAAAATTATAGTTGTTAGTTTCACTAATTGACGGATTTTCAGTTACGTTCTTACCCGTTTCTATGGTGTCTGTGTCTGCTACAGAAGGAGATTCAGTAAAACTTCTAGTAAAAGCAGCTACTATAGCAATAGCATCGCTAACTGACGGTGCTTCACTAGTATTTTTAACAAACTGCATTTCTTGATCGTCGTTAGTAGACGCTGCGCCATCTATATCATCTGTGGCGTTTACATTATCTGTTAATACTTTATTTCTATCAAAAACTGTAACATCAGTAAAGTTTGGGGTTTCTGTTTGGCTGCTAAAGAAAGCAGTTACTATGGCATCAACTAAACTAGGGCTTTCTGTAAATTCTTTACCCGCAGTGTAGTCAAAAGAGTCTGTCATTGACGGAGCTTCTGTTAACGCTTTAGTTGCAGCGTAGGTGTACACATCTACAGCAGTAGGCGAATCTGGAATAGCTCTACCTAAACTAAGTGAATGCGCTTCTGATACATTAGCAGCTTCGGTAGCAATATTCTTATAAAAATCAAAGACTTCCGTGTGAGTAACCGAAGGTGCTTCGTTAATAACTTTGTTAAAAGCAAAGACTGCCTGGTCAACCATCGATGGATCATCCGATAAACCCTTTAGGAACGCATATATAAGTCCATCTTCTACGCCTGTGCCATCCTGTACAAACGCATTACCTTCGATGTCAATCTCAGTAATAAAGTAGCCCACCTCAATAGCCATGAGGATAGGTAACAGTTTAGTTTTGTAGGATATACCTAGGGTCTTAATAGCTGAATCAGAAAGATCAGATGTTACAGAAGCTGAAATCCCTAACCGTTTGTAAGCGGCTTTAAGGGCAGCAATTGCTACAACTGACTTTAGATTCATGCGAAGTCTTCCCTAATCTTAAATTTAATAACGTCATACAAAGTTTCTACAACACCGCCACCTCTGGTTACTTCAATTTCTCCATGGTAAGTGCCTGGGTCTTGGTCTAGATCTCCAGATGCCCAAGAGACAAGTACAATGCCTGCGGTAGCAGGGGAACTAATAGTTAAAGTTTTAGTAAATATTAAAGTAGTAGAACCTGCAGCCCTGAAGTGCATCTTCACAGTACCGCTTGTTAAGTCAGTCGCGGTGCCTGTATCTTCATCAGTCAGGGTTATACGCAGCTGAGGGCCGGTATCACCTTGAACATATTTAAAAGTTTCAGCCATTTGTCCTCCTAGTCAGCAAATCTTATAGAGGCTACTCGAAGATTAGTTCTTCGGGTGTCCCGTCCTTTAGCGTTAGAAATTCTACGCTCAAAATCAATACGGTGCTGCATAGCTAGTTCTGGGTTACTCCATTCTTTGTTTGGAATCTCCGCAAGTCTAGCAATAGCTCCTGATGCTATGCTGCGCCCGTGGGTAGTAAATATAAAAGTCTCTACTCCTGTAGCAGACAATATTGGTTTCAACACACCTAACCCGTTAAATGTATACTTGCCATCTGGCATTGGGTATAAACGTATGCTGTTATCATCAAGAACAGAAAAGTAAGTTGGTGTGCCTTTAATAGCAGATCCATCCTTGTTTGTAGCCACTCTAAAATGTCTTTCCGATACGTGTTGTATGATGTTACCGTCCAAGTACAAGTACATTATATTTTCTAGAAACGTACCTTTAGGTACATCTATCTCATAATCAGATGTGCCATTGCTTGTAAAATCAGGCTCTATTGTATATCTCCATACTTCACTTTCAGCGCAAAAATCAGCAGCTGCTTCTTGTAAGTGAGACTCTATAACAATTTCTGGACAACCAGGAACATAGGGTTGTACATAAGGATAAAAACTTGCCCATGTAGTAGTTGCCATTTACACTGCCTCCGTAGGTGAAGAGCTGACATCACTCTGGGTCTTATTACCTATAGACGACATAAATGTCTGGTAATGAGCACCTGCTCTAGCAGCATTTGCTGCAAATTCAGCATCTTTAGAGAAAGCTCTATATAGTATCCAATCAGTAATAACACTTAAATAGGTGTCATCTACTTTTATAACTTCTGCACTACCTGTAGTAGGGTGCAAGTTTGCCTCAGAAAGGCTATGTGTCCCAGGTAAGTCAGCGTACACTACTTCTAATTGAGCAGAGGTAGTAGCTGGGGGGAACACAAAAAATTCTTTAGGTTGCCTAACGTCAAACGTATAGTTTTGAATGTTTACCGAAGCGGTATCATTATGCCAAGCGGGGCGCTGGTCATCTAAAACACTTCTTTCGATTAGGCGTACTACTTTTTTATTTGAGCTAGATGCTAAATTTCTTACTACATCTAGTAAACGTAAAGCAGTGGAGAATCCGGAGGTTATTGTTTGCCTGCTACCAGCGACACAAGTAAGTGTACCGGTCTTAGAACTAGCGTCAGGTCTTAGTAACGCAATTTGTAAGTACGACTCATTAAGCCAATTTTGTAACTCTACGCGTGGCCATCGTACATTTGAATCTTGTAGAACATCTTCTACGCGCTTAATAATTTCTATAACTTTTATTGTTGCCACAGTCTACTCCGTACGTTGGTATAAGGAGGGAGTTTCCCCCCCTCCTCAGTTATTTAACTAGACCTCCTTATGGAGTTCCAATTAACGCTGTAACTAGCGCTTCAGGCTTAACAACCTTACGACCATATACAGAAAGTCCACGAACGATGTCGCCGAAGTCTGTTTGGTTACGTAGAGGCTCTGTCTTCGTGATTTGCGAAGCAAACGAGACAGCAGCTGAAGTACCTGCAACCATCATACGACGTGGCTTCGCGTTTGAAAGCGTAGCGCCTGCTGAAGTTGCTGTTAGTCCTGCAACTGTAGCTTTAGCCGTAGTACCTTTAGGTAATAAGTTAGATACATAAACCGTAAAACGGTCTAGCATTCCAATCTTACCAGTACGAACGATACTTGACTGGTCACCAGTGAAGTACGCCTGTGCAATATCAGATTGCATCAAGATGTGACGATCGTGTGGAGACATAATCAACCAACGACCTTCTTCTGGTACGTTCTGCTCGTCTAACGCAGCTGACATACGTAGAATCATCTTTAACAATTCGCCGGATGTAGCTTGGTTAACAGGGGCAATGTCAGTACCTAGACCATAGCTTGCTGAGATAGCACCAGCTGCTGCGCCTTTGTTAGCTGCAACTGCGCCTTCTGTTACAAACCAGTTGAAGAAACATTCGTTTTCAATAGAAATCTTCAATTGCTTTGCAGCATCATCAGTAAACATGTTCATCAAGTCCATATCAGCTTGGTGCGCTAATACGTCGTTGACCTGCACACTAAAGTACTTACCTTTGTTGATTTGTAAATCTTGAAAGATTGGTACAGGAACTTCACTTGATAAAGTCGAACCCGCTCCAGCATAATCATTGATAGTGATTGATGGTGCAGTACGGATACGAATTGAATCACCTTGATTCTTGATCTCGCCTTCCCAACTAGTGTTGGCAATTTCAGTCATCATTGTGTTTGCAAAAAATTTTGCGTTTAGCTTGTTAGACCACAATTGTGGAATAAAGCTGCCTGAATAATCAGGCGTCGTGTTAAACGGGGATTGTACGGGAAATATAGCCGCCATTT
>JACLAB010006784.1_pt1 | contig 13784 bp, 8 predicted proteins | sample 8027921 | NCBI WGS metagenome assembly JACLAB01 (sample SAMN15725117, study PRJNA655200) | protist metagenome | isolation source: fluorescence activated cell sorting (FACS) single amplified genomes of... | place: USA: West Boothbay Harbor, Gulf of Maine | collected 2000-07-19
AGGATGGCGAGATCGCCCCGGCGCCGGCGCGCGCGAGCGCACCGGGACCGTCTGCGACGGGTAAGCTCGGCGGCGCGTACGTGCCGCCGTTTAAATTGGCGAGAATGCTCGCGAAGGCGGCGAGCGACCCGTCGAGCGTCGAGTATCAACGCGCGACGTGGGACGCGTTAAAAAAGTCAATCAATGGATTAGTGAACAAGTTGAACGCGTCGAACGTACAGGATATTGTGAGGGAGTTGTTTGGGGAGAATTTGATACGCGGACGCGGGGTGTTTGCGAGGAGCGTGATGAAGTCGCAAATGGCGAGTCCGCGGTTTAGTGGGATTTTCGCGGCGTTGGTGGCGGTGGTGAATACAAAGTTTCCTGAGATTGGGGAGTTGATTATAAAGAGGTGTATATTGCAGTTTCGTAGGGCGTATAAGAGGAATGATAAACCGGTGTGTGTGGCAGCGACCAAGTTTTTGGCGGCGTTTGTGAATCAACAGGTACGAGACGGGACGGTTTGAAACGCGACGTATAGTTTTGAGTATTTTTACGCCGCCGTCGTGACAAAGGATGAATTATGACCACGCAACAATTACTGATTTCCGTGAGGATTAAAATCATAACGAGCTTTTTAACACTGATGTCACGCACGACGCGAGAGGGTTGGCATTTTCGTACGCGCGCGCGGATTCAGACTCGAGTCGGGTGACTAACCTTTCGTCCATCGCGTGTCTTTTTATTTCGCTTTTCACACAGCTCGTGCACGAATTGTTAGCGTTAGAGCTTCTTACGGTTTTACTCGGTGTCCCCACGAATGATTCTGTGGAGGTGGCGATTGAATTCGTCAAGGAGTGCGGGTTTACGCTGCAAGAACTCACGCCGCAAGGTTTACACGGAATTTTTGAGCGCTTTCGAGGCATTTTACACGAAGGCGAAATCGATAAGCGCACGCAATTTATGATAGAAGGGTTGTTTGCGTTTAGAAAGGGTGGATTTGAAGGTAAAAAAGGCGTGCCAGAAGAGCTCGATTTAGTCGACGAGGATGATCAAATCGTACACGAGATTGGTTTAGACGACGACATGAACGCGCAACCTGGACTAGACGTGTTTAAAGAGGACCCCGAATTTCAGGAGAATGAGCGTCGTTATGCGGACATTCGCCGCGAGATTCTCGGTGAAAGCTCTAGCGAAAGTGGTAGCGACAGCAAAAGTGGCAGCGATAGCGACAGTGAAAGCTCATCGTCGAGCGGTGAAGCCGCGGGTGCGGGAACGGCGAGTCGCGGCGACCAACGCGTGGAAATTGCCGATCTCACAGAGACAAATTTGGTCAACCTGCGGCGTACAATTTACCTCACCATCATGTCCTCGCTTGATTTCGAAGAAGCTGGTCACAAATTGATGAAGATGAACATCCCACCGGGTGCGGAGGTTGAATTGTGTACAATGCTTGTCGAGTGTTGCTCGCAAGAACGCACGTTTTTGCGCTACTATGGCTTGCTCGCGCAACGGTTTTGTTTCATCAACCAAACCTACGCCACGCTATTTGACGAAGTGTTCATGAAGCAGTATAGCACAATCCACCGATTAGAGACGAACAAGTTACGTAACGTGGCCAAGTTCTTTGCGCATTTGCTCGCTACGGATGCCATGTCGTGGACGTGTTTGGCGTACATTTCTCTCACCGAAGAAACGACGACATCGAGTTCGAGAATTTTCATCAAGATTCTTTTCCAAGAGCTCAGCGAGGCACTCGGATTGAAACAACTCAACGCCAAGATGCAAGATCCAGCCATGCATGAGTACTTCCAAGGCGTCATGCCCAAGGATGAGCCGCGTAACACGCGCTTTAGCATCAACTTCTTCACCTCCATCGGTCTCGGTGGATTGACGGATGACATGCGCGAGTGGTTGAAAACAGCCCCGAAGCACGCACCCAAACGGTCTCGAAGTAGCAGCAGCAGCAGCAGCAGCAGTAGCAGCAGCTCTTCGTCGTCATCATCATCGTCATCGTCGTCGTCGAGTGGTTCTTCGAGCAGCAGTTCGAGCGGTTCGTACTCGAGTTCGTCCTCCAGAAGTCGTTCTTCGTCGAGTTCAAGATCTAGATCGCGCTCTCGCGATCGTCGTCGCAAACGTTCGCGACGACGTTAGGGGTGATGCAGCCATCACGCGCATTAGATGCGCGTCGTAGCGTTTCGCGTCGCCAAACATCACAAAAAATAAAGTCAGTTGTAATACAGCGTCGCCGTTCGACCGAGACTTCACAATCGCGCGCGCGACGCGTCATCCCGCGCGCGCGCGATGAATTTCACACTCAAAACGAAGAAACTGAACCCAAATCGTCTCGCGGCGCATAAATCGAACGAGGCTCGGAAACGCGCGAGGGATGAAGTTGAGACGCGCGCGGCGTTTGAAGCCGTCGCAGCAGAGTTTGGAGGGGTTGACGACGACGACGATGAGGACGGCGACACCAACGCTGACGTCGGCGTGCGCGCACCAGTGTTCGTCAAGGCGGGTTCGACTCACGACGGCGTGCGCGGCGCAGACGATGATGGTGGACCGCGTGAAGTGTACACTGGATTGGGAGGCGCTCGGCGTCGCGCGGACCCGTCGGCGACGAAAACGGCAAAGGTTACGCACGACACCGACGTTGACGCGAACCAGGGTCCAAAAGAACGCGCACTTGATGCCATGTTACACGAATTCGCCGCGAACGATGCCGAAAGACGCGAGCGCATGGCGCATGTCGACACGGAAGACGCGGCTGGGACGAGCGCTGGCGCGCGTTTCGTCGCAGACGCGGGCGTCGTCGCGTTCGACACCCGTCATAGCACCAACGTGCGCATCACTGGTTTGACTCCAGACATTGCTGAAGTGGATTTAGCGAGCGCTTTTGAGATGTACGGCCCGATTGCGAGCGTGAAGATTTGGAAACCAACGTTTGGGACGGCGCACAGCGGCTTTATATGCTTTTTGTCTCGCACGAGCGCCGAGCGTTTCGTCGCTGAGATGCACAACGCATCGTGTTTCGGATGCACGATTACTGCAGAAATGAGTAAGCCGTTACGCTTGCCTCTGCGTGCGGCGTGGCCTTCGACGAGGAATGATGATGTAAATTTTGCGTCGACGTCGGCGGATATTTTGCGAAGCGTCTCGGCGTCGGTACCGCCGGCGGCGAGCGAAATCTCACACGAAAACGACATCGTCGTTGTGATTCCGAAAGATGAAGTCACGCGACGATGTATCGACATCGTTGCTGCGTATGTTGCCGAGGATGGTGAAACGTTTGAGCGCGAATTAAAAGCGCGCGAAGCGCGAAACGAGCGTTTTCAATTCCTCTTCGAGCGAGAGTCAAGCGAGTACATCTACTATATGTGGCGAGTTTTCGCATACGCACAAGGCGATGGCGACACATCGTGGCGCGTGGACCCATTCGTAATGTGCGATGAAGGTCCGAGATGGATACCTCCGCCTATGTCGCAAAATGAAGTCGCGCGAGACGTTGATGCGGATGGCGGCGCATTGATTCCGCGCCGGGGCGTGAAACCGGCGACGCGCCTGACACCTAAAGATCGCGATACGTGGACTGATATCCTTCACCATGTCACGATTGCGCGCGATGACATACGCGACGCAATGGAGTTTGCCATCGAGCGAGCGGAGTGCGCGGAGGATATCGTAGACATTATAGCCGGTTCGCTCGTCAACGCTGAAACGTCTCGAGCGTCGAAACTCGCGCGTCTCTACGTCGTCTCAGATGTGCTCCACAACTCTGCCGCGCCAGTCAAGGGTGTCCAGGCGTATCGCGGTCTTTTCATTCGCGTGCTCCCTCACGTGTTTGAGCACCTCAAGGAATACGCGCTCGCGATGTCATCGACGTCGTCCCGAACCGCGTTCGCTCGTCGCATTTTCGCCATCCTCGACGCCTGGGGCGATTTCTTCTTGGAAGATTTCAACCAAAGCTTGCGCCAAGCATTCACGGGTCCGCGTGATTCCGCGAATGCGACGACGCGAGACGCATAGCACGCGCACCCGTAGCCTCTCTTGCATTAGTATACAGTCATAGTCTCTCGAGCTCAACCAGCTCCACTCCGCGTCGCGTCGCACGCGCGCACAATGTCTCGCGCACTCGCCTGCGCCTCACGAACCACCCCCGCGCGTCATCATGCGCGCACCGTTCGCCCTCGAAACGTCTCCCGCGCGGCGCAAGTAATGGATAAAACCTCCGAGGAGCTCTGCGTCAGGCTCAGCACCGAAGAGGCGCGAAAGTGCTTGAAATTCGACGCTCTCATCGTCGGCGACAACGAGCGGGCGATTTACGTCCAAGCCGTTGCTCGCGAGAGCTCCCTTGAATCCATCGGCGTCGTCCCGGGCATGCGATTGCGCGCGTTATCAGACCCAGTGGAGAAGAACTCGCTGTGGACGGTGAGCGACACCGAGCGCTTAGCCTTTGTCAAGGATGCGATTCGATCGACGAAACAGGATGAAATCACGCTCGTGTTCGATGCGAGAGAAGAATACTCGGTCACAGCGGCTATGGTTCAGGCGGCGATGACGACGGAGGAGTTGGAGGAGGAACAGCGACGGATAGAGCGGGCCAAGGCGCGCAACGAGACGCCGGCTGGGAGGCGCGTCGACGCGAGCGGTAAAAAGATTGAAGATAGACCGGATTTATACAGCGATAACTGGCAAGGGGATGAATATGTCGGCAAGGGATTTTGGAACGAACTCACGGTTGGGTTAGCGATCGCGGTGGCGACGCCGTTGGCGATCGTGGTCATCGCCACCGCCACGAGAGGCGTGCTTTGGGACGTGACGCGCTTTTAAACATACAGTGTATCAAGTAGAATTTAATCATAGTATTGATGACGCGCTAACGATTCCCCGCCCCGTACTTCGCCGCAGGCACCGCGCCCTTCTCTTCAAACGCCTTGACGTCATCAGGCGGCAACCCAGTGCCCGTGACTTCGTTCCCGACGGAGACCCAATAATCGCGTAAATTATTCTTGCGCGCGAAAATCTCCAAATACTTGCCATTTGGTACGAGTTCTTCAATCAGTTCATAAATCTCCGTCGGCTTTTGCGATTGCCCGCGTCTAGGGGCGAAGATTATATCGCTGCCGATTGCCTTTCCGCCATTTTTTAACCCGAGCGGCGCGTCGCCTCGTCTCGCCACCAAGCACACCTCCTTGGCGTGTTGCAAATAAAATCCATGCGACTTGGCCAACCTTCGCGAATTCGTCACCTTGACCCACACGATTTCATCCACAAATTCATATCCCCACTTTTTAAATTGATTTAAACACCACTGATACTTGGCGTTGATCACCCACACGAAGAGCAAACCGTCGCGTTGCAGCTGCGGCAGCGGCAAATCCGCAATGTGCTGGTCCGTCAACTGCGAATACCCCAAACTCACCCCACGCGTGGGGTTCGCGGTGGCGAGCTGCCACGGCGGATCCATCATGATGACATCAAACTGTTCGTGCTCGTACATGCGTCGCCAATCGTACGTCGTGACGTTGGCGTGGACGGGAATACACTGCGGAGGCACGCGCCACTCGCGCGGGTCGATGTCGTCCACGTTGCCGAGTTCCTCTTCGTTAACATCAGCGCTCGCCGCGTCGGCGCTGGCGCCAGAGCCATCGAGCGTGGCCAAACGACCAAGACTGTCGTCGTATTCCACCGTGTCGTCGCCGAGCGCGCACGCACCGCGAGCTTCGAGCGACGATTTGAGCGCGCGCGCGGCGTCGCGGTAGGCGAGCACGAGGGCGTTCAAATCATCCTCGCTCGCCGCGCGCCAGGACTCCAAGCGCGCGTCTTCGTCGCCATCGACGAGCGCAGCGGTGGTGCGCATGACGTCTTCGGTGGCGTCGCGCGCGGTGGCGCCGTTCGCGTTGGCGCGTTTCGCCATGGCGTCGGCTAAAGCGCGCGCAAAGTTTGAAAAGGGTGCGCAACACGCGCACGACTTTGACGACTGTAACGACGACGACGACGCGTGTGCGCGACGATCGACGGTGCGCGGGACGCGCGGTGGGCGTATGACGACCGGTGCGCGAGACGCGGGGCGTGCGCGCGCGATTGACGCCGAGCGCGGCGCGGAATGAGGGTGAGCTGTCGAGTGAAAATTCAAATTTTGCGTTCAGTTTACAGCGGCGGGTTCGGCTTTGTATCGTACATGAGTGCAATTATTCATCGCGGTTCAGCCGCGAGGAGTCTTTGGCGAGCTTTTCTATATTTTTACCGACGTGCTTGAGACCGCCGGCGACGCCGGCGTCTTTGACGGCGGATTTGAAGTCTTTGAAGTCGTTCGTCATCGACCGTTCGAGTTGTTTGGCTTTGGCGGCGGCGGCGGCAAAGAAGGATGTGGATGTGGATTTTCCACTCATGGATGCGCGCGCGCGCGGAGGCGCGCTCGATGGTGGGTCTCGAAATGACGCGGCGTCGTTATCGGTGTCAGTGGTGGCTGTCGTCGTCGTCGGAGACGAGGGTTGCGACGCCGTGAACGACGTCGACGCAGATTCATCCATGACTTGCTCCGGCGGCGGCGACGTCGGAAAAAAATTCGTCGTGTACGCGCTCGGGAGATCGTCACTGGCTGTCGCGTTTGCAGCACGCCGCTCTGGCGTGGACGGTGCCGAGAGCGCGGGGGCCTTCTGAACATTGGTGTCCGGGGACGACGGCTTGCTCGCCGTAGCGTCTTCAAAAGACTCGCGGAGCGAAATTTCCGGAACGTTGACGTACGGTCGGAGCTCTTTCCATGGCTCCGCGACGCAGTTCGGAAGAAGCAACTGAGAATTGATATCAGCAATGAACAAATCCCGTAAAAATCGCGACACACGCGCGCCGATGCCTTCGTGGGAAATTCCAGACTCACCGAGCACGGGGATGATGTCGAGCTCGATGTCAGGTTCAGCAATCAATCCCCACCACAAACGGTCACCCGGTGGTGGAGGAATCCACATCCGGATGATGCCTTGGCACTTTTTCAAATTAAGCGTGAATCGCAGCGGCGTGGCACTGAGCGTGTCCGAAAGTTGGGCTACAACTTTCGCCGCTTCGCGCGCCGCCATATTTTTGATGCTCGCTAAACTCGTCAATTCATCTGACGTCTCCGTACTATCCGTGTCGAGATCCTGCGCGTATTTCGATAAATCCACGCGTGTTTGCACCGTCATAGTCGCGTGTCCAACGTACTCTACATCGAGTTCTAACGCGTGTGAGTATCCGCGGCCTGGCATCGCCGCGCCATCCCACGGCGCGCTCGAAGAACTAAACGAAGGCACGCGCGCGCTAATGATGTGCGGTACCGCCGTCCCGAAATCAATGTGCGTGATTTCGAACGTTCCAACAAACTTTGGCGTCCCAGGCGCATTGTTCATCTTGTTCACCAACTTTTGCGTTTGCTCGTTTTGCCACCGCTCGTCGCGAAACATGTCAAACAACAGGCGCGAGCCCAGCGCGTTGATAGCCGCACCTGCAGCGCCACCCGCGCTCGCACCGCCCGCACTGTCGCGCCGCGCAGATTCATCTCTATACGCTTTCGTGGCGCGCGTGAACGAGGCGAAATCCTTCGCCTCACGTCGCGCGCGTTCGAGTTCTTCCTTTGCTCCGACATCCTCGGCGGCGCGCGCCTCCAACCGCGCGCGCTCGATACTCTTCCGAATCGCCACAAACCACGCCTCTTTCGCGGGCGAAGACAACGCAAACAACCACACACACGTCGAACCATCGTACAGCTCTCGCGAACCGTGACGAAGAACGATCGGTGACGTCTTATGCCACCGTAATTCTTCCGGCTTGGCCACGCCCGGATACTCGGCGAGCAACGCCTCGCACCCGCGAACGTCGATCGTTTCTCGAACCTCACCACCGCGCTCACTCGCCAGAGTCATCGACCCATCCATTAACAACCTCGCGAAACGTTTATCTCCATTCGCGTGTGACGTCTTCGCGCTCGCGCACGGTTTACCGACGACGAGCCAACCGCTGTACGGCGTCAGACCAACCGCGTCGTCCTCCGCGTCGACGTCCACCTCCATCGTCATCGCCGCCGTCGCCACACCGTCCGCGTCACCGCGCACACGAAACTCCTCGCGCGCCTCCTTATCGCGCACGCGCCGCTCGCGCGCTTTCCACGCGTTCGCCGCCCACGCGAGCCGCGCGCCCAACGCCAACGCGCCCACCGTCCCGACCGCCCCCGCGCACACGCCCGCATGAAACGACGTCGCGTGCGCGCCCGCGTCCGCATCGAGCACGAACGTCTTCGTCGCCAGCGCCAGCGCCAGCGCCGCGCACGCCGACGACGTCGACGAGATCCAACGCGGCCCATCGTCCGCCGCGGCGCTGGCGCGCATGATGAATATTCCTTCTAATTCAACCCCGCCGACGCGCCACCGCGCGTCTCCGTTCGCCGTGCGCGCGCGCGACGCACGCGCGCGATATCACTCCGGTGTCCACGCGCGCGCGCGGGCGATTCGGCGAGACGACGATGACGGTGCGCGTCGATGAATGCCGAAAACGCAATCTCTGAAGAGAACCGTTACATCCATCCGCGCGTCATTCAACGCCTCGCGCCGTCGCCTCGCGCCGTCGCCGCCTTGCATCGCCGCGCGCGATCGCGAGACGCATCGTCACCGCGTCGTCACCGCGTCGTCGCCGCGTCGTCACCGCGCGGCGTCGCGAACGATGGCGCGAACGAGTCAACGTCCCGCGGCGTTCCACGCCGTGGTTCGACATCCGCACACGCTCACCGCCCTCGCCGTGGGCGCCATCGCGCTCGCCGTGGTGACGCACGCGTTCGATACCACCGCGCACGGCGCGCAGGCGAACGGCGCGGCGAACGGCGCGCGCGGCGTGCGATTCGATGTGGATGCGATAGGGTTGCGTCGCGGCGTCGCGGGCGCGTTGGGTTCGTACGCGGCGTATAGCGCGCTTCAGGGACCAGCGACGCATATGACGAGGCCACACGTCGCGGTGTGGAAGATTGCGCACGGGATGTTCACCGCGTACCTGTTGGCGCTGGTGTTTTTGTTGTTTCAGACGCCAAAGGGGGCGCGGGAGACGTTGCGCTTTTTTTGGAGCGACTTGGGCGCGCCGCTTCCGACGAAGACATACGGCGCGGATTGCCGAATTTACGTCCCAGGGCATCGGTCTGGGATGTTTGGGAACGTGTACGAGACGTGCTTTGATGTGTTTTCGCTGGCGCACGTATTGGGGTGGTACGGCAAGGCTATCGCGATTCGCGACTGGGGATTGTTGTGGGCGTATTCAGTCGCGTTTGAGTTGTGCGAGCTGACGTTTGAGCATTGGCAGCCGAATTTCAACGAGTGTTGGTGGGATATGTGGGTGTGGGATGTCATGATGTGTAATTTATTAGGCATCACGGCTGGTATGGCGACGATTAAGTTTTTACAAGGACGAATGTACGATTGGAGCGGCAAGACGAAGACGTTAACCGCGACGCCAAGCGTAGAGGCGAAGAAGGCGACTGCTGCGTCGTCTTCGGCGGCTGCGGGTGGTGGACGATTACGTCGCGTATTTTCAATCTTCGCTCCGGCGAGTTTAGACAAGTACACGTGGCGACCGACGGATTCACCCGCGAGATTTACAAAGTGCGCGTTTCTCGTCGCGTGCGGTTTGGCGTTTGATTTGAACACGTTCTTTCTCAAGCACGTCTTATGGATGCCGCCCACGCACGTCGCGACGAACGCGCGTCTCGCACTTTGGTTCGCCATGTCGAACATTGCCATTCGTGAATATTACGTGTTCATCGAGTCGCCGGATATGAGCGCAGCTAAGCTGGGCGCCAACGCGTGGTTGGCGCTCGCGGTCCTCGTCGTAGAAGTGCTCGTCGTCGTGAAGAATGGTCAAGATGCGTTTACGAATCCATGGCCGAGACACATAGTTTGGGCGTGGGCCATCGCTGGGGTGTCGACGGTTGTCTATTTGATTCAATGGCAACGTCGATTAAACCGCGAGAGCGGCGCCAAGGCGAAAGCACCCGCGCGTTCGTCGTCGTCGTCGTCGAGTCGACGACGAACAAAGGCGGCGTGAGAATTATGCGAATTCAATTGGGCGTGAAGTGTCGAGGTTGCTTCACTTGAAACAGCGTTGCTCGACGCGTGTGGAGATATTTGTTTAGGATTTGTTTCACTAGCCAATCTATTATCAAGTACACGAGACTGCTATTGCTAATCACTACTGCTACTATTACCGGCGCGCGGCACGCTGCGCGAATCCCACTCGAGTCGATTTTCTATTGCCTTTTCGAGCGTATCCAATACGGCATCTGTGCCCGCTTTATTCAGCGCCGAAACTGCGAGCACGGGAACATCCGTCACGCGCTTCCGAAGCGCGCTGAGTGTCCGCGCGGTGTTCGCTACATCCGTTTTCGTCGCCACCACGAGCGCAGGTCGTCGCGATAATCCAGGTAAATACTCTTCGAGTTCTCGACGTAAAATTTCGAGCGCGTCCCACGGCTTGACGCCGTCAGCGCTCGAGAGATCGACGACGTACGCAAGCGTTTCGCATCGCTCGATGTGCCGCAGAAAGTTATGCCCGAGGCCTTTGTTTTCATGCGCGCCTTTAATTAAACCTGGAATGTCCGCAACGGTAATTTTGGCGCCATGCGCCGTCGCCACGGCGCCGAGTTGCGGCTGCAACGTCGTAAACGCGTACGACGCCACGCGAGGCGTGGCGTTTGACAACGCTCGTAGCAACGTACTTTTGCCCGCGTTGGGTAATCCGACGAGCCCGATGTCGGCCACGCTCTTGAGTTCGAGGACTACAGAAGATTCTTCACCCGGCGCCCCTGGTTCGCGCGTGCCAGCTTCTTTGCCAACGGGCATGTGCTTGTTCCCGCGGCCGCCGCGACCGCCGCGAGCGAGGACAAATTTGTCGCCGTCTTTGGTCAAATCGGCTAAAATGCGCCACTTGCCGTAGCGTAACCCTCGAGGACGCGTCCACGGCGCATTCACGCGCGCGTCGTCGTCGTCGTCATCGTCGTCGTCGTCTTCATCGTGCATGTCCACCGGCGAAGCGCTGCCCCATTTGCTAAAATCGACGCTGGCTCCGGCTCCGGCTCCGGCCTCTTCGCCGTCAGCGTCTTCGAACCACACCACCGTACCCACGGGAACACGCGTCACGAAATCTGCTCCACGACGCCCGATGCGCCCGTTCGAACCACCAGCTTTTCCCCGTTCAGCGCGAATCAGATTCTTTACTTCGCCTAAACCTTTCGCTCGGTCGCACGCGACAAAGACGACGTCGCCTCCGCGACCACCATCCCCGCCATCCGCCCCGCGACGGCGACGCGAACCACCATCCATGGCAAATGACACGCATCCAGCACCACCTGCGCCGGCTTGGGCGCGCACGCGACGTCGGTCGACGTAGACTTTGTCTCTCACGGCGCGCGCGGCGGCTTCAGCGTCGGCGTCTGGCGGCGCAAAGTCAAAGTCGTTCGGTGTCAGACCGAGCGCGCGCATGACGCGCTCGTTGGCGACGCCCGACGCGTGTGTTGGTGGTGGTGCGTCGGATGAGGTCGACGCCGCTGCAGTGCGCGCGCATGCGAACGCGGGGCGCGTGGAGCTGGCGTAAAGCGTTCGCGCGGAGGCGTCGACCGCCGCCGCCGCTCGACGCAACATAGCGTGCGGTGCGCGTCGTGCGGGCGAGTTTCACGACGCGCGGTGTAAAATATCGCGCCCGTCGCGCTGCAGGCGAGTGTTGGTGAGGATAGTCGGATAGTCGTGGTGTCGCGCGTCGCGATGTGAAGGACTAGGGACGAGGTTGTATTAAAAACAGCCGACGGCGACGTAGCTAGTAGCTACCGAATTCAATCGGAAAGAATATGTGATGCCCTTGCAGCGATTGACGTGATCTCATCGACCGCTGAGAGAACTGAAGGAACCGTTGCGCCTAAATGAGCTTTTGCGTTTGAACGTGGCGGGAGCGGTGAAATTTCTCCCCGCGCGTCCGATGACGCCGACGGCGTTGTTAAACGCGTTGACGAGACCAATGAAGTGCATTTGCGCGCGCACTTCGGCGCCAGATACCGGCGACGCCGTGGTCGCGATGCGCATGATGGAGTGCGTGCGATCCATGCGATATCCCAAGTACCCGAACGATACGTGGCGCCAAAAATTCTGCACTCGAGCGCCCATTTGATGAAACATCACCGTCATGGCGACAAAACGCTGCAACGATGCGATGCGCGCCTCGTACAGCTTCATAGAGAACGCTTGACTTTCGACGAGCGTGTACGCTTTGACCTTTTTCGGTGCGCTGCGACGAATGCTCTGTCCAAAGTAATCCTCGTCCGATGGCTCCACCATCATGAGGCCTTCTTCGTTTCTCGACGACGCTTGTAAAATTCCGAGCATTTCCGCCTCTGGTAAGTTCATAATCTTGACAAACTCGTCGAAGTCGAGCTCACCGCTGTTATCATCATCGGCATCTCTAAACAGTTTGGTAATTTGCGCCTCAGATAATGACTGATCAACCTTCATGTACGCTTTTTTAAACTCATCCAGGCATAAACCGCCGTCACCGTTGACGTCGATTTCGTCAAACACCGCGCGTAAATTATACGACTTGGCTTTAGCGTTCATCGCCGCGTCAGTGAGCAACGCCACTGAGTTCTTATGCGTCAACTTGTGCACGGAAATCTCCTGCGCCTCATCCGCCAACGTTGCGTATGTCCCGAGAAGTGACCCGGGAGACTTGCCATCCAAATTCTTTTCGCCTTCACGCTCGTGGACGAGCTTTTCGCACAAGAATAGCGGCCGGTGGCGGTCAAGAAATACCGCGCGCGCGGAGAGCGGAAGCTTATACGGCGAATGCCCAATCGTCATCGATTCGCACGTGCCGCCGTAGCTTTGAATACTGCTCGCTTGGTTGAGCGATAGGCACGTCGTCGCTTCAGCCGACGTGAGCGCGCTCAGCCGCCCATCGGGTCGACCGACGACGAGCAACGCACCGCGCACGACGCGATGCGTGTGTCGGTGCACCAAATGATCGCTTGGATTCCCACTGAGCACGTTGATTCCCGCCGCCGAGTACGAACAGGCGAATATTTTGCTCAAGAATGCTTCGGCGCTTTGGGCAACCCACGGAATGTCGCCCACGACGACGGTGCGTCCCGTCATGCGATGTCGCACGTTTCGCCCTTGCGCCAACCTCAGCAGCGTGATTGAAATCTGCGGCAAAAACACGTAAATCAACGAATCAAAGAATCGCGTCACGTAGAAGGCCCACGTGGCGGCGAGACCACACGCGGTGGCGACGCCGGTGACGAGCGGATACCCGGCGGTGACGGTGCCGACGATGTACGCGAATGACAAGATCCAACCTTTCACGCCTTCGAGCACGTGATCCGCCCATACGTCACCCGCCGCGCGCAAGTCCCGTTCGGCGCTCGCATCTGGCGTCACATCACCGCTCGCGGTGCACCCGACGATGCGCTCGAGCGCGGTAATGTTCATTTGATTGCACCGCTCGAGCTCTTGCAAGTCGTGCTCGGTGACGACGGCGTTTGTGAGCTTGCGGTAGTACGGGTTATCGAGCACGACGAGCGCGATGTGCATGAAGATTTGCGTGAGTAATTGCTGCGTCGCGGCGACGCTCACCGAACACGGCTCTGCTGGGCGCACGCCGACGTCGGTGGAGAAGATGCGCGACTCGAATTGCCCTGAAGTTTTCATCCCGCGCAGTTGCTTGCCGATTTGCGTGTCCCATTCGCTGGCGACGACAAATATGCTATTCGTCGAGCTTTGGAGCAAGTTGGACGTCGCGAGCGGCGC